>Ga0126325_10000227_pt1 | contig 15440 bp, 14 predicted proteins | sample InaspJWI14metaG_FD_94487 | JGI IMG/M metagenome (GOLD analysis project Ga0126325, IMG submission 94487) | Marine gutless worms symbiont microbial communities from Oahu, Hawaii - Inanidrilus sp. 1 OAHU.JWI-14 metaG | ecosystem: Host-associated > Annelida > Digestive system > Unclassified...
CTGTTGGATCTTTTTAGAACGTTCGGCAAGCCCGTTTAACTTATTGGCAAAAGTGCCGATTTCTTCAGCCCATCGCTTGCGATCATCCACCGGAAAAGTCACCCGGCTGTTACCGATGCCTTCTTCCAGGATTTCAATTCCATAATTTTCCGGATCTGCAATGATTTCCCACATCATCTTCTCCTTTCCATAACTACATTTATCGAGCGCTGTCGCATTCTCTCTAAAATCTGTTGTCTGACAGCACATAACGTGCACTATCATTTCGGTCAGGTGAGAATACACGAATTGATTTGAATAAACAACTGTGAAAACTGCTGTCCCATGGTAACTCTGAGTCATGGGCATATCATGGTTAATCAATATTTACCCCATGCAAAGTCGCAAAGCCGCTAAGTTTTCATGATCTTTCTTTGCGCCTTGGCGTCTTGGCGTGAAAATTTAATAATCTCAATTTGTTGTATAGATTTGAAGATTTAGTATGAAAGAATGATTTATTCCTGAAGGTTACCCCGAAGCGCTGCATCAGGGCAGGCTACCTTCCCAGCAATCTTAACATGCGATCGGGAAAATCGGTGATAATCCCATCGACACCGCTGCGCAAAAGGCGGTGCATTTGCTCGGGATCGTTGACCGTCCAGGCATGCACTTTAAGGTTGCGCTCGTGTGCGGCGGCCACCAAACTTCGGGTAATCACGTGCGTGCCTTTGAATTGCTGGGGCAGCTGCAGTGCCTGGGCGGCCGGCGTGAAGAGGGCTTGCAGTCCTAACCGTTGCAAACCGTAAAAGAATTGTGCTTCTGTGGCTCCGGCCGATGTTGCCACTTGCGGGCAAACTTGACGAAACGCCCTAAGGATATCGCTTTTAAATGAGGCCACCAGCACCTGGTCAGTCATATGGTATTTTTTGATATTCTCGCAAAGCGCAGAAATAATCCCCGGATCCTCCTCTTTTATCTCGATATTCAGGCGGGCATCCGGAAATTCACGAAACACCTCCGTCAGTGTTGGAATCCGAATCTCTTTCCCTCGCAAGGGAAAAATGCGGCCGCCATCGTTCGACCAGTCAAAGGCTGCATCCAGTTTTTTAAGTTCGGCCAGGGTATGATCACGAACAGCGCCGGTGCCGTTGGTGGTTCGATCGACAGCCGCATCGTGCATTACCACTAGAAATCCGTCCCGGGTGGAACGCAAATCCATTTCAAGAACATCAGCCCCCAGAGCCAGGGCCTGCTTGAAAGCGAACAGCGTGCCTTCCGGCCAGAGGCCGCGCCCACCCCGGTGAGCGATGACCAGAATTCGGTTTGAACTGAAGAAGGGATGATCGGAAGCCGGTCGGGCATAGTAGGCGACTGCAGCGTAGACCAGGATTAAGACACAAAAGACAGCAAACACACCGATGAATATTTTAGCCGGTTTTTTCAGTCTGCTCATTTTTTAGATCACATAGCTCGGGACTTGTTTTACACAAAGTGTACGAATCCCCTCGAAGTCGATCACATAATACCGAGCGCCATAACGGCATCGGCCACTTTGATAAATCCGGCAATGTTGGCCCCCTTGTGGTAATTGACAAAATCTCCTTCGGTTCCGTATTGTACACACTGGGCGTGGATTTTGTCGATAATTTCACGCAGCCGTCGATCGACGTTTTCCCGTGACCAGGCAAGACGCATGCTGTTCTGGGCCATTTCCAGACCCGATACCGCCACCCCGCCTGCATTGGCGGCTTTACTGGGTGCATAGAATATTCCGGCCTTCAGGAATACCTCACACCCATGCTTATCGGTGGGCATATTGGCACCTTCGGCCACAGCTATGCAACCGTTTTCTACCAGGGTTGTTGCATCCTGGCCATTGATTTCATTTTGGGTGGCACATGGAAATGCCAGGTTACAGGCAACCGACCAGGGACGCTTTCCGGCCGTGTATTCGATCCCGTATTCTTGAGCATATTCCAAAATACGTCCCCGTTTTACATTCTTTAAATCTTTTATGTATTCAAGCTTTTCTGCATCGATGCCGCCCGGATCAAAAATAAAGCCGGATGAATCCGACAGCGTTACGACTTTGGCCCCGAGCTCAATCGCTTTTTCAGCCGTGTGCAGGGCGACATTGCCGGACCCGGAAATCACCGTCGTTTTACCCTGCAGACCCTCGCCGATGCGATCCAGCATATTTTCCATCATGTAGACGCACCCATAACCGGTAGCTTCGGTCCGAATCAGGCTGCCGCCGAATGCCAACCCTTTGCCGGTCATCACGCCGGTAAACTCGTTGGTAAGGCGCTTGTATTGACCGAACATATAACTGACCTCCCGGGCGCCAACGCCGATGTCGCCGGCCGGCACATCGGTGAACTGGCCGATATGGCGGTAAAGTTCGGAGACAAATGCCTGGCAAAAGCGCATGATTTCACGGGTCGATTTATCTTTCGGGTTGAAATCAGCCCCGCCCTTGGCACCCCCCATGGGCAAACCGGTCAGACTGTTTTTTAAAGTCTGCTCAAACGCCAGAAATTTCATCACACTCAAGGTCAGGTCGCGGTGAAAACGTATACCACCTTTGTAGGGCCCGATGGCATTGCTGTTCTGCACGCGATAGCCACGATTGGCACGAATGTTTCCGTGATCGTCCTCCCAGCCGACGCGGAAGATGATGATCCGATCCGGTTCGGTCAATCGCTCGAGAATCATCTCACCTTCATAGACCGGATTTTGATAAATAAAAGGTATGACATCCGCGGCAACCTCGTAAACGGCTTGATGAAATTCGTGCTCATCGGGGTTGCGGCGAATCAGACCGTTCATGAATCTATCAAGACGTGATTGTATGTTTTTAGCCATGACGCACCTCCAATTTTGGAATCTATAGCGGTTGCCATAAATACGTTCCGTTTGAGCCATTACAAAATAAGGAGGTTCTTATAACGTTTCCAAGTAAAAGTAGTTTGTGACAAACGCTATACGTGGTCTATTTTGTATATTCAACGACATATTTTTTTAATGAATGTACTAAGTCCACCAACCAACCCGGTTTGACAGGGGTATTGTCGTGGGGTGCAGTCCATTCATTACAGATGGCAGGTGGCAAGCGGAAGAAGTTGGGGCAGGATACACACGCCGGCCGGCCGAATTTAATTAATCATCCGGGAAAATCACCCGATAATTACGGACAGACGGCAAAAATTCTCCGCCCGAGTTTCGCAGCGGTGCCGGCCTGAAAATGGCCGGTGTCATCTTGATTGTTTCAAAAAAGCTACTATTATTATAGGGCGCGCCGGTTCGCCAACAGGGTGTACTTGCGCGCATCGCTGTTTGGCGAAACTTCCGTACGCCGATTTATATTAAGGAGCGCAACATGCTCGAACTTCACTTTGCCCGTACAAATGGACTTGCCGATGAGGCTATCGATCGATTGATTCAAACGGCCGGCGGCATACACCACCCGGAGATTGTGCGTGAGATGATTTTGGCGGCTTTGAAAGCCGGGCAGGAGGATGACCTACGGGCCGATCTGAAATTGATGAACACATCCTTGAAAGAGATGCGGTTTACATCCAAGGTGTTCGGCCCTTACCGCAATACTAAAAAAGTCACCGTATTCGGTTCGGCCAGGATAAAACCCCAGCAGCCGATATATGCCATGGCCCGCGAACTGGGACGCAAGCTGGTCGCCGCCGGTTATATGGTCATCACCGGCGGTGGGCCGGGTATCATGCAGGCGGTAAATGAAGGCGCAGGTCCCGAGCACTCTTTCGGGATAAATATTCAGCTTCCCTTCGAGCAAAAGCCCAATCCGGTTATCGACGGCAATCCGCGCTACATCCTCTACAAATATTTTTTCAATCGCAAGGTGGCTTTTCTCAAAGAAGCACACGCCGTGACGCTTTTTCCCGGCGGATTCGGCACCCTCGACGAAGCGCTGGAAACCATTACCCTGGTGCAGACAGGCAAACGTTATGCTCTGCCCCTGATTCTGGTTGACGAGCCGGGTGGTTCGTACTGGTCGCGGTGTCTGGATTTTTTTAAAAATGAACTCCAAGCCCGGGGGTTCATCAACCATACGGATTTGCAGCTGTTTGAACGGGTCGATTCAATTGATAAAGCGGTCGGCAGTATCAATCATTTCTACTCGCGGTACCACAGCCTGCGCTACGTCCAGAACCGCCTGGTCATTCGCATGAATTCCGACATCGGGTCGGAAAAACTGACAGAGTTCAAGAATCATTTTTCAGATCTGCTGACACCGGGTGGTGACATGGTCATAACAAGCGCACTGCCTGAAGAAAGTGATGTGCCGGAAATCGCCCATCTGCCCCGTCTGGTCATAGACTTCAACCAGGAAGATTTCGGTCGTCTGCGCCAGCTCATCAATGCGATCAATGACGGTTAAGCCCGTTGAGCCGGTTTTGCCGGTTGGCCGGTTAGCCGGTTGAGCCGGTTTTGCCGGTTGGCTGGTTAATCATTTTCAGGGACGCAACCGACCCCGGATCCGACTGAGAAATAATTGCCACAAAGCGAAACCGTTGATTTATATTCACCTTTGTGTCTTGGTGCCTTTGTGGCAAATACGCCGTGGATACCATAAGATGCAAAAAATCTACATCTTCAGATCCTTTAAGCGCTCAAATAAGCAGCGAGCAGACATTATCATTTGATACATTAATTCACCGCAAAGCCTATTTGACCAACTCCTGCAAAATCTGTTTGACGAGGCTGCCGTCGGCCAGCTTGCCGAAGTGTTTCATAATCGGTCCCATGGCCTGCATCGGGCTTTTGAAATCGGAAAAGTCGATATTATCTTGGATCCAGGCCGTAATCGCTTCTTTAGTGGCCATCTGCGGCAGATAAGACTCAAGCATCTCCAGGTAACCGGACGACCCTTCATTTTTGGCTTCCAGAACTGTTTTTTCGGCTTTTACGAGTTTGCGGATGATGCCGATGATGTCTTCATCGGTAATTTCTTCCGGCTTTTTCGGTCGGGTGGTCTTTTTACCGCTCTGCAGTTCTATGGGAACCGTCAATCCCGGAAACTCGGCCATGATCTGACGTACGGCATTGCGGGCGGTTTCATCCTTACCGCGCATGGCGGTTTTAAGATCCTGCTTGATTTTTTCATGCAGGGACACGGCCATATCCTTATTCCAGCCGTATTGAGCGGCTCCTGTCTCGGTCATATTAATTCTCCTTCTCATAAAAATTTTGATGGCAACGGCGGATCAGCAACAATGGCTCTTCCTGGCAAAATCATCAAGGTCGAAGTGCCGTGCGCCAATATATCCCCGGATTCATTCAACACTTCGGCCTCGGCGTAACCAAGCGTCTTTCCAGCCTTTATCTGACGTCCTTTTGCCGTCAGTCGTCCACCGGCAGCCGGTGCAAGATAGTTCAGCTTCAGATCAACTGTTGTCACCCCCGCCTGTTGGTCATTCACCGAATAATAGAAAGCCCAGAATGCGGCCGCATCGATGATGGATGCATAAACGCCGCCGTGAACGTGACCAAACGGTTGCAGGTGCTTTTTTTCAAGGTCGATTTCTAAAAGCGAATACCCGATCCTGACGTCGCGAATTTTCATGGACAGCAGGCAAAAATAGGGGGAAGAATTAACGATTTGGTTCATTCTTCTAATGTATTCCGGATTCGGTGTATGCATGGCGATCTCCCTGTGGATTTGAAAGATTTGAATTTGAAACCACTCCTAACAGATATATTGCCGCTAAACAAGAGCAAGGACGCAGCCGATTGAAATCATAAATTATGTAACTATTTTAATAGCATAAAAACAAACTCCAAACCGGTGTCAGAGTAATAGAAATTCATTTCAATTTGCCGACATCTGTTATATAGGTATTGCATTCAACTTCAAATTGCGGTGTATTCCAACCATTTAAGCGATGCGTGACCGATAATATCGGATTTTCCTGGAGCAAAGCGCAGAGGTTAAAGCGCCGAGTGTTTAATAAATCGATCTGTGCTATTTCTGATACGTTGTGATCATCCATAAAAACCATTTTGATATGGGTGGCTCAGATTGTTTAAATGCAAATAAAGCTTCCTGTGATCCATCACCGGCTCAATTCTATATTGATTCATTGGGGAGCGCTAATATAAGTAAACACAAAAGCGAAATACGATTCGGAACAGGTTCCGGTCAACCGATACAACACCTGATCCGAGCCTGTCCTTTTTCGGGATTTTTTTAAACGCTTGATGCAGGAAGGTTAAAATGAAAAACCGCATAACAAGAAGTGAATGGGTGCTGATACAAATGCTGGTCACGCTGGTGCTTGCATTGGGTGTCCTGGTCTGGATTGGCATATGGAAAATTGAACTCGTTAAGAGAGTCTATTTTGTTGATGTACGGACAATCATTCTCAACGGCTTCATATTCCTGATTTTTATCACCGGTGTCATTCACCTGGTAAGAGCATATGTTCATTGCCGATTTGAAGAAATCAGGATTGAGGATTTCATTCGCGACAAGGAAAATGGTGAATTTCTGCCCGAAAATCTAATCCCCGGATCCCTAGTTGCCAAACGCTATGACACCATAAAGAACTTGTATGACAGGAATATTCCCATCAATCATGGTGCCATCGCCTCGAGCATGGTTGCGGAAGAATCTCTCTATCAATCCTACCCGCGGTTCGTCAACAATGTCCTGATATTATCCGGTGTATTCGGAACCATTGTCTCGCTGATAATCGCGCTGGTCGGAGCCGGTATCGTCCTCGAAGCGGACGTTGCCGGAGAAGGCATGGGTGTCATGCTGTCGGGCATGAATACGGCCTTGACGACAACGGCTACAGCCATTGTCTGCTTTTTTCTGTATACCTATTTTTACCAGCGATTGGCGGATATTCAGAGTTATGTTTTCGGCCGGGTGGAAGAAGCGGTGCAGATTCACATTGTGCCGGAATTCGCATTTGACAGTGAAGCTGTCAATTACAAAACCGAAAAGTTGATCAAACAGCTCAGAGGCATTGTTACGGAGCTGAAAAAAGGGTCTGACTTCATTCTAACTTCTCTGGATGGTTTGAACCAGTACAACCAGGTCTATTTGGAGAAGGTGGAAGACTTGATAATCAGACAGGACAACCAGCTGGTAAAAACCGAAGATGTGTTGGTCCAGCTCGAAAATATCAAAGGTGTCCTTATGGACGGTTTTCGTTTGAACAACTGATTTAAATGGATAATCACGCAAGGGCTTAAAGCTATGCACCGATATGAATACAATATTGATTATCGTCCACTTCATCGGGGCCAGAAGGCCGATATTTCCCTGTGGCCGAGTTTCACCGACATCATGACCGTAATACTGATGATCTTTATGCTGACCATGATCGTGGTCATCATCAAAAACTCCAACCTGGCCCAGCAACTGATCTTTCGCAAAACACAGGAGCAAAAAATTCAGGAAGCACTCGATACCAGCCTTGAGGCCCAGGCCCAGTTGAAAATTTTTATAACGAACCTGGAAGAAAAACTACGTGCCAAAGAAATGGAAATCATCCTGCTCGGCGATGAAAAAAAAGTCATGCAAAGCACGCTGGAGGCGAAACTGGCACAAATATCGTCCCTCAGATCCGATATGTCGGCTATTGAGGCGGATGTAAAAACCGTCGAGGCGGAACTTGCAGCCAAAACAGCCGAAGTTGCAGCCAAGGAAAAAGAAAAGGAAAAAGAAAAGGAACAAGTCCGGCGGGAATTTGAAGAAAAAATCGCCGCAATCACCGAGGAGACGAAACGCCAGATTGAAGAATTCAACCGCAAGTTTGTCGCCCTGATCCAGCAGCTCGGTCAAAAAGATGAGCTCATCGTGCTGCTGGATGCCGAAAAAAGAGACTATGAGCTGGCATTGGCCAAACAACGCAGATCCTATCTGACCCTTGAGGAAAAGTACCATAAACTCATCCGGCCATCCCGCAGCCCGCTGGGCAAAAGCGTTGCGACCGTGCAGTACTCCCGCGACGACGGCAAATATCGTGTTCTTTTTAAAGCCCCGGATTCAAAAGATTTTATACAGATCGACATGGCGCAATTGCACAACCGGCTGGAACAATTAAAAAACGAATTGCGGGACAAATTATATGTGAAAATCATTATCCCCGAGCAAAGCGGCCTGTCCTACAATGAAGCCTGGAATTTTACCCGCAGCATATTATCCACCTATGACTACTATTATCAGGAAAAAAAATAAGCGCCGCTTGCGTTAAGGCGGTTTTTATCTGTTGCGGATCTGCACCCCCGGTGTAAGTCTTCCAACAATAAAAGTCCATGGTATGTTTGCAGGAATCTTCAAGTATATCACCACCGACATCTGGCGCATCCGTCTGCGTGACTATCCGTCGGGACAATCCTTTCTCATTAGACACCTGCGGATCGTAATTCTGGCCGTTCGGGGTTTTCTGGAAGATCGATGCCTTTTGAGGGCATCGGCTTTGACCTTTTATTCCCTGCTTTCGGTCGGCCCTGTCGTAGCCCTGGCATTCGGAATTGCAAAAGGTTTCGGCATGGAGAATCTGCTGGAAACTCAAGTTGTGGATAAAATCCCGGCACAGGAGGAAGTCCTGCAGCAGATTACACAATACGCCCATGCCCTGTTGGCAAATACCCAGGGGGGGGTTATCGCCGGTATCGGGATCGTGCTGTTGATCTGGTCCGTCCTGAAAGTGTTAAACCATATTGAAATGTCCTTTAACGAGATATGGCATATAAAAAAAACACGTTCCTGGAAGCGCAAACTCAGCAATTATCTGTCTTTTATCGTCATTGCTCCGATCCTTTTGATGATGTACACCAGCATTCCCGTGTTCATCTCTACCCAGATAACGTTGATTTCTGAGAAAATTACCATCCTCCAAAAAATCAGTCCACTGCTTTTCGCACTTCTAAAACTGTTTCCTTATTTACTCATTTGGGGACTTTTCACCGTTATTTACCTGCTCATACCGAACACCCGCGTAAATTTCGGGTCCTGTCTGTTGGGCGGCATCATCGCCGGGACCATTTTTCTGCTGGTACAATGGGCCTACATCAACTTTCAGGTCGGCGTTGCCAAGTATAACCCGATATACGGCAGTTTGGCAGCCCTGCCGCTTCTTTTGATTTGGCTGAACTTGGGGTGGATCATTTTGCTCGTCGGTGCTGAATATTCTTTCGCTCACCAGAATGTCGAGACATTTGAGTTTGAGCCGGACTATACGAGTATCAGCTTTCGTTTTAAAAGGCTGCTGACCTTGCGGATTCTGCACCTGCTGGCAAATCGTTTTGCCGCGAGTGATCCGCCGCTGAGTGCGACCAGGATTTCTCAAACCCTTATGATTCCAAGCCGGCATGTTCGAGATACTCTGGCCCAACTGATCGAATGCGGCCTCGTTTCGAACATGCAACCGGACCGATATGCGGAAGCCACCTTTCAGCCTGCCAGCGATATTAATTTGTGGACCGTTAAATACGTGACCGATGCCATGGAAAGATCCGGTGTGAATCACATCCCCGTAGCGCAGACTCAAGAACTGCAGAAATTGGAGGAAACCCTGCAAAATATCGACGCCGTCATTGAATCATCTTCCGACAATAAGCTGCTGAGAGACATCTGACGCCCTGGGAGATCCCCCCATGTTTATTCCCGGTAATCTGCTGACAACGGCCATGGCGGTCATGCCGCACACGGATGTCGACCAGGCTGCGAGAAAAATACCGGCTCGTGTAAGGGTGCATTTTTATCTTCCCTCAGAAAACAAAGGGGTAGCGGAAAATCCGCTACCCCTTTTATTTGATACGGTAATATGTCTTCTCGATCATTGCCCCCCGGCCTCGGCTGACCGGGCGGCGGTAACCGTATAATGGCTCACGACCGAATCGCTTTAATTGGCGACAGCCGGATGCGTGTCTACCGGCGTCCGGTGGACGTCCTGATCGGCTCTCTCCTTTGCAGTGGACGCTTCGGCCTGCACCGCGGCCGATTCATTATTATGATTCTTTACCAATTTCACAATGCCGACGGTCGCAGCAAATGCGCTTGCCAGTACCAGGGCGATGGTCATAGGTTCAGCGAATGCGTTCCCAGCCGAGACCCCACCGAATGCAATCAGGGTCAGTAAAGCAATTGTCGTTACCAATGTTTTGTTTTTCATCTTTTTCTCCTTTCAGTTTCAGGGTTTTTATTTTGAACTTGAGTAATCATCTTGTTTAATTACACATATTGCATAGGGTGTGCCAAAGTTGAGAAATCCTAATTTTACAATTGATTACAAATGGTTACGGTGCTAACACCGACATGAGTAGTTCGCACGAAGAGATGGTTACAAATATTTGTAAAATGATTACAATATCCCGTAATCACGGGTTCAAATTACAATATTTTGTAATTGTAGAAGGAGCGATTTTCTGAGGCTATGTTTCAGACGGTTATAAAATGAGGGCGGTACACAATAAACAGATAGGCTCTGTCACCGGCTGCGCCGGTAGGGGATTCCGAGTTTGTCCATCCGATATCTGAGGGTGGTCGGTTTTATTCGAAGTCTTTCGGCGGCACCACCCGGACCGTGAATTTTTCCGCTGGACAGTGTCAGCGCCCGGCGGATGTGCCCGGAAGTGACATCATCCAGACTGAGAAATTCATCCTCGTCATCCAGCGCGGGAGCAGCCGATCTGTTCCGGCGTAAAAATGCAAAGGCATCGTGTGTCAGCGGATGTTCCGTATGACGTCCGCGCATTCGAATCAGGGCATGCTCCAGTGCATTTTCCAGCTCGCGCACGTTGCCCGGCCAGTGATATGATTTTAAACGCTCAACAGCTTGCGGATCAATAACAGGAGTTCGGCGCAGTTTCAATTCCTGGGATTTGCGCTGCAGAAAATATTTGACCAGCGGGGCAATGTCCTGCTTTCTTTCCCTCAGTGGCGGAATAACGATCGGGAACACGTTAAGACGAAACCACAGATCTTCACGAAACCGATCGGCGCGGACCATCTTCTCCAGGTCGCGGTGAGTTGCGGCAATGATGCGGATGTCGACCGGAACGGCTTTGGTTCCGCCGACACGCTCGATCTCCTTGTGCTGGATCACCCGCAGCAGGCGGACCTGGGCCGGCAGCGGCAGTTCTCCGATCTCATCCAGGAAAATCGTTCCGCTGTGCGCGCGTTCAAATCGTCCCCGCAGTTGTCGGGCCGCCCCCGTAAACGCCCCTTTTTCGTGACCGAAAAGCTCACTGTCTATCAGGGTTTCCGGAATGGCCCCGCAGTTGACCTTGATAAAAGGACCTTCTTTGCGCGGTGAAAGGTAGTGGAGGGCATTGGCAATCACTTCTTTGCCTACACCGGTTTCTCCCAGCAGCAGGACAGGGCTGTCGGTCGCTGCAACCTGGCTTACCTGGTCCATCACATTTTTCAGTCCGGCATCTTTGCCGATTATCTCGTCGCCGGTAAGGCGCAACAGTTCTTGATGAAGATACTGATTGTCGTCAACCAGGTTTTCCTTAAGCCGCAGGAGCTGCCGGTACCGGAGGGCGTTGGACATCGCAACCGCAAACGGTTCATGCAGCAGGGTCAGCAGATGTGCATGGTATTCGTTGTATCGATTCTTGCCTTTAGCTACGATGGAAACAATGCCCAGCCATTCTCCTTCTAGTTCGAGCCGCATCGACAGAAAAGAGCTGTCAGGCCTGCCTACCAGTTGCGTCAACAGCCGTGTCGCCGGATCGTTTTCCGGCTGGTTGATGATCCGTACTTTTTCATCGTCAGCACATTCAAAGGAAGCCCTGGCCTCAGGCGGGATGGGAATCAGCGGCGCCAGCTTAACATCATCATGCTTTGTAATGTGGGCTATTATATCCATTATGCCGCTGTCGGGTCGATACAGGCACAGATTCATCCCTTTGGCCGGCATCCAGTTTATTAAGTACGCCAGACAGCGTCTAAGAGAAATTTCGATATCCAGACTGCTGCATATTTGCAGGGTGGCCCCGCGAAAGAAAATATTTTCATCTATGTCTGACATGAGCGGCACCTCATCTAAGCACATACATTGATAAATAGAATGACATATTACTTTCAACTTTAGTCATTTTTAAATCATTTTTCAAAAGATCATTACGATTGGGACCAAATTTAGTCTTGTCGATTAACGATGATTGATTTTCACGCAAAGCCGCAAAGTCGCAAAGAATATTAATATTTTGAATAAACCCAATTTTTATTTTCCATAGACTTGGCGCCTTTGCGTCTTTGCGTGAGATCTTATATAGATTAACTCTAGAAAACCCCGAAATTTAGTAATAAGGCCTTAACATACCTATCCAATATCACTGACCGGCTAACCGAGTAGATCCACAGAAAATGGATAATGGAACACTATTCTGATAACCACTATAAATTTAGCTTTCGTGAATTTCATTCAAAAAACACGTCGCTGAATATGCGAAATGTGCCTTCAAGATCTATCCTGATATGATTGGATATGCAATTTGCCTGCCAGGGATATTTACCAATTCACGGTTTAAATCCCCACCTGGCCGGCAAAATGGCAGGCGGCAAAATGCCCGGATTCGATTTCCCTCAGAGCCGGTATCTCTTGCCGGCAGACGTCCTGCGCATACAGACATCGGCCGTGGAAAACACAGCCGGAGGGTAAGTGGATGGGAGTGGGAACCTCACCTTTCAATTTAATGTGCTTCGCTTTTTGGTGACCAAGTTCGGGGATGGCACTCAGCAGGGCCTGTGTATATGGGTGTAGCGGCGATTCGAACAGCTTTTTTGTCTGAGCCAGTTCACAGATGATCCCGAGGTACATGACTGCAACACGACTGCTGATGTGCTCGACAACCGAAAGATCATGGGTGATGAACATATAGGTCAGGCCCCGATGCTCCTGAGCCTCCATTAGCAGGTTGAGGATTTGAGCCTGAATCGAAACATCCAGCGCTGAGACCGGCTCGTCCGCTACAATAAACTGCGGATCCACCATCAAGGCTCTGGCGATGCTGATCCGTTGTCTCTGACCGCCTGAAAACTCGTGCGGGTAGCGTCCGGACCATGCGGGATCCACCCCTACCTGCTGCATGACCTCGGCCACCTTGTCTTTAACCTCCCGGTCCGTGATGGATTTATTGTGAAAAAATACAGGCTCCTCCAGCATTTTTTTAACTGTCATGCGGGGATTCAGGGAGGCGTAAGGGTCCTGAAAAATCATTTGCATTTTCTTCCGGTAGGGCAGCATCTTCGGGGGTGTCAGATTGTCAATTCGTTGGCCCTGATAGTATATTTCACCGCTGTTTGGCGGATACAAACCCAGCACAGCCCTTGCCAGGGTTGATTTTCCGCAACCGCTTTCGCCCACCACGCCTAAGGTCTCCCGTCGCATGATCGAAAAGCTGACATCATTAAGCGCTTTGACCGTCGTCCGTCTGCGGACGATATGCCCCTTTTCTATTGCCAGCTGATCCAGCAGACCACCGGAGATATCAAAGTGCTTAACCAGGTTTTTTACCGTTAACAGGCCGTTGCTATTATCCATTGTTTTTTTTTACCATATGACACGCCGCCATTCTGTCAAAATCATCTACACTGATCAGCGGCGGTACCTTCATGCGGCACACCCTATCGCTGATGGGACAACGCGGGTGAAAAGCACATCCCGGGGGGATATCGGTCAAAGTCGGCATCATTCCGGGTATTTGGTTCAGCCGCGTTCCCGGTTGAAGGCTTCCGGGCAGTGCTTTGATCAGTCCTTGCGTATAGGGATGTTTCGGATTTTTGATTACATCTGCAGTAGTGCCGGCTTCTACGATTTTACCCGCGTACATAACGGCAATTTTCTGTGTCACCTGGGAGACCACCGCCAGGTCATGGGTAATCAGAATCAATCCCATATCTTCAGTTTCGCACAACTCCAGAAGAAGATCCATGATTCCGGCCTGAATGGTTACATCCAGCGCGGTCGTTGGCTCGTCAGCGATGATTAAAGATGGGTTGGTCAGCAGCGCGATGGCGACAACGATACGCTGGCGCATCCCCCCCGAGCACTCATGGGGATACTGGGATAGTCTTTTTTCCGGGGATGGAATATACACTTTCTTTAATTTTTCCAGGGCAAGGTCCACGGCATCCGTTTTGCTCACGTTTTGATGGGCCAGCACAGTTTCTACCATCTGAGTGCTGATGGTCAGAACCGGATTGAGGGTCATCATGGGGTCCTGAAAAATCATACTGATCCGGTTTCCGCGAATTTTGCGCATCTCCTCTTCGGGCAGTCGATTTAACTCCCGGCCCTCGAATTCGATCTTTCCTTTGGAAATGTAGCCAGGTTTGCTTATCAGATTTATTATCGCAAAACCGGTCACCGATTTTCCGGCACCGCTTTCACCCACCAGCCCCAGTCGCTGTCTCTTATCCAGAGTAAAGCTTACGCCGTCGATAGCCGTTAAATCACCGAATCTCAGCCCAAATTTAACTTCCAGATCTTTGACTTCAAGCAAGTGGCTCATATAGTTGGTGTTTTGTATTTTGTGTTTGGTGATTAGTGTATTGTGTTTGGTTATTTTTTTGCGAATGCTCAAAAGCAGAACAAAATAATTGGTTAGCCCGTTAGCCCGTTGAGCCGCGCCTGTCCCGCCGCGGCGGGATTGTGCCCGTTAATTAAGGAATTCTATCAATTCTAACAAAATAATCATTAAAATGACGGAGCGACACGCGGCACAAGCGCCTGCGCGGCGCGAGCGACCGCCGCAAATATTCAATCTTCAATTCTGGCCTTTCCAAATTCGGATAAAATGCATCATTCATGGACACCCAGTGGCCTGCCGCCGGTTAGTTCCTTCTTCAACCAGCTAACCGGCTAACGGGAACCGGCCAACCGGCAAACGGGCAAACAGGCAAACCTTCCTACCCCTTATACAACTTGGGATTCAACACATCCCGCAACCAATCCCCTAACAGCAGGATTACCAGTATGAAAATGACCAGGAGCACACCCGGGAAAAAGGTGATCCACCAGGAACCGCTGAAAATATATTCAAAACCAGAACGTATAAGAGATCCCAGAGACGGTTTGGTGATGGGCATGCCCAATCCCAAAAACGAAAGCGCCGCCTCACTCATCACGGCTTCGGCAACCTGAATGGTGGAAATGACCAGCACCGGTGTGAGGGTGTTGGGCAAGACGTGGCGAAACATGATCTGCCAGCGACTGATGCCGATCACCCTGGCTGCCTCCACGTACTCCTTATTTTTTTCTCCCAGCACCGAAGCCCGCACGGTCCTGGCATATTTCGGCCACTCGGCGATGCCGATAATGATGATCAGCAGCGGCACGGCCAGTTCTGCGTAACGTCCGACACCAAACGCCAGTTTGAAGATGGCACTGGTGAAAATCGCAACGATCAGGTAGGGAATTGAAAATTGGATATCGGCGATGCGCATCAAAAATGAATCGAGC
>Ga0126325_10000229_pt1 | contig 15246 bp, 10 predicted proteins | sample InaspJWI14metaG_FD_94487 | JGI IMG/M metagenome (GOLD analysis project Ga0126325, IMG submission 94487) | Marine gutless worms symbiont microbial communities from Oahu, Hawaii - Inanidrilus sp. 1 OAHU.JWI-14 metaG | ecosystem: Host-associated > Annelida > Digestive system > Unclassified...
CAAAAATTTTAGCGTCCCTTTTTAGCTTGCCACCTAACCTTTATTATGTATAATTTTCGTTGATGATCTAAAACTAAATTTTTACCACGGCCTTGACTAGTGCTGAGCGTATTAAAAGTAAGTTTTACCGCAGCACTGACGACATAATACTCATGTACCATTTTGAAAATTTCTATCATATCCCAGCGTAAAAGCCTATACTTGAATGTAGCATAAGAAAACTGTTTACCGTTCAACAAAAATACGTAAATGTTACTCAAAGATGATAAAAACAATAGAGCAACAACAATAACATTGATTACACTGTCAATTCCCTCAAAAGCTTTCTGAAACGGAAATGCTTAAAAAGTAGTGTTGAAAACGTAGCTTTGCCGTGAAATGGATGTGAATAGGGCTGCACCACTGCAGAAATTGTACTCGATTCATAAACGAATACTGGGAATTGAATATCATATAAAAATATAATAAACCAGCCGTTGATTATTCAGTCAATAATGCAACCAATAAGTAATACATGTTTATGCATATTGCACAGGGTTTCTAGCGTGAGTTGCAATTTATAGGTCTAATAGTTTAGATATCGTTCATTTGGCCTAACTTTTGTTTACAACCAAATACCAATTTACGAAAGACATGAATCATCATTAAATGACGTGTTATAATTTCAGTTTACATTATATTACATTTACATATTATCAGCTGACAACAGTATTGGCTTTTGTTCATTGAAGATGTTTTAATGCCCTCTGCACCGGCCATTTACATTTCTCATCATTTGCAGTGACTGTTAAAAAGTTGAAAACAAACAGCATAACAGCAGTAATCAAGTTCGTATTTTTTACAGTGCTGACTTGCTTGAGTAGACTCAAGTTGAAATGACTCGTCACTCAAGGCTCGTCTGCGAAAGTGCAGTTGCAAAGTGCACAATTCCTCAGGATGGCATAACACGGGATACCATGTATTGTTTGCCGATAGTATTGAGCAATTTGAACTTTAAATTTAATGCAAATTTTCCTTTAAATCAGCTGACTGTTTGTTCCCACTACAAGCCTAGCACTGCGTTTCTTCGACTCATTACGTTGTTAGTGGAAATTACTCGTTTTTGATAGGATTTCAATAGCGAGTTAGTGAACACGGTTGTGATTCACATGCACGTTTACAGGGAATTCAATCAAGTTATACACTGCAATCCAACAACAACGGCATTATTCTTGCAAACAGAGGCCACTTTCAAACTGTTGATATTAAACGAAAATGTCTCCTGAACTATAAACCATAGTGGCTGAAAGAACCAGACTGCAATAACTGATGCAACAACATGCATGATTGGCTGAACAATAAACTAATCAATGCATAGACGGCACTGCAAAAGTGCAATATATACTATAATTTTATTTTATTATATTAAAAAAACAAAGTTATAAAAATAGATCAACAGTGGATGCTAATATCTGAAACAAAAATTAATAAGATTACAGAAACAATATGCACAGAAAACAGTCATGCAGTAGTGTACCATAAACAACCTTCATTAAATTATATACAAAACACTTACTGTACAACTGGAATGTCTGTACAGAAAATTGCATGCACGCACACGCACACGCACGCGCAAACACAGACGCACACAATGAATGAACAATATTTTGTTGGCAGAGTTTAACATCCATCCAACTTGCAGGTAAATACTGGCCTTGAGGCTCGATCTTCATGCAGTATTATAAACTGGAAAATAATACATACTATGCAAGCATAAGTTAAATCTTGACACTCGTGTCACTGTGGCAAATGCAGAGAAATGCCAGAGTGGCACCGGGTGATGTTTATCGTTGCATTTTCGGTTTCTGTTACAAAGTGTTTAGCGACAGACTGCTGTCATGCACGGCTGGTGACAAACCCTTCTTATAGTGCGGGGACATAGAAAGCAAAGCTTCACTGTCCAGTTCAAAGCAGCTAAGTGCATCCAGTTGATGCAGCTAGTGACGAAGGATGACCTAGCACACCATCCACTGCGATGCAAGACTGCCACAGCAATGTATAGACGTATCACCATAGTCATGAAAACAGTCTCTGCCAAGCTGGTAGATAATGCAGGCTATATGGAGCTGGCATAACATAGACAACAACGACAATAACAACAACTACTACTACTACTACATCCGTTTCACGACAACTTGGGTAAGCTGGTAAAAGAAAGGTAAAACCAGTCTGGATGTAAATGCAGGAAGAGATGATCCAGACTGGTTTTACCTTATTGTTGTCGTTGTTGTTTATGTTATGCCAGTTCTACATATCCTGCGCTGTCTACCAGCTTGGCAGTGACTGTTTGCATGACTATGGTTATACGTCTATATACGTCTATATGCTGCTGTGGCAGTCTTGCATCCCAGTAACAACAACAAAGACAGAAAACAAACAAGAAACAGTATTTTCTGTGCAAGACTAGCAGAGCAAAATGTTTTGAAATGGACTAGCAATGAGCATTGCAAGGAAACTACAGAAGACATGCAGTGCAGAAAGACATTTACATACACACACACACATACACACACACACACATACATACACACACGCAGGCACGCAGGCACGCACGCATGCACGCACGCGCGCGCGCGCGCGCGTTTAACAGCCCTTTTTTCCGGGACTAGTGGGCCGGTATCAGAAAGATAAAACCAATCTGGATTTTACTGAAGCAAGAGACAGTGAGTGGCAGTGGCATCAGCTGGGCCATATGCAAGTCTGAACCTCGCTCTAGACATATAACCATGCCAGCACCCCACCACTCGGATTTTTACAGGCCGGATGCCCTTCCTGCCGCCCAATCAAGTGTCAAAGCACATTAACAAGAACATAAAAGTGTGTCGAAATCAGTCGCTTGTACAGACAGTTCATTCGTACACCCAATCATCCTTGCCAAACCAGAGAACTAATGATGCCACCTGCTGACCGAATCCATGAGCAGAATGAGCAGGATCCCGGTCGAGGCACACAAACCAGACATTGACTTTCTAACCGTTGGCCCAGCCATGCACATCCTTCAGCTCAACGTGGTGGGTTTCTCTCCAGCCAAGCGTTCCATCATCTGGGTCATAGCAGAAAGACACAACGTCAACGACATCTGCCTTACTGTCATTGCCGGTAAGACATGTCAGCATGACAAAAAGTTGTTGCTAGTTGCAAGAAAAAATTGAAAGTGAAATGTGGAAATAATTAAGGAACTCTATACAATGATGTCACTGAAACTCCTATTAATGAAATAGTTAATGTAATTCAGTCATGTCTGCCAGCTAAAAGATTCTGCAACATCGCATTGTTCGGATGCACCAATGCATCATGAATCTGAGGAAGACCAAGTAAGAAATGAATGGACAACGTCAAGAAGACTGAGAAGCAATGGACTTAACAGTGCATGGTATATGTTACTTGACTCATGGAAGACAGATGCTTAAACTGCTAGTGTAAAACGACATCAGCACTGTCAATGAGGCATTAAGTCGACTGAGTCAAATTATATATTAGTTGCACAAGTTTTCTTTGCTACGACCTGCATGCAGTCCATAAAAACAACAATAACATTGACAGAACTGTTCTGGTTCATCCGAGGGAGTAAAGAATGGTGCCCAGACACAGACATAAAATTCTTCAACTCGCTGCTTATGATATATCAACTAAATACTAACTACACTGGGTGGATGACAGCCATACTGCAAGTAACCTTCCCAAGCACATCTTTGGAAGAATAAAAATGTGAACAATAACGATTAAAATAACAATAACAATCAGTCAATCAAGAGATTCGTAAATGTTTTCATAGATGTCGCCAGTTTCAGCAGGGAGTAATGCTGATGCTGCTGATGTTGCCTCAACATTGGCTGCATTCAGCTGTGATGGTTTGGATGATAACGATGATAACGACGTAGACATATCTGTGGCATCATTGTCTTCTGATGGTAATTCTAACTTGACCACTCGTTCCAAAACACTCAGCCACCTAAATATGAACATGGCTTAAAGCACTGATCGAAAAACAACACACAAGATAGGCCTACATACCTTAGAAAAATAATAACACAACATAACATAACATATCTGTTTATGAGGTAACTGACAAAATGCAGTTACAACGTACAAAAGTAGTACACAGACATTATATAAAAACACAGCCATCTTTCGATCTCTCTCATCATACATGGTCTCTGATGAACTGTTCCCAGACAGGTCAATGCCTTATGTCGTGCTAACAGTGGTCCTTGCAATAGTTTTTACTGTTTAGGCCACTTTAAAATTGTCTATGATGATGATGATGATGATGATGATGATGATGATGATGATGATGATGATGATAATGAACTTGCACAAATGGAGTCTTGCCCAATCACCTTCCAGCGATTGTGGCCAGTGACAGACCATGAACCACATTGTCGACACGTGCCAATTAACAAAATTTGAAGGCAGATTGAATCTACTCCACGAAGCGGATGACGCAGTCATATGGCTGGAAGCTACACTGACTGCAGCACTCACAAAATAATAATAAATAAATATAAAAACACAATTAACAATAGAATTGAAAAGATGGTAAGCAGATAAGTGTCAGTAAGTGCTAATATGACTGGTAAAACAACATGCGTGTAATAAAATTGCAGTCTACCAGATGAGACAAACAGGATGCTATGGATCGTAGTAAATGGAGGAAGTCGACAAAGGATGTCCGATGATGAGGATGGGTGTGTGGGTGGATGTTTCTTCTGCTACCGGCTTATCCGGGTAGTCCCGGATCAAAGGCCGTTAAACAGTTGTGTGTGTGCCTACCAGATGAGACAGATGATCAGGGAGTTCTCTATTGTAGGCACGTGGCTTAAGGGAATAACTCTGGGAAGAGGCTGAAACTGGCGAAAGTAGGTGGTGCAACATATGCTCTGGATTACGTAGGATCTTGCGACATAGATTTCGATTGGCTTCCAAGCAAAGGTTGATGAAGTTGGATGAATGTATGGAACAAAATCTGGCCCAGGTGCTGTGGCACAGAAATCCTTTGACTTTTTTTACAGTCCTGGACTCCGGCGAAGCCTCACCATGCAATCACTGGCTATCACTCTTGTTCTCAATTTTCTATATCCACTTGTCATGTCGAATGACATAGCATATTATGCCAGAGCTCAGCATTAAAAATCACTTAATTTAAACATTTAAAGTTTGTACCCCTTATTTATTTTACAAAAAACAGCTTCTACTTGGGGTAAAGTCACATCGTGTAACTTGTGACAAGTTTGAAATATGTTGGTTGATAGACATTAAGATATATGCTTTTTATACAAAACGTACAAAACATAACCGTGTGATGCTCTAGCTCAAGACAGGTGCAGGCAACCATGACAGTATTGTGGAATCAGAAACATACGTACTTTTTCATCCGTGTGACGGTGTCAGCAAGAAAGTAATGCACGTCTCCTGTCTGCGTGGGATGAAATACTTTGAATATCGTCGTGTCCGCATCGCCAGTGCCAGCTGTTGTTGACTGGTGACCAATGGAACAGACATGGTAACCGGGCAATGGCAAGGACTTGCATGCAACGACATCCTGTAAACACAAACATACAATATCGGTAGGGAACGACCTAATTCACGATTTCACGGCCGTGACATTTTCCGTGAAATTGACCTTCTTCCATGAAAAACGCTTATTTCTGTGAAATCCGTGATTTTTTTGTGAATTTTAACGCTTTTACTTTCATTTATGAAGGTTTCAGAGTTTTATCAGCAACATTTGTGCGGATTTTGCTGTTTGCTACGTATCACACTTGAGCAATAAATAGTTGGCATGTGTTACTAACTTACATTCCACCACACTAGATCAGCCCGCTTGCTTCCTTATTATTTCCAAGAGACAGCTGCGCGTCATTTCAAGCATAGCAACTCGAAATAACGTCTGTGGGGCCCGTGAATTTTCCGTGAAATTGGGCATCACGCATTTTTCTCCGTGAATTAGGTTGGTTACTAAATATCTGATGCAACCAAATGGTGATCAACTGATGGCATAAGCTAACCAATTCATATTACAAACTGCACTGTAAGACTGCAAAGTATAATTATTTTGTGTTTTTAAAAATTTCATTGTAAAATTAAAACGAACAAAATAAAAATACACACACACACACACACACCCGTTTAACGGCACTTTGTCCGGGACTACCTGGGTGGGCTGGTACCAGAAAGGTACAACCAATCTGAAGCAAGAGACATTGAGTGGCAGTGGCATAAGCTGGGCCATATGCAAGTCTGCACTCAGTTTTTTTACAGGGCGGATGCCTTCCTGCCGCCCAACCAACAGTGTCAAAGCACTGAAGGCAACTGAAGCACTAAAGGCATAAAAATATAGTAACAGTGAATCCTAATGATGTTACACAAAAGACTATACAGGATATAGACAAATGACGTACCTCGTACAACCTTTATCAAATTATATGCAAACACTAACTTTACAACTGGAATGTCTGTTTACAATACAGAAAACGTTACACTGACAAATACCACGATTAACTGAATGGGTTGGTGAGTGGCTCTATAAGGTCTCAAATTCTTCCAGCAATGAGATAACCTAATATACTTGCACTGTTCGCCCTAAAAATAGATATTAGAATGCCATTCATAACATCTGCAAATGTAAACAGACTGTCAAATTTTACAATGTTAGACTCCAACAGAAACTGGCAAAATAAAATGCTTGTATGATAAGGATTTTGCTGACCATTGCGCATATTTGCCATTATAAATCATACTCACTTATAATTATATACGTTGGTGTACCTTATGAGCTTTGAAGTAATACAGGACAAAGTCTGGCCTCACTGTCATCCAGCGCTTGTGCCAGTTCTTGCAGTCACTACTCACAGACAGGTATGAGCTGATGAGTGACGAGGCATTTGCTTTCACCTGTGCACAGGTAATTAACACACCTAGTGAGCACTAGTATGGCTCAATAGGCAACAACTGTGATCACCATCCTCAATACAATCATTTGAGAATGGGGTCGAGAAGACACTGAAGACCGGTGCAGTCTTGCTGGACCTAACTGCTGCATACGACACCATTTAGTACACTGGCCTCCTTTATAAACTGTCCAAGTGCCTGCCTTTCTCGTGTGTTTAACTGCTGCTACGAAACTGCCATTTACGAGTCCATATGGGAGATGATGTCAGTTCCTGACAAAGGCAGGCAAACGGTTTGCCCCAGGGCTCTGTCCTAGTTCCGACATTGTTCAACCTATACACCAGTGACCTTCCTGTCACACATAGCCGCAGGTTTATCTATGCTGAACACATTTGCCGTGCCCTAGAAGCGGAAACTTTCTCACAGATAGAGTGCACTTTGACAGCCGATCTTGCCCATCTTGCAAAATACTGTCAGCTGTGGCGTCTGAAACCCAGCACGTCCAAGATTGTCACAAGTGTTTTCCACCTGCACACTTTCACACCATGAACTTAATGTTCACATTATTGGTCAACATCTGAAGCACGACCCCTACCGAGTGTATCTTGGTGTCACTTTAGACTGGAACCTTTCATACAGGGAACACCTGTCACGTAGTGTAGTGAAGCTAAAGAGCAGAAAAAACCTGATCGCAAAACTCGCTGGTACTTTATGGGGTGCCAGTGCAAGCACCCTCTGCACATCAGCCTTGGCTCTTTGCTACTCAGTCGCAGAATACTGCTGTCCAGTGTGGGCTAGATCCAGCTACACAAATCTCATCCACACCCAACTGCATAGGTCAATGCGCCTGATTTCAGCCTGCCTGCAACCCACACAGCTGTCATGGCTGCCAGTGCTCAACAATGTTTCACATCCTTCTCTACATCATAAAGTGACAACTGACAACATGCTTCAAATCATCGAAGCCATCCAAATTGGCCTGCGCATGCTAATGTCTTTGAGCATCCACCTTCACAGCTTGCATCTTGCCCAATATTGTCAGAAATGACATCTGTCGACATAATTACACAGTGAAGAGAAGACTGGTCGTTGGCTTCAGTGGTCAACAACACCACTGTTACCGACTCTACTATCTGACAACCAGGTTTCGATTTCCCTCATCATACATGGTCTCTGATGAACCGTTTCCGGACAGATCAAGGCCCATGTCATGCTAACTTGCACAAATGGAGTCTTGCCTAATAATCTTCCTGTGATTGTGGCCAGTGACAGACCATGAACCACATTGTCGACACTCGACACGTGCCCACTAACAAAATTTGAAGACAGACTGAATGTACTCCAGGAAGCGGATGATGATGCAGTCACATGGCTGGAATCTACAGCGACTGCAGCACTCGTGAAATGGATAATACAATCATTCTCAGACTTAACTATGCAGTATGTAAACTAACAAACAGAACATGCAGCAACCAGCAAAACAACACAGTAAAATTGTAACAAAACACATGGTCGACAGAAATATTAATGTTAGAGAATGATAATAGAAATAACAATACATGCATTTGTATTCAGCCATAAAGTCGTGATCTCAGGAGCAGCAGCAGCAAGGTACTGTCAAATACTGTGGCCTCTGGGCTAAACTAAATCAACAACGGAACTACTGAGCAGAGATTCAAACAAAGTTACTGAGATACTTTTAAGCAATACATGTCCTAGGTTGCAGACGGAGGGCGATGAATAACAGAAACCAAGTAAGTGCAATGAGGACAAGTTGCACCTGCAGTTGTGTATCTATGCTGCATCTCAAAAACAAGTCCCACTTTCGGCTTTCCATAACTACAGCAGTTGTGGGAATGTAAAGTATCATGTAAGTGCTTACTTTCTGAGTAACCCTACTGCCAAAAATTATCAGTCAGTAAGACACCTTTTCGAGACTCAGTTAGATGGCTGAGATAGGCTGGCTGGTTGTAAACCCCAAATATGAGCACTGCCATCATGTAGATGACGTTGCGCTCCACTGACAACCAGTGCAAGCCGCACAGCAGCGCATCAGATCATCTTGAATAGTCTTTCTAATGAAAACCAGAATGAACTAACAAATCATCCACCTTCAGAATGGCTTTTGTTTTGGTGCGGTCTGCACGAAGCTTGTCAATAACACGGTAGATATCCTCATCGTCTTCGGCCGTGTCACCACTGTATTTACTGAGGATGATGTGGCACGCATCACACACACGATGAGAGCGGTCTTCATCATACTGAAGTGCAGCTTTCTGCGATGAACAGCTTCCGCACACCACCTACATAAAGACTCACACTATTAATCTGGTTCAATAGCCTATGCACCCTATTGGGACAGAGAAAAATTTTTTTTTTACTCATCTATAACTACCATGTCTTCTGTGGACCTCCCTTGGTCTCATTTCTTCCACCTTCAGCATTGTACAATGCATGATTTGTGCATTATCCTTTGTTCCTTTATGTTCAGTACATTCAAAAAAGCACCTTACCCTGCTTCTTCTGACTGCTACATGCATGCAATCACAACAGCCAATTTAAAAAAATACATGTGTGGTGTTTGTGTCAGTGAGTGTATAGTGCTATAGTCCTATTTTACCTTAAACTTTCTGTGTGAGACATGACAATTTTTGAGTACAATTTCATTCGTCATTGAAATCATTCTGTCTGTCTGTCTGTTCTGTGTTCTGTCCGTCCGAGTGTTCGTCTTGTTAGTCACAACTGAAAAACCTGCAAAAAGGCTAAGTGGATTGAGATGCTGTTTTCGGTGTGGTCTCATCTGGGCACAAGAATCAGGTATTAGGTGGGGCCTGAATCCTGCTCGGGGGGGAGGAACTTTTTTGGGGATAATACTTGGGTATGCATAGACTTGCCGACGATCAATATTCACAACCTCATTCGCAAGGGGCAGCAGTGATGCGGCCTCTGATTACCTGTACTGCAGCAACCTGCTACAGTGATTGGTATCATATTTATATTTCTATTTAATACATGAATTTTTGCTGTTGTGTAGTAGTCATAGTATTTTTTTACATTGCGCAGTTGCATGCTGAATTCTTGTCTGACAAGTTGGTGTTCAGCTTCCTACGTCAGCTGACAACGTGGCACTCCCCATGTTTGGCCACCGCATGCCACTGCTGTGGCACAGCTGCTGCTGTGTGCTGGCCATGCAGCAATCAATCGATATTTCCTGCCCACTGGGCCACCAGCAGCAAACTTGCAGCAGCGGCATTTGACGGCCGGATGGAACAGACGGACGGACAGATGGACGGACGCAAGACCCTGCTCTGCATACACAGGCACTGCCAATAAAGACATGCAGCACTGAGCTGAGAAGGCAGCTGACCTTGCCACAGGCGCGGCAGTGATGCCGTCGTCGCCAGGCAGTGAACTCCACACAGCAGATCATACACATGTGAGTGTCACGGTCACGCACCCACGTCGGCGCTCTCACACCAAGCTCGTTGTCCTTGAACTACAACCATCACACAAAGCTGTGTACGGTCTCTGAAAAACATGGGACAATATGTATAAGTTGCAAAAATGTAGTTAATAGGGCTGTACCGAATATTCTATTCGTACTCTATTCGGGCCGAATAGTGGGCCGAATAGTGTATTCGTATTCGGCCGAATAGTACTGCTGTAAGTGGACCGAATACGAATACTGGCCCTGCAGTAACACAGGTTGGCGTGCATCGTCAAGCTTCTGCGTCCGTCTGAGCAGCTGACCCATGAGACCAGCAGCGCTGATGCCTGTTTGTCCATCGTACTGCCTGCAGTGCAAGCCATTCTTTGGTTTCTGCATGACGACGCGTGCAACACTGGTCTAAAGAAGACTGTAGACGAGATTGTAGCTGCACTGAAACAGCGATTCACTCCTCTGATGACTGAAGCGATGTACACTGTGACGACAGCTCTTGATCCACGTTTCAAGTTGATGTACACAGCAGACGACTAACAAAACATCAAGGCGAAATCTGACGTCCTCAGTGCAGCTTTGACGAGCGCCACTCCTCTGCATGGCGACCACGCTGGAGACGAAAATAGTGACGGGGACGCCTGCACCCCGCCGCGTAAAAAGGAGAAACTAGATGCGGACGTGGACTTCTGGGCGTCATGGGACAACATGCATGCACATCATCAGCAGAGGCAGCTGGCCAATGTCCCATCTCTCACTGACGAGGTCGAAACTGAGCTGGCCAAGTACTAGGCTGCACCATGCCAACTGAGAGCTTCAGATCCACTCACCTTTTGGCGTGACAATACGGCCAGGTTTCCTCTTCTCAGTGACGCCGCTCGACGTTACTTGCCGGCCCCTGCAATAAGCGTGCCTAGTGAGCGTCTCTGCTGGTGACATTGCTGATGACAAGCGAACTTGTTTACTGGCTGAAAATCTTGAATGCTTGGTTTTTCTTAAAGCAAACTTGATGTGAAACTGTAAACTCGTTTCTGACGTTGGCCTGAAGACTGACTTCATTTTAAGTTTTAACGTAGTTTTAGTATTTTCACTTTTATACATAGGCCTACTTATAAAGGATAACGATGAACCCGACAGAATGATGATGATTATGTTAACGATGATGTAGCCTGTAACGATTACACTGATTCAAAGTTCAACTATTCGTATTCGGCCGAATAGTACAGACCCGCGATTCGGTACAGCCCTAGTAGTTAAGCAGGATATTAGAAGTATATTACAGAAACACTGGTTAAGTGAACCTCTTTTACTCTTTTCCATAGTTCCAGGAAGCATTTAGATAAGATTTGGTATAAGTAATAAGTTTTGTACGATTTCAAACGACACTCTTGGAAACCAGAAGTAGAAGGTATCTGTAGATGATTGCATTGTCTATTATATTATGTATACAGATGTAGGCATACAGCCATACTGCCTGTGCCCATAATGACAAAACAATATGGCGATACAATCAGAAAAATTGGCAACTCTGTCAGTGCCAAGATGACAAAAACCATGTGTCCATGAATATTTAACAAACGGCATCATAGATAATTAGATATCAATGCATCACCAGCTGAATCATTGTGTATGGTTAAATATACATGTCTGTGGAAGTGCTTGCATTGAGCATGCATATGGTAACTGCTTTAGGGTTAAATATTCTGAATTTTTCCAGACTGTGTGTGGGAGTTCAACAACATGGTTACATGGCGTTCCACATGAAAAGACATAAATAAGCTCTGCCACCAAAATGAACCAGCTCAAAAACAATGTTCAATACTCTGCCTAAAAACTGACTCGAACCAGCCACAGAACTGACAAAAGTTGCTAATAACTACTGCTAATCATAATGCAAAAAACATTTTGCAAAGAAAGATCTTCAATAAGATATTTAAGAAATGTGCTAATTTCTAACCTGATTAAAGTCACAGTGTTTAAACCGCAGTTGTTCAGCCTTTGTGCAGCTTGTAATTACTTGCCAGAGAGCAGTTTGCCATTCAATTTTCTCATCACCCGAGCCAAGCAGAACTTCCATTGCCTTCTGTCGACTTTTGATAATGAAAGTATTCACAGTTTCTTCGCTGGTTCCATCAAGAACCTAAACAACGTATAGAACATTTATTCACCTTCAACAGCATTGGAACTATAAGTCTGCTCATGTGGAAAGGAAAACTCAAACAGTATGCATGTGTTGAATGATAATACTCACTGGATAAAACACTGTACACAGACAGAAGCAGAAGAATGGATGTCCAAGGATGCCACTGTGAAATGGATATGAAAAGTTTTGGCTTGTCCCAAAACCAAGTACAGGATTGGTTATGAACAAGTGAAGGAAGAAACTTTAGGGGCAACAAAAGTTCATATGAAAATGGCTGTTAAACCAATGTGATATGTACACGCATAAATATAGTGCATGCAACAGGAAAGAAACAAAATCACTGCTTTGACTAAAACATCCACAGCTCAGCAAAATTACTGGGAATGCAATGGCCAATTAAGTGATTAGGCAACACTGGACGGTTAAACAATGTAAAATGATGGAGGTAAGAAAACTATACAGATGGAATGTCTAAGAAAGTCAATGTTGAACGGTATTAAACAGGATAATAAACAGCTGCATAAAAAGAGTGTATGTTCCTGAAAATAATCGTTTATCACTGGATATCAGCACCATGTGAACATTTAAGACAGTTTGCAAAATTATTCTGACATTATAGCAGACAAAATCACTCAACTGTGAACACAGTAAAGAAGAGAAGTGATTCAAACCTACCCTCATGCCAGAAATGTCAAGCTTTGCTTTAACTTTATATTGCTGCTTGACACCAGGTATTGGTGTAGCCATGCAGACAAGCAGTACGTCATTAAACTGCAATAAGTTGCATAAAAATGAGTAACTGACTGTTAAACCTTAGTCCTATTAAACGAAAAATTGGTCACTTCTGAGACATTCTTTCCAGCCAACTCTTAGCATGGAAATGAAGAACCTAACAAAAGAAGATTATGTATTACTACTACTACACCCATTTAACAGCCACTTTTCCAGGGCAGTCTGGGTAAGCCGGTACAAGAAAGATAAAACCAGCCTGGATTTAAATGAAGCAAGAAATGATGAGGTTTGGGATGGCACTGGCATCAGCTGGACCATATGCAAACAACCTGCACCTCGCTCTAGACAGATAACCACATCAACACCTCATCACTCAATTTTTACAGGTTGGATGCTCTTCCCGATGTCCAGCCAACAGTGTTAAAGCATTGAAGGCAAGTTAAATGAATGGTATTAAAGAGGACTATAAATAGCTGCACAAACAGAGTGTGTGTCACTGAAAATGTATTAATTAACCAAAAATACTATAATGCCACTAACAGTTACACTTATTATTATTAGTTTTTCATCACCCACTCTCTCTTTGATTCCAGACTAAAAACCTTCCTTTTCTGCAAATCCTTCCCACTGCAGCCTTTCTTTTTCTTCTTCAGGTCTAAATACATGATTTCCCAGATTTTTACTGTTACTTCTAGCATATCTGTTTTTACTTTTTACTTTTTCTGTTTTACAATTTTTAGTTGTCGTTTCTGTGCGGTAGATTAAGCTGACTCATGTCGGCTTTCGAGCGCACATTAAAATAGCATCTCGTGTCATATCGTAACTGGAAAAATAAACCCAGATTTGGTCGCCTTGTATGAAAAGCAGCCTGGAAATAGATCAGGCCTATTCTTTCAGACCAGAGGCCTGCTTGGGACAATCACACAAAAACTAGACGAACAAGTATGACAAAAAAACAATGTATGTTTAAAGAATTAGAAACATGTTATCATTCATGCTGCAATATGTCTTGACTTCTATTAATAAGAAAATAGATTAGCAACTAAATCAATACAACATATAACAAAATAAATACAATACCAAGAAGAGATATCGTTCTAAGTGAGTGCCATCACGGGCTGAAACTTTCGTGATTTTTCCTTCCTTAATTAACTCTCGATTTGGGTTTGTGTCATCCAATGCACCACCAACCATTTCATTAATTTCAAGAAGCAGACGAAATTTTTCCTTAACATCACACAACAATAACCAATGATATTTTATGTCAACTACTGTGTTATGCCAGAAATACAAGACTAGTTTAGCGGTGAGACAGAATTAGCACTGTGTTTACTGATTTGTTAAAATACATACAACTGCTGTATATTGTATCCAACAAGTAAACAAAAAAGACACACGAGAACTTAGTTAATCTCAATTTTGCTCATATCTAATAAAAACTCATCAGTCTAAAAACATGACATAAAATAATGTTAAAGCAAAAAAATGGAATGCCTTAAATATTCTGAAATACAAGTACTAGCAATTAAGAAAAGATTACAAGCAAAATTATACTGACAATTTTCTTCATTTCCTCGTTGGCATGTTGTGCAGACAATGTAACCAATGCCAAAGCCTCTGCAATGTCACAATACAATAGCCAATAATAGTAATAATAAATGGTCAAATTATTTTTTAAACCACATCACCATCGGATAACAATGCACAAGCTGAGTGTGACATTGCAGCCGATTAACACATTACCATAACTCTGCTGAAGTACGACGAAATAATTATTGTTGGAGTAAAGTCACGTCCACATAATATACAAATTTAAGACTGGTAATTAATATAAAATACAACAACTGGTTGTCGTGGACATACCTTCTGCTATTCTTTTGTCAGCACAGCTGCTATCAAGATGTTTTATATACTCTGTTAAACACAGACATTCATAGTACATATATGCATGGAGACACACACACACACACACACACACACACACACACACACACACACACAC
>Ga0126325_10000230_pt1 | contig 15195 bp, 10 predicted proteins | sample InaspJWI14metaG_FD_94487 | JGI IMG/M metagenome (GOLD analysis project Ga0126325, IMG submission 94487) | Marine gutless worms symbiont microbial communities from Oahu, Hawaii - Inanidrilus sp. 1 OAHU.JWI-14 metaG | ecosystem: Host-associated > Annelida > Digestive system > Unclassified...
AGATGACTAGGTTTAGCCCATCTGCAAACTCCAATATCCTGGAACCATCAGCGTTCCTAGAGCCGTACCCAAAACCACCATGTGTCCCTTCATATCCAGCATTACTACTTCCGACATGCCCAAAGAACAGCACAAAGAACTGACTGGTAAACTAACAACATCCAGAACATGTTCCAGGTCAATATAAAAAAAGTACTAACTCCTCTCTGGTCTATAAGACATATTCAAAAAATTCCATAAAAAGTCATCCATAACATTTTGAGCCATTCTGCTACCAAATAAATCAAGAAAAGAATAGTACTTCCACCAACCTGTGGCAGATGAAAATACAAACTGTACTACAAACCGCATAGACGTAGAACATAACTATCGTTCACAACAGCAGTGCTTACCGACTGGCGCTCCATCACCCTGGATGCTGTATATCGCGAAGCTTGATGGATACCCAACACACAGCCGCTCATTGCAGATGTCAATGTACTGGACAGTGCCTGGACACGTCACTTCCTTTACACGACGATAGCGCTGCTTCGACCGGTTCAGTTCATACACGCATATTGTCCGCCTGCAAGCGACACACAAGCTCGTGGTGGTTCCCTGTCCTGTGAGTCCCGTGCAAATGAGCGCACAGCTGCGATTCTCCTCCAGCTTGATGCAGTCGATTTTGTCATTCTCCAGCATTGCCACTGGCAGCAGCCGCACACACCTCTGCCGGCCTGTTCATTGTCAGATACACACAAACATGACATTACTTCAACCACAGTAAAATTCATCCCTCATTCCTACACGAGGCTGTTGTCTCAGTGAAACATGTACCATGCAGTATGCTAGCAGTATAAAGCAAAACTTCACAAAAATGCAGCAATTTAGTCTAAAAACAATCTCAAATACATATTTTATGTGGTATACTTTGAAGCTGTTTATTAAACGTGTACAGCCATACAGACATAACATATTCGAGCAGACACTGTGCACAACAATTACACAGGTCTGGATAGTCGAGTTCAATTCTGTATCCTTTAGTACTAAACTTAATCATCGAGCTTAGAACAGCAAAGCTTGGAGTACTTATGTGGGGAAGGTGACATCCGATGGACAAGTCGCATGATGACAATCTTAACAACAATCAAAATGGTAGACAGTCAGAAGGAATATCAGAATCCTAATAGTGCCCAAGCAACAGCACAAGCAGTCACCGGCAATTGCAACGATAAGATGTTCATCGTGGACAATTTCCAACTGGTGATACGGCCGCTTGTCACCGATCTTCACAATATCTGCACATCACAAGTACAAACATATGCTGATTAAATGTTCTCAACCAATGTGCATTTTATATGTGCAGACATATAAATGTATACCATTTAAAGTAGTTCCCAAAACACAATATGCTGTCTACATCAATGTCCTAATGTCATATCAAACTTGATGCAAGCAAGCTGGGAAAGATACAGTGATGCAATATAGCATGCTGAGGAGTCAGACAGCAGATGTACAGCCAATGATAGCTTTTCCCCAAGCAGTCAGTTAGTGAATGATGTAAGGATGAAGTCCAACAGGCGTTTTCTGCCACCTGGCTTCAGGGAGGACATTCAGCCACAAAAATTCTGCAGCAACCACCCACAGGAAACCATGGCAGCAGAAATTACTGTACTACCATTACATCACCTGCCTACATCAAAAAGGACTGTAAGGAACATAGCCAAACTATGGTGCAGAAATTCTTTTTACATGACAGTCGTAGACCTAACACATAAAAACTAGTGGGGGAAGGAAGTTGTAGAAAATACAGTTGGAAAAATGTAAGGCTACATAGGATGAATGAAAGATCTGGTAATATGATAGAGACCTCATTTAGATGGTGAGTATACCATTCTCTGGATACAAGGAAGTGGATAACAGAATTCATATGCATGGACGGCAAGGTTACAAAGATACCAAGGTAGGGTTGCATTATTTGTTTCAGCAAATTATCACTGTCATCATCCACAAGCTTATAGTGCACCTAATACTCAATAAACAAAGTTGCATTTCTGTAGTCAACAATATAAAAATTAAAATCAAAAATGGACTAACAAAGTCATTGACGTCAAAAAACGAATAAAAGAGTGATGACTAAAAGCAAGTTGGTTCGTTGGTGTTTGACATCACATAATTTAAAATTTATGACATTCTTTAGTTTCAACTAACATGCAAACTGCAGTATCGACAATATGGCATAATAACTTACTGTCTTTGTTCAGCTCGACAACACACAGTGCATCCTCCGTACCCAGCAGCAGCCGGTCGTGATCTACCAGCACAGTGATAACAAATGCTACTGAAATCCCATACTGCAGTAGCAGCTAGACAAGAAAAACCCTAGACTTACAACAAAAAGTACTGCCTGATCCTTCTCAGCATCTCTGTATGAATCTGGCTATGCTAACTATAATCTATTTCATCATTAAATTAAATTCGACTCACCGACGATGGCAGCTGACAAAACTTTTGAGATGAAAGGAAGCTGTTCATCGTAAATCTGTCTGGCTTGAATCACCTGCACAGAACAAAAGATTAAAACACGACACTCAAAAATACCAAAATCAAAACTACTAAAAAAGAAAACACACACAAGTTTAACGGCCCTTTGTCCAGGACTACCCAGGTGAGCCAGTACCAGAAAGGTAAAACCAATCTGGATTTTACTGAAGCAACAGACAGTGAGTGGCAGTGGCATCAGCTGGGCCATATGCAAGTCTGCACCTCGCCCCAGACAGGTAACCATGCCAGCACCTCACCACTCAAGTTTTTTACAGACTGGATGCCCTTCCTGCTGCCCAACCAACAGCGTCAAAGCACTGAAGGCAAAAAAGAAAAGTCCAAAATAAACATAAACTTCACATCAATTCTACCTTCACAACTGCACAACAGAAAATGGCATCTGCTGGTCATGTTGCAAGAGGAAGCAAGTGGGACAAGTGCAAATAGGTGGCAAAAAACAACAAGCAGAGTAAAGAGAATGTAAATAAAGGTAGCCCATACTCGGCTGCTGAGCATAGGGTTCCAGAGCTGATCCCGGTTCTTGGCAGTCAGCCTAAGGTGACGTGAGTCATAAACCCGGTGGTAGGCTGCCGTTACTTTCTGCCAGGCCTGCAGTTACCCTCACAACCCTTAAGAGGGCTGCCCTGCCACCAATTTCGCTTCTTGGTGAACAGAGGTGTGATGGGTGTGAACAGTTTGCCTAAGACTGTTACCCGACAGCATCGAGGCTGTGATTTTAACCAAGACCCTTCTGTGCCTGAGTCCAGCACACTAACCTCTTGGCTACCGAGCCACCCCAAAAAGTGAATGTGATCAGATAAACTGGAAGTCGACGTCAAGCCTCGTAGTATGCCTTTGCCAGACATGCCGTACACACACACTCAAGCAGCATGCACAGACGAATGGACAGGTCAAAAACATAATGACTCTGGTGGCCCATAGGCTGGGATCTGAAGATCACAACATATGTAGAATTATGACATGTCAACCGTCTAAATCAGAAGATGATACATGACAACACATGGTCTGGGTAAAAAATTTCTTATCAGAGAACCACTGACACAAATGATAGACAGGTATAACAATGTGATTAAGAATGAATGTGTTGACTAACATCATGAAACACCAACACACAAACTGAATTGCACTGAAATCCAGTAAACTCTTTCAGAAACCAAAACATATAAATTTTATGTCATAAAATCTACAGTAAATAGAACACTAAGCGTCAAGTACAAACCGATTTGTCGGGGATCTTGTTTTTGCGCAGAACTTTGTGGAGCTCACTGAGCGCGCCGACCCATCGTGTCTTGTCGCCCTCATTCTCAGCAAGCATCAGAATGTGTGACTGGGTACCGGGAGGTGACAACATCGACGACGTTACCTAGTCATCAACACCAGCCACTCATGCTTTCTTCATTCCACTAACTGCTGATATACTATGCACACCATACTGGTGATACAATGCTAAAATATTAACATCTAGAAAGTACACAGACATCGGTCATTTATGTTACATCTGAAGTTACAACCTTATAATGGACAGAAATGCATAAAATAGTAATATCACTAGTATGAGGATGGTGCAGATAATATCATTAAAAATTCAAGCATTTGCTCGCTAATCCTAGTAGTCGTGAGTAACAGCATATGGTCTGTAAAACTTTCCTTTCAACAAAATCCTACAGCTCTCATATAAGGCTGATGGCTAACACCAGTTAACTTGCATAATGGCCATAAAACACCCGCATGTTCTGCAACGTTTTGATTCTACTCAAAGTCCAGACAGTTTATCAAAAAGTTAGTAGTCACATGACAGATCAATCTGCCTGAATTTCAAGTGAAACAGAAGTATCACATGTTCTATGTGTTATTACCATAATAATCACATAATCAGCATAAAATGTGCTGCACTAACCGATCATATGACAGGCACAAGACGCACCTTAAAGATCGATGGTATGTCTTTCTTATTGGCATGGATGACGTCACTCTCGAGAACTGAACTCACTGTGAAGTCAGCATCTCTGAAGCAAATTACAGTTATACCAATGAGTTTACAGCAATGAAAAGTACTGCAAGACTGGACAACAGAATTACAGAATGAACAAAAAGGTAGATAAAAACTGTAAGGTAGGAACCATTATTGACTGATTTGCTCATACTCCCACAAATATACTGAGTCAGTGGGCAGGTTTAATGGTCTAAAAACATCACATCAATACACATAACATCAAAATATGCTACAGCACATGGACATATAGCAAGAAGCATATCCATGAATAATACTAGAAAAATGACCAGACAGACAAACATAACTGCTATATAAGTATCATCGGTAGCTGTGCAATACATGTTATTAAAAATAAGTCAGAAAACAAAACTGACTCACTGACCTCATATCAATGACTTGACTCACGATATTTGACACAGGCGAGTGTGACGGCCGGTCGGTAAGATAGTCATACAGGAACAGCTTGAAGTCACATACAACGACAAACTGACGCATCCAACCTCTTCTGATGCCACCTGGCTTTGGAATCTACAAGTAACGAAATACACGCATGACGATGCTAGATGTTTGATAAAGTTCACAGAAAAACATGAAATACTCAAGAGCATCAATGCATGTAAAATCCTGTATTATCTATGACAGAGTTATCTATTACTGCTTTCAGTTTTTGTTAAACTGGATGATATTTCTGGACAGGGTTTATAGAGCGGGTAAAACAAAAAAATTCATTGACTATTCAAGGACTTTAAAGGACCCTACTGTTTTTTTTTAAAAAAGCAAAATTAATGGCATGAAACACAAACTTTTATCATAAGACTCACTGTCACAAGTCTTTAAAACAACATTATTGCAATGATAAATAATCAAGAGACTAACATCATCAACTTACTGTGGATTCATGGTCCATTAAATAATGTATAATCATAAGCCTTCAAAAACAGCAGAAGTACCCAACTGCTATTTTCAAGGACTGCAGCTTACAACTCAAATAACTCCTCAGACACTTTCAGGCATCCCACTGTCTTTACTTTCAACAACACTGAACTTCTAGGACTAAATATAAGCATAATATAAATATAAGCATCTCCAAGGATTTCTCAAACACAATATGGCCCAATTTGAACCCGTACTGAATTACTCCATATCAGGCAGCATCAACACAAAGTAGACTATTGGAGATAGTACTGTACTTGGCAGGATACTTTTCCTATCGCCCAATTAATAGTATCAAAGTATTAAAAGCAAAACATTAAATATGCTGCAATAAAAATTATATACAAAGATATGGAAATAAAACTTACTTTTACATAGCCTTCATATGCAGTGCCTACTCCTTTTGTAGGATCAATGCCTATTGGACGTTTTACTGCCAAACATATTCAAAACAAGAAATTCAGAATACAGCATTTAATAACACCACTCAATAACTGATCTGCAAAAATAAATGTGTACAACAAGGAATGATTAGACGTGCATTGAAACAGTCAATCTACAAAATTCTGATGTAAATGTATTTTGCAAAGCACAAGCATCGACTGCAAAAATACCATATTTAAACAAAAGTGCACTGAATGCATCATAGAAACTCTTCAAATTGTTTAGAAAACCTTCATCTGAAATCACAACGATTACTTAAGCAACATTTTTGCCACTGCCACCACAACTCGAACCCGTGCTCTCGCTCGGCCTTTGAACTTTACCATCCCAAATATCTGGGTCAGACATCACTTAGTTCAAAAAGTTAATTACTCTAACACACAGACACACATGCTGGACCAACTGATAACTGGACTATGAAAGTGGTCAGTAATGACAGTGCAAGACAGTGGTAATGTCCAATGAACAGAACAGTGGCATTAACATACACTGGTCGGAAGGCACAGGACACATCTCAGGCGCTCGATCGAGGCAGTGCATGTGACACGAATAACCACAGGCTAACAAAACACAGCATAGGTAACAATCTCATCACAAATGTTAAATCTTCAGCATCAATACAAGAATATTAAATTAACAACTGACTGTCATCTATCACAAGCTGATATGTTTGTGTTATACTTAGACAGATGTACCATACTTGAAGTGTTTTAGACTATGTGAGATAGTGCACCTGTTACAGGCCTAAGTTGCTTTGAAGGGCTGCAAGTGACATGCATATCTACAAGGGTCGTGCCATAAGTAAGTTTCCAACTGGCATCATTCTGTTAATTTTCAATCAGTAAATATACGTTTTGTAGAGAATTTAATTCTGACTACCAACTGTCAGTTTTACCGGTATTACGACAATGTCACTGTGACGTCATTTACAAACATTAACTACTACTACACCCGTTTCACGGCCTCTTTTCCAGGACAACCTGGGTAAACCAGTACCAGAAAGGTAAAACCAGTCTGGATTTAAATGAGGCAACAGATAATGGGCTTTTGGGGTGCAGTGGCATCAGCTGGACCATATGCACACAATCTGCACCTGTACAGCAACACCTCATCACTCAATTTTTTACAGGCCAGATGCTCTTCCTGACGCCCAACCAACAGTGTCAAAGCACTGAAGGCAAACATTAAATATGGCAATATTACCATTGAGAGCATCCCATAAGGAACAACATTCTGTTGCTCGTTTTCTGCACACAAATGGACTTAGTGCAAATGCTACTAAGTGTGACATGCTAAGTTGCTAACTCAAGTTCACCTTGAAAATCACTATTAAAATGGACATGGTGATCTGCTCAAAGCTAACAAAACAACGTACCTTCACAGAATGTACCCTGTCGTTCAATGCCAATCATAAGGGAAGTGCAGTGATAGCACTTTATCGGCACGAAAAATGTCTTGATAATGAAGCTGTGTCCATGTGGACTAGATCCAATACTGGCAGCATCCACATCCACCTTTATGGCACAAACAAACCATCCACGTACCACATGTAATGTAACTGGTCACAGAAATCTACCCGAGGAATGATTTAAATTGTTTCACAATGAAGCGACTGACCGGTATGAGAGTGTGTGCATGGGTAAAGGCCATACTCTGAACAAGTAATGTTCAAACATGCCCACATATCTCATATTTTCAGTTCTTTTCATAGCTATACATTTTAGTGACAAAGTTAACAAAAATTCTCCAGAGTTACAGTATTTTTCAGTAGTATGGGAACATAACCAGGATGAGAATAGAAATTATGTACAAATTTAGTAGCCACATTACCACAAAATGGTATTCCAAATTTCACTACAACAGACTTAACACTGTAAAAGATACTTAAGATTATAAAGTCGGTCAATCTTTGGAATAACAGTGTAGTAGTTAGTACTAAAGCGGCACAGGAGACAATACTTACTACAATTGCACCATTAGGTGCTTGATAATTTACAATTTTAAAAAAGTTACTAAAAAGCCACCAGAAGTGTCAAACTAAATTCTATTAAGAAGCATTACACATGTCAACTAATCGATGACATACCATGCTGTTTGTGGCAACCATTGACCCATAGCTGTGCACAGATTGTGTTGACAACGTCCACTCAGATCGCTGCTTTTCACCGGTTATATTCTCATCTTCAGTTGACTGCTCATTTTCCGACTACAACCAGATCACATAATACTAACAATGGTCGCAGTTTCAACACATAATGAGTGTCTCATGTGCATCGTTAAGTAACACAATACCCCTGCAGTGTCATGGGCAAGTGTCAACGGATGCTTATACCTCATTTTGCTCAAACTTGTCACCAATTATCATCTTGCAGGTACAATTATAACACTACAGGTGTCAGAGGAAATGTGTCAAAATATGGTATGAGGATAAGTTATCACGAAAGTTCCTTGTCAGAGTATGCATAACATCACAAAAAAACTGCTATCAACTAAGTTCAATGATGTTGATGTACTTTTCAGTACTTCATATTTAAGTTGTTAGATATGCCACAATAAATTTATGAAACTGATACTAACTTCATAAACTAGTAACATCTGGAGCAAACCAAAACAAAGCAATACTCATCATGACAATGCACAGCAAACATCACAGTTAAGATAGGTTACTGCTAATAACTTACGCATGCAGTATAATCAAAATTCTTATACACTCCAAATAAAAATCAAAGAACTAAAACACCACAATTCATGCAGCATGTACAAAAAGTGAAAGCAAAGCTATTTTGTTACAAAATTCAGACAAAGCATGTTAATATCCAACTCCAGTTAACAGCTCGTCCACAAAAACAAATACAATGGAACAGAAAAAATGCTATAGAAAACAGAACAGAAATTAAAAGATAAACACGATGATGGCCACATAACTAGCATAGGCTGCAGTGGAACTTAAGGATTATATATCTCAACCTAAAAAGCAACGCATGTTTTCTGACATGCCAAGATAAAAATGTTTTGATATAGAGGGGTGCTATTTTGTGATACTCCACAACAAGTGGTAGTCTGCTCGGTGGACGTATTAGCAGTTGGCAACACTGGGTCCAATCCAGTGATTACACCCTACCTGCAATAGTAAACAAATAAGTATTCTTTGTGTCAGTGATTTGCGAATGTCACCCCCAACGAGTCCGCCACGGTTCCTCAAAAACGGCTAAAGGGAGACATGTGTATTTTTTACCCAAATGTAGCGTGATTATCCGTCTTTTGAAAGAATACAAGACGCCACGGCGTTTCAAGCCATGCCAGCTTGATTTTGATACACCGCTTTCATCTAGCACTACTCTTCCCAGCCCACACCTTCCTTCCCCCTCTCTCCCCACTCCTCCGATATATGCCTATAATATGCCTATAATATGCCCATACACTCATACAGCTGCACTATATCCAGCTATAAGCTTACAGGCTTTGTTACCAGCGACAACGCCTATGACGAAATGTTAGGCCTACATCACAATGCGAAGCTGTAAGTCCTGCAGCTCTGTTTTCTGCAGCCCCAACTGCCGCTGACGACTTTTTTTCGCACGACAACATATTTTTTCATCAACATTTTCGTTCTCTAATCGATGACGACGACAACATCACACTTTGCGTGATTCCACTATGACGTCACCGCTGCTATGTCATATAGTCTACTTATCTGTTAGCTGAATGGAATTGCCATGCGACCTCTTTCTTCCCGTCGTCCAATCACAGGCCTTAGAACACAACACCCTTGGTAACACGCCTTTTCAGATATAGATTTTCCCGTTTTCATGTGTTAGTCCGTTTGGTTATGACAACTTGCCAAATAAGGGCACCGTATCTCACCCAAAATAGGGGGACGAGGCAAAGAATCCAATCATGGGATACTAAAGCTACAGCATACCCCCAACTGCTCGGAACATACTCACGAGCCGTCCATTAGCTGGTTCTGAGATCTAAGGGTCTATAAAAAATAATGAAATAAGTAGCAGAGGTAAAACAAGTCTGTTGGTACAGTATATACCGAGCGGACTAAAGAGGAAAAGAGGGTTACGTTAGAATGTAGCACTGATAAAAAATTAACGACAAAAATACAAATATTAAGAGTCATCAAGAAGAAGCTGAAAGAAAGTTGAAAATTAACTCTGTGGATTATCCAATTAGTACCTGACTGTGAAGGATGAACACAAGAATAGTAAGAAGAGGAGTATTGAGAAGTAAAAAATAATTACAGAGAGGCTGATGAACTCAAACATTCTATCTGTGATAAATCTATAAAGGTGTAAATACTCGTACACAGAAAAATAAAATGTTTTAATAGATTCAAATATGCTTTATAAACATAAAATTAGCTCTTCAATGAGGTTGCACAGGCAAATCAAACAAATGGTGAGTGGGCAAACATTCTTTAGCAAATCAGTGCATAGCCTAATCTCAGTAAGTATGATATACCTTCGCAGCAACTTTAGTGGTGTGCTTTAACATGGCAGCCTTAGGCTCCTTAATCTACAAGACAACATGCCCTTAACAACAAAAAAACATAGTATGGCACTGCTGCTGATGCAGATGTTACTAATGATAAAACTAAACAGCAGGTTTTCATCAAAGTGTGACATATGAGTAGAAAATCTACAGGATTAACACCTGCAGTAGCTTGTTACACTCTAAAATGTACCTCTAACAGATCGGCACATTACATACTGTCCAATCCGGGTCACATTTGCTATAATTGCACAAAACAGGTTACAACTATTTTTATGCCAAATGTGTGCTTAATTTTTTTTACCTACTGTGTCATGAAAGTCAATGGAACTAGTTTGCTTAGAACTATCTCAGCACACTGTTAGTCATAATAAAGCAGGCAAGAGTGGAAATAAGAAATTGTGCTAACTACTTGTATTTTATGTAAGTCCTTATGTAATGCTATTTCACCGGCATCTTATCGTTATATTATCGTTAATACTTAAACAAACTTACATCAGCATGCACAACAAACATGTACTAACATGCAGCATCTTTAAACAAGGATAATAAATTTCAACATGCTTGACAACAATGACTAAATCACAGCTAAGCTTAAATAATAGCCGCCAAATAAATTAATATGCCAGCATTCATCGCTACAAATGTCATCTGCTGATGAGATTGACATCCGAAGCTATTACATATCGAACTGTAAAAATGGGGACATGGTCCAGCAAGGGTTGAGAACTCTTACAAGAAAAATAAAAACATCTGATTTCAAATAAGACAGCAGATGACATTTGTTTTATCATAAGACAAGCCAAAAACAAACAAAATTAAACCTTACTAAAACTTTTACCAGACATTAAGTCATATTATCAGATAAATTAAACAATAATGGATGGTGTTCGTGTTGAGGCTGCAGAACTGTCATTCAAGAACTGTGGCTGCCAGCCAATAAGTATGCGTATGCGGAAAATTAATCAGCTTAAAATTTTGTAAACACAGCTGAATAAATCTAATAATGGGTCTGTCAGTAAATGATTCTGATGAACGGCACACGACTGAAAATGAAGAACGTTAAAAAGTCACAGTTCTTCATGTGCTTAGTGCAATGCACCAATGCAAAATCTGATAAACCGACAGCACTAAAGTGATCACAGCAATGCAACATGAGAACTCACGTTGTCTGCAGAGTTGGGGCTGTTAAACATGAACCGATGAAATGACGAGGTAGATTCAGAACGACCAAACAACACTGGAAATACAACCACAGCAAACATTTCAGATACTCACAATTTTCCTAACAAATATAACAATAACAATTACTACTATGTGTCAGCCGCTGCCGAGAGCATGTTTCACTATAAAATCCACGTCAGCATGCCTCCATACACTAAGACACTGCTAATACACCATAGCATCCACATACAGTAAGTAAAAATAATACTCTGCTGAAACAGTACTTCAAGTGCAACTGTTAACTAGCTGTATGTTCCATCAGCAGCAGCTACAAATAAGACATAATCACACTGACACCAGTCTGCCCCTCCGAACTTCATAGTTCAATGCGCCTGATTTCAGGCTGCCTGCAACCCACACAGCTCTCATGGCTGCCAGTGCTCAGCAATGTTGCACCTCCTTCTCTATGTCATAAAACGACAACTGACAATATGCTTCAAATCACTGGAGCCCATCCAAACTGGCCTGTGTATGTTGATGTCTTTGAGCATCCACCTCCACGGCTTGCATACCAATGCCCAATATGATCAGACACGACATCTGTCGACACAATTACGCAGTGGAGAGAGGATTGGTCGTCGGCTTCTGTGGTCAACCACACCATTAGTTACCGACTCTACTATCCAACAGCCAGGTTTAGACCTCCTGAACTGTTTCCAGACAGGTCAAGGCCCATGTCATGCTAACTTGCACAAATGGGGTCTCGCCCAATCACCTTCCTGTGATTGTGGCCAGCAACAGACCATGAACCACATTGTCGACACGTGCCCATTAAGAAAATTTGAAGGTGGACTGAATCTACTTCACAAAGCAGATGATGACACAGCCATATCGCTGAAATCTACAGCGACTGTAGCACTCACGAAATCTATACCTTTATATAAGTTCATAAGTGTAACATTCTTACATAATATATTAAGTGGCGGGCGTGGCTCAACACGACTGGCTGACGGCAGCGGGTAGGCAGTAGGCCAGCCACGGCACGGCGACCCCGGTCGACTAAGGCTCAAGGCAATGTGAGTCGGACGTGGCGCCGGCTCTGTACGGTCGGCAGTCGTCGGCGCCAGTACTCCACATTTGCCCCCTTCCCCTACACATGCCCCCGCAACTAACCCTCACCGGAGACTGATGTACGCGATGGTTGTTTTCGGGGGAGGTGGCAGGTGTCCGGGGAGCAAATGTCGGGTCACGTGATGTTAACTGGCGGGAGTGGCTTATTGGCTCCAGCCGCGGCTGCCGTAGGCCTACCCAGTGTCTTCCATATGCCGCACGCGATGTTTCCGTTATTGGCAGCTGGCTAAAGTCCCCCACAACGCTGCTGGAGCTATGTCGCATTGTTCCAGCTAACTCACTGCCAAGACTCGGTCCTGCTGCAGCCAGCAGGCAGTTGCTGCAGCAGAAAACATGAGCGTTGTGTCAACATTTACTCTAGCCACGTTCTCTCCGGCCGGCATCCATAAGCCACACGCGGCCCAGCCTGACCTCCTCCTTCTCCTATTTACTGATTTGCATTATGTTTACGCCACAGCACGGCGACTCCGGTCGACTATGAAGGCCGTGTGTGTACGTTGACATGGAGGCGGCCTTAGCGGCGGCCGCGGTGGGTGGCTGGCAGCTACAGTGTATGCTCGGGTGTCGGCTAGTAAATAAATAATTCCCTAACAATCCACATGATTTCACTAGACAAAGAGTGCATCGGCAAAATTCAATCAGCTACATTACTATCACTAGCATTACACACATTAACATAACATAAGATGAACGCACTCTCGCTCAAGGTGGACGGCTTTGCCATTCTCAGTTGATCTTGCATCCGACTTATCTCATTCTTATGTTCCTCAATAGTAGATTCCAACTCTTTCACTTTGCTAAATTCACAAACATTCAAACACTGTAATTTAAGAGTGATAAAATAATACAAGATACATACCAGTGTTAAACTCCACCACTCTATCACTGCTCTGTGGCACTGTTGAAATCAGGAGATAGCAAACAGATATAAGTCCGGCCTGTAAACATGTGCTGTACTAAATCCACAAAGTTCCTCTTTTGGGGATCCATGAGATTCCTATTTAAGCAGAAGTAACTCTGAAAAATATGCTGGTTTTACTAACCACTTTAGTGGTCCAGGCAGAACAACTTGTCTTATGTGTATGGATTTGTGTGACCAGACAACAATTTGTGAACAAAGTGACTCGTTACCTAGATATTCGGCACGTCGATGCATCTTGACCTCATACTCGGTAAGTTCAAAAGTCAAACTTTACAGTCAAAGGGTGAAAATGCCCGTTTTACGGCTACGGATGCACATTACAGGGTAACGTATTTTACAAACGCAAGTTATGACATGACATTTGTGGCTGTTTGTTTCCTTATGTGTCGTTCTGTAAGTAATTTCTAGTTAAACAAACACTGAAAGTAGATGAAAGAAACAGTACATATGAACATAAATACTAATGTCAGTAAGGACCACAGACCTTAGTGATGTATGTTAACACATACATAGAAAAACATCAAAATAAGATGTCTGTATCATATGCAACTAACACTAGTATAGAAAAATTACACAGATAAATACAGATGACTGAATAGGCAGAACAAACAACAACTTACTTCTCGAGCGACACTTGGAAAGCCTTTGCAGCACTGAGTTCCCTGCGAATCCTCTCTTTGTCTTGTATTTCACTCTGCATGTTCAACTGCAGGTCACGAATAGTCATCTTGTCTAATCTGTGTGAGCGCCGGTTCTTCCAAGTAGTGTCCTGCCATTGCACAGTTATATCAACCAACCATATCTCAATACACCACATCACAACACAGTAATCAAAAAAAAATCAATCAATCAATAGTTTTATTTCAGGAACAAGCCCATATCAGAGATAGACAGAAAGACAGAGGAAACTACTAAAACTACTAAAACAGATAACAAACATAGTACACACAATACGTATAGAAGCAAAGTATCACACACAAAAGCAAATTAAAAAATCAGCCTAAGCTGAGCAATAATACTGTTATTGGTACGCTGAACTTGATTAGCAAATCACATTCTGCTATTATAAAGCAGTGTATCAAAACTAGAGAGACCAAGTTCCAGCAGCATGGCTGTTACACTGTAAAACTTCGGGTAATTAAAGAATAATTTCATGCATCTTATATAGCTAGATCGTAATCTATTAACAGAGCACATATTGTAGCGCTGCCAGAGTTCTATACCATAAAACAAATACAAAATGTTCGAAAAAGTACAATTTTAACAGAGACAGAACACGAAAAGAACCTGCGTGCCAAAATGTTTGTGTGTAAACATAGCTCTCACTTCGCATAACACATCTCTATCATCAAGCTCATCATTAGTAATAAAGTGACCCAAATATTTAAACTCAGAAACAAACTTGAGGTCCATGTTATCCAACTTGAATGATGGAAAAGTTGGTGTTACCACTATCCGTTTGTCTTTGGGGGCGGAAATATCATACATACTGTCTTATCAATATTGCACAGCATATCAATGTTAGTTGCACAATCAGCTAGTACATTAATTATATACTGTAAGG
>Ga0126325_10000236_pt1 | contig 15119 bp, 12 predicted proteins | sample InaspJWI14metaG_FD_94487 | JGI IMG/M metagenome (GOLD analysis project Ga0126325, IMG submission 94487) | Marine gutless worms symbiont microbial communities from Oahu, Hawaii - Inanidrilus sp. 1 OAHU.JWI-14 metaG | ecosystem: Host-associated > Annelida > Digestive system > Unclassified...
AAAAACTTAACAGTTTAAAACATCATGTAAGGACGACTGTGGCTGGATCACACAACTAAAACAGCAAATATCAAAAAGGCGCTATTACTTGTCAGCACATTGACTACACGGCGATGTGCTGCTGAGTAATAGCGCCTTTTTTGATATTTGCTGTTTTAGTTGTGTGATCCAGCCACAGTCGTCCTTACATGATGTTTTAAACTGTTAAGTTTTTACACTTATTCTATTAGAGTCGAATAGGAAGTCGTATGCGCTCTATCGAATGGTGACATTGCAGCTGACCCTGAGTGACCCCTAACTGCCTCAAACCACCCCATTTTCTGCATTGTGCACCGCCATTCATAGCTTCGTAACGGGTGAACCTAGAGACTTCATATTTGGTACATTGATTTACCACAGCATGTCCCACTCTGCCGATAAAAAATCTTCCCTGAAAGGGGCGTGGTCAGGGTCAGTTAACCCGTTTTAAATTTTAAACCCCATGTAATATCTTCGCAACGGCTAACGCTAGACTTCAAATTTTGTCCACGGGTCGGCCATGGGAAGTCTTAGTCTTGTGATGAGTGAATGTTTCCTTAGTGGGCGTGGTCAGGGTCACGTGAGCAATTTCTACATTGTGGACTTAAAAATTTCGCCACACCAAGTGGTCGGTATACAGGTGATATCCATAACTCGACCGTGGTCGGTTTGTTTATGACACCTACGAGTATAGGAAATGAAAGCGCTGGATCGCGTCATGGTTGAGTGCACATGTTTATCAGGCCTACACATTGTCCTACTATAATCCTCCAACTTCATAACTTCGATTTGTTCAGGACTTGTCGTACAAGTAGTTTCTGCACTGTTGCGTGGCAATTGGCAAGATTTCAACTGACACGCCGCATCGCGCGGTCCCTCGGCGACAGCGGAGCTTCGTGTTTTTCCGTGCGGTAGATTAAGCTGACTTCTGTCAGCTTTTGAGCGCACGTTAAAATAGCATCTCGTATCGTATCGTGCCTGTATTAGCTATTGGCTGTTCACACAAAATGATGTTCTTAAAAGGCATTCCACGTTGTTGTGTTGCAGATAAGAAGCGGTGTGAACGACGGCCACTGATAATGGCATAATGGTTCAAAGGACATAGGCCTAGTACTAAGATTATACTGTGACGTTAACTAATGGGTGGCGGTATTATTGTACTATTGTACGAATTGCGGTTATACCTTATAACGCTTCGGCCCGGCTAGTGTAATGATACTACCGATATTAGCTGTATATAGGTCTACATTATTTTCGTAGAAATAGGCCGAATTGCATTTGATGCCCCCCCTTTAACGCAACCGGGCCTGGCGATTTTATATATTTATATTTACTTTGTTGCATAGATGTAAAATTGTTTCATTTTTACATTTTGTCATGTTTTACGTTTTTGACCTTTTTTATTTTGACACTTGTTTCAAATGAAAACGTTATACTTGTCGAAGTAGAATGCAAATATTTAAAATTTCAACAAGGATTGGAATTTGTAAATGTTTTTTTAATTTTTGCTGGAGTGATTATTCTTCAAATTTTTATTTCAGTGTTTTACATCTATGCTATGCTGAAGTTGTCGGCGAATCAGCATTAACAGGATCGTAAATGGATCTATGTCAGTAACATGTAGGCCTATTGTAACGAACAGGTAGTCTAACAGACAATGTCTTCTTGTTACGTATTGTGGCCAGAGATGACAATGGGTCACACTTTTTGACCCGTGACCCACGTGACCCACCAGTCAATTGACCCGTGACCAGCGTGATCTGTGACCCGCGACTCACGACTACTCACGAGTCATGACTCCCGATTATTGCAGTTTCCAGTCAGGACCACTAAGTGGAAGTGCTCTCAAAATCAAACATCATCACTGCCACAAAATACTCCGTAGAAACAATTGAATTAAACTGACGTTGTGGCCTAAGCTGTGCCGTAAGGCTCTACAATGTCTGAAAAAAACGAAATCTAAAACGCCTTAGATGAGCACTCAGTACTGTTCTCATCGTGTCTGTGTGTACAAAGCACATCACTTAATCAGTTTGTTTTAGTAGCCTTCAAGAACAACGGAAATGGCTTGGACGGTTTCCGGGTACATCTTGTTGCGTCGCGCTGTGATGATATGACGAGCGTTCAAAGCGCTGAAATGTCTCTCACATTCAGCAGACGAGGCTGGAATTACGAATATCCGCCTGGCAATATCTGACAACAGTGGATACTTCTGAACACGCTGACCCCACCAACGTAGCGGATCAAAATCACCAGGAGATAGTATATCAGAGATGTGCGGACGCGCAATTTTTGGACTAAAGTTAGAGATATGGGCGGTAGGAGGTAATAACTGATAATTACTTCGTTACTCGTTCGTTAGCCTGTTCTTGGAATCTTGTTAACTTGATCATGGGTCAACGGGTCACGAGTACTGACCCGTGACCCACGTGACCTACTCAGATTTGTTGACCCACTTGACCCGTGATCCGCTGACCCATTGTCATCTCTGATAGTGGCGGAGCGTGTTTGCTCTTTTGAGCGTTTCTGCAAATATTGGGGGTATAGTGTATCGGCCTACTTATTTGTAGGTCACTTGTCAGTCTGATAAGATGGTTAAACGTGGCTGTTGCGACTGCTGTGCCTATTACAGTGGCGTAACTAGCCATCGGCAGCCCCGGCAATGCCGGGGGCCCAGGGGCCCAAAATGGTAACCCGAATTATGTATCAAGACTGTTGTTAGACTGTGTTGCCGGGGGGGCAAAAATTATAGTTTCGCCACTACTGCCTTACGCTTTGTCAGTGCTAATTCGGACGTTATTGTAAACTTAACTTTGTAGCCTGTAGGCCTACTCGAATTTTCGTGATACGAGAAGGTCCGTCAAGTACTACATAACTGTGTTGATATGTTGTAACGTGTGCGCGTATTAAGTAAACGTGTATTAATGGCACGCTGCATGTTGCACGTGTTCCGAGGAGATGTTTAATGTGAGAGAGAGAGATAGGCTCCGCCTGTACTATTTCGGTCGCCGGGATTCTGCAAACATGTACTGTCGTCTCATAGTTGGTGACAAGAGTAACCCCGATGACAAGCAAACGTTGTATCAACGTTGAAATGTGGCTATGCATGGTTTACGTTAGTTCGCAACGTTGTATTGACGTTTACTTAACGTTAGTACTAATTAGTTAGCCTATTTTGATAACATTTAACGAACGTTACTGTAACGTTTATAATGTAACGTAACAGATGTTTTACGATACATTTGCAATGATTTACAAAGCTTATGATTAAAAGTTAGTGTGTCTTTTCGACTTGTGGACGTTCCGAATTATTTTCTTTGCTGATCAGTCACTGAAATTGACTCATCGTCAGAATTTTTATTCTTAGTCAAAATATACTTTATTCTGTACATCGACACAATCTTTGTCGCAATTTGAACAAATTTCCGATGCAATACGTTCGCTATTGAAATAAAATAATCATTATGTGCATATTAATTATGGCCATTGTAGGTAACACGTAAATTTTTTATCAACGGTGAAGTAAAGTTTGCAATTAACGTTACGAGAAAAACGTTAGATTAACGTGAGGTTGACGTTACTTAAACATTATTGTAAAAAACAGTTTAAAACATCTAGTAAGGAAGACTGTGGCTAAATCACACAATTAAAACAGCAAATATCAAAAAGCGCTAATACTTAGCAGCACATTGCCGTGTAGTGACCACTGAGTAGGGGGTCAAAAACGATTACATTTTTGGTATGCTCGACCCCGATTTGCCTATTCACTATGCAACTTCGGTGACTATACGATGAAAGTAATTAAAGCTGTCTGCGAAAATAATGCACGGCCCTGTGTTAAAATACGTACAGTGTGTCAGTTTCTGCGCATGCGCGAAATCACGTGATCTGTTAAAGGTACCCTAAATGTCCTACTGCAGTCGTTTTCGCCGACGTCGATTTACTGTACTAGACTTCAAAAGTTGAGCATATAGCCGCATTTACGGCCATTTTCAGCCACATTTGTACAGAAACAGTTATCTATAAACTTCCGGTGTAAATTTAGACACCGCCATTCGATTCGCCGACCCCGATTTCCTATCAGAGTGCAATTTTTTTGCGATTTGGCAACGTTTTCCGTTGATTTTTGCATTTTATATGCTGAATGTCCGCCATATTTCTACTTCCGGTTAGTCTGACCTACTGACCTACAAAGTATACCACACGCGTCGACCCACGTAGGTAATTCCCACCGTTTCAAGTTGATACGTCACGTGACCTTGTGACCTTGATATTTGACCTTTTGATCTTGAACAGTTGTCAGTCATGGCGAGTCACGTGACCTACCTTACCACCAAGTATGAAGACCCTATGCCTATCCGTTCTTCAGTTACGAGTTATAACGTTTCACATTGGTTACCATTGAAAATGCGTACGCAGCCACTGCGCGTATTCGGCCACTGCCGAATCACGTGACCAGTAAGTAGGGGGTAAAAACGATTACATTTTTGGAATCCGCGGCCCCGATTTGCCTATTCACTATACAACTTTGGTGGCTCCACTATAAAAATAATTAAAGTTATCTGCGACAATAATGCACGGCCCTGTGTTAAAAACGCATGAGTTTCTGTGCATGCGCGAAATCACGTGATCTGTTAAATGTACCCTAAATGTCCTATTGCAGTCGTTTTCGCCGACGTCGATTTACCGTACTGAACTTCAAAAGTTGAGCATATAGCCGCATTTACGGCCATTTTCAGCAACATTTGTACTGCGCATGCGCAGAAACGGTTACATATGAACATCAGGTGTAAACTTTGACACCGCCGTTCGATTCGCCGACCCCGATTTCCTGTTAGAGTGAAAAAATTCCAGCGATTTGGCGACTTTTTCCGTTGATTTTTGCATTTTATATGCCGAATGTCCGCCATATTTCTACTTCCGGTTTGTTTTGCCTACTGACCTAGAAAGTATACCACACGCGTCGACCCCACGTCGATAATTCCCACCAAGTTTCAAGCCCCTACGCCGATCCGTTCTTGAGTTATGAGTGATAACGTTTCAGGCTGGTTACCGTTGAAAATGCGTACGCTACCACTGCGCATGCGCCGAATCACGTGACCCGTGAGTAGTGGGTCAAAAACAATAACATTTTTGGAATCCCCGACCCCGATTTGCCTATTCACTATACAAGTTTTACTGGGCTACGACGACGATTAAGGGTCGCTTACTCTCGAGCCGTCCAATGTTAAAGCCGTGTTCGGGCGAAAAAATTTTGTCCCGTTGAAATTGGGCCCAAAAATGGCGGTTTTTGGGAAAATGGTGGTCGAAATCTTAGATTTTGGTTTCGCGACCCCCAAAAGGCACTTTCTTGCGCGGAACCGCGTCGTCTGACGTATTTTGCGTCAAAATCGGTGCGCGCGTATCGGTTGTAGCCTTGCTCAAGAACCCCCCCAGAAAAAAATGGCCGAGTCACTTTGTGCCGAGGGGCACGAAATCACGCATGCGCAGAACCGAAACCCCTAAACCGATTTCGATAAAATTTTGCATGGTGGTAGATATCGCCGACGCAGTTACCTACACAAATTTTGGTGACCATCGGTTAAGGGTTTTCTTGGGGCGGGGGGTCAAATTTCCCCTCTCCCATAGACTTTCATCGTCGCCCTTGCAACACTCTCGCACTACCATGCGAGCGTGTGATGTGATGGAAGACCCCCTGAAGGTTTTCCAGTTCCCATCAAAATTTCCCCTAAATCTACACCATAAAAGGGGAAAGTTGGGTTTTGGGGTACCCAAAATTCACCTGATAACGGTACTTGGGGTCAAAAATGGTTGCAATCGATTCCTTGACAAAAAGTACAAAATTGATGCAGTTCTTGAAAATAACGGTCATTTGACCTTTTGACCGACATTGGATTCAATGGGGACTTTGAACCTTAATATTTTCAACAGCTCACCAGGGGGAAACACCAAAATTGGTATGCTAATAGCCATAGGCCTAGGTATTCGTGTATATAATTTCAGCTTTCTAGCCCCAGCCGTTTCGGAGCTATGAGGGCCTGAATTTCCAGTTTATTTCAATGGGAAAGATCGTCCTTAAGAAAAAGCCTATACTAGAAAGCCAAGTTGCACTCGATGACCTTGCACTCGATGATCCCCGACCCACCCCCCTCCCCCGGGGGGTTTCCTATAAAATGGGCCCGATCGCAACCATTTCGTCATTCGTCTGATGCGGAGAGCTAGTGTTGACATCGTCTCATAGGAATAGCTGGCGGATCGTGACTCAACAGTTTTCCTATAGCGTTGATAGTGGAGTATAGCAGTAGAGTGGCAGTAGTTGCGAAAAAGGACCGAAAGCGAATAGGACCGAGCAGTATCGGCAGCGTTGATAAATAAGTAAATAGTTGTACTTGTACTTGACTCCTGGCGTTGACTTTATTTCTTCCTTGTCGAGAATGGCGTACCACTATACCCGTTCTCGAGCGCGTAGCGAGTTAGAGGGTAGTGATGTCGAGCCTAGCGACGTCGCCCCGATTGCGGCGACTTCTTCTCCATCTAGCATAATTGTAAGGCCGAGTGTTGTGGCCGCAGGAGGGCTTGAGTCGGTGTCGACTGAGTCGGCTGGGCCCGTGTCCGCCCCACTCACTCTCTCCCAGCGAGAAGCCTTCCCTCTTGGGGCGGACTCGGTGTGTCAGGGTCCGTGGGTGGGGGTTTCTGCCTTGGGGTACCCCAGCGGTCTGGCATGCCCGCCTGAGTATAGCGTGTATGGTCGCGAGCAGGTATCATCTAGCAGCGTAACCACCGTTGTTGCCGAATCATCACCTCAGTTTTCGTCGCTAGCTGCTGCCCCCTACCAGCAGCAGCTAGCATCGCAGCAGCCGCCCGCCGCCGCCACCGAGACGGCTGCCGCCCAAGGCCTTACACTGGCGCTCACTGACCATAGACCCACGCGACGCGCCCAGTTGTTGTCGGCGCGTACTTCTTCTAGCTTTCGTTTATTGTCGCTGCCTATTCTTTCACCAGCATATGTTATTGAACAGTCGCAGTCTGTTCCAGTTCGTACGGGGCGAGCTGCTTCGTCGCAGCGTCTTGCGTCGCAGCGTGCTACGTCGCAGCGTGCACCTAGCTTATCGCCGAGTCAGAGTACCTATAGTTATGGGGCACCTAGCCCCCCGGTAGGCTCGGACATCGAGGTACAGTACACTGCGGCTAGGCCATTTGCGTTTCAGCCTATGCCGCTTGGTGCTTCTTCAGATGTTGATACTTCTGCGAACGTTGATCGTGCGCGCCCTGTCGCGGCTGGTGTTGATGTCGGTCGTATTTCTTTGCCGTATGTTGATGTAAGTGTTGTTGATGCTCGCCGGCCTGGGTCCGCCGCTGGCACACGCCTACTTGAGTCGGCGACGTCTGCGTTTGTAGGTGTGCCTTCGGCTGCCGTGGCCCAGCCAGGTAGCCTTGATGCTGCGTCTGCGCGTACGCATACGCGCTCGGATACTCCTATTTTTGTCGAGTGATGTAGGTCAGCGTGGCTTAACTAGGGCTGTGCATGTTGATATGCCACGCCCACTTGACTTGACTTTGCCTATTGCTAATGATGTTGCGTACCCGTATACACTATCGTCGGGTAATGTCGATGTAGTTAAGCCTGCGTATGGTCCGACTTTGCTTATTGCTGTTGAAGGTGCGCGTCCGTATACGCCACTGTCGGTTAATGTACCTAGGCCTAGTAGTGTTGATGTGCGTAGACCTATGCCCTACATGGGCGTGCATCAGCCTAGATCGATGATAAATGTGGATGTGGATGAGCCTTCGTTTGGCTCGACTCGGCCGATGCGTGTCGGTGACGAAGGCCGACAGAGTGTAGGTAGGTCTACGTCGGTTGATGTTGTGCGTCAACCCCGCTCATCGTCGATGAGTGCTGACGTTGCAAGGCCTATGCCTACGCCACGCCAGTCTAGTGTGATTGATGTTGTGCAGCCACAGTCTATGGGTGCCGGTGTTGTCGGGCTTGTGCCGGCCCACGTTGCCTACCCGCGCGCTTAGTTCACAGTTTTAGTATTGGCGTTGATGTTGCATCAGGTACATCCAGGCCTACGTTGGCCGATGCTAGGTCCGGTCTACATGAACCTAGGTCAGCATACGCTAGTCAGTATGTTGCGGTGTGTACGGGAGTACAGGAACAGACACCGGTTGAGACTTTGACTACCCAGTCGTTGTTATTGTTGGGTCGTTGTACTGCGACGCCTCAGTCGTCACCCCACTCTAGTGTACATGAGTGGCTGCAGACTTCCGGGACAGCTGCACCCCCGCCTAGTCCGGCTGAGTCAATATCGTCTAGTAGCTTTGAGCTACAGCATGTATTTGCCTCTGGTGCGGAGCAGCGATGGTGGTGCCGCCCCCCCGATCGTTCATCGCGTATGTCGCGTACGTCTCGGCGAAGTGTAGCTTCGACGTTGGCAATGGAAATTTTCCGATATTCGAGAGACATGTCGGGTCACTTGATGCAAATGGTAGGGCAAATGCTAGCCCAGGCCCAGGCACAGCAGGACCAGAGCCAAAACCAGGTAAATCAGATATTGGCCCAAGCGGAAGCTCAGCGAGCCGAAGCTAGGCAGACAGAGGAGGCTCAGCGAGCTGAGGCTATGAAGCGCGAGGAACTGGCTTTGGTTCGTGAACAGATGCTAGCTAAAATGAAAGCCGAGACTGATGAGGCTACTAGGAAGCGGGAACAGCTCTTTATGGAGCATGAACTCAAGAGGCAGAAAGTACTGGTTGATGCCAACACTACCCTCCAGCAGGAAAAGTTGGAGGCGGACATGCACCGGGAAATTGCCAACCTGGAGGCTCATTGGTGAGTGGCAAGCCCCTTGGTGACTCTGGGTCCCACTTGCCCACAGGCTTGGCTACTTACCCGGCCTATGCCCAACAGTGTTTGGCGCCACCGCTCATACCAACTAGCGTGTTGTCAGTGCCCGCCGCGCCTCCTGTATATACTGGACCAGTGTCGATTTGTTGCGTTTACACTACCGACTAATGTTGTCGCATCGATGCCTACGGTTACCATTGGGGCAGACACTAGGCCGACTTATATTAGCTTAGGCGTACCTTTGACAAGTGCTCCACCGATTATGAACACTTGTTAGTGTTGCGACTTCGGTTGGTGCTCCTCGTCCTACGTCTCAGGAATCAGTCGTTGGAAGTTCAGGACAGACTTCAGGTACGGTAGGCCCCGTTGCTGTCCCACCTGCATCCACTGTGGTGGTGAAGCAGCCGGAAGCCGTCCGTCCTAATACAGGTACGACCACGTATAAAGCCTACAAGGAATATTTCGAAAGAATTTGTTTTTGTAACGAATGGAAGATTCCGACCTAGTGCGCTCGCCATCTTCTGGTAACCATGGATGGCGCTGCCTCCGAAGCTGTTCGAGGATTAAAGGCCGAGAAGGATACAGACTTGGCTTTGATCTGGGAGGCCTTGTCCCGCCGCTTTGGGTTCGTCGATGAGCCAGAGCGGGCCATGCGCCGTTTCGACGTAAGGAAGCAGCTGGAAGGAAAGACACTCACCGTCTTCGAGCAGAGTCTACGCATGCTACACCGGGAAGCCTGAACGAAGACGGACATCAAGTCACCCGAAGCAGACTCGCTTCTTCGACGGAAGTTTGTTGATGGCATCCTGGACATTGCTTCAGAAATACCTCCGTCTTCACGACGCCAGCGACGACTTTGTCACAACGATGTCCAAGTGTCCAAGGCGAGACAGTTCGTGGATGCCAGCGATTTGTCGCGGACTGCGAAAAAGCCAGCCCTCTGTGCCACGTCTCCTAGTGTCAACTACCAGACCATCGCGGACAGCATGAGAGAAGTTTTGGCCGAAGTTTTCCCAGACCTGGGCCGTATGGCAGAAGTCAACACCGTCCAAACGCCCAATTTTTCTGCCACCTCCGACAACCGGAACAGGAAGACACCACCCCGCCAAGGATCACCGGCGCCAAGCAATTCGTCTGTGGAAGTTCTTCCAGCCGCGCATCTTCAACTGGCCGCACTGTCCGGTTTCAGGACGAGGTGAATGCCGGATCAAGCAACCAGGGTTACGGATCATCCACTAGGAACCGTTGGCATTTTAACCAGTCTCCACAAAAAAAACAACGGTTCCCGGCCGTGAATGGATCGTCGTTCGCCAGGACAAGGGACTTGTCGCTTCCAGCCCCATCGTCGGGATGGTCGCCACGCTAGGGTGGCCCGCGCTTCCCACCACCACAGTCGGGAGGCCAATGCATGCCAGGGCAAGGGGGCCCACGTTTTCGTCCTCCGGCCCAGGGCAATGCAGGTAACTCTAGGCCCGGGTGGAAATAGTCATCCGGTAATCAAAGTGGTCCACCGCCGGCTCAGCAGCAGTATTCGCCTCGACAACGACGCTGGAGCCAGAGTTAAACCGATCAGCAGCCACCGGCTACTGCCAACACGCTGCCACCCCGTCGTCGTGGATGCTACGTCTGCGGTCAGCCGGGCTGCCACTCCGACTTCCATGGGCCAGGCGTTGTGTCACCTCAGTTGCCACCGGCCATGAGATGCTTCTTCTGCGGCCAACGAGGATGTCACTCGTCCCGCCACGAGGCAGGTATCCAGCCACAAGCGCCAAGTGTCCGAACCAGTCAGCAAGTCCAGCTCCGGGACAAGCCATGAATGCAGCCAATCCGCAGTCAAACTGGCAGTGGAGCTCGAACCAGGGCGATCGGGCCCCGCCGGCCAATGTACCTCCACACCCTCAGTCAAATTAGGTGCAGCCTGTGTCTCTGCCGAGACGCAGACTGACCTGTTGATAGTGGAGAGAGGCCAGCCCATCGTTAACTTCCTGGATAGTGCCGAATGTCCGTTTGCTGATGATATACCGAATTGTTTCCACTCAGGCGATGACATGGTCTTCGCCCGGTCACCCTGGGTCCCTGTCATTATTGAAGGGGTCCGGGTGCAGATGTTACTTGACACAGGTGCAGAAGTAACAATCCTCAGTACAAACTTTCTGCATAGACTCTTTCCGGGACAGGAATTCCCCGACCGGGGAAGGAGCGTTACGTCTTTAGGAGGAAATCACATTGCCGTTAATGGACCTGTCATGTTGGCGATCGAGATTTGTTGCCGAGTTTTGCATCATCCTGTTTATTTTTGTGATAATGCTACGACACCCCTGTTGGGGTACGATATTATTTCAGCAGCTTCGTTGGTCATCGACACTGAAGCAAGACAGATCTGGTCCAAGCAGACTGTCATGCCGTGCAATTCACCCACTCCAGCTCCATCGCGCCACCAACTACTAAGTCGTCGACCGCCACCAACCCGTCAACCGTCCGCCGTTCGTCAACTGTTATACCAACTACCGCCAACTCAACCGCCACCGATTCATCAACCGTCCACAACGCCTCAACTACGGCATCAACTACCGCCGATCCGTCCACTACTACTCCGTCCGCCGCTGGTTGGCTAACCGCTGCCCTGTCAGTAGCTACCGCCTCAACCACCAGTTACACTTCTACTACTCTGATGGAGACCGATCGTCTGTCGTCGTGCGAGTTCACGAGGCCCTCTTACTACCGCCTCGCCGCCTCCACTTCCTCACCGACTTCCGCCGACGTTGGTGACTCTGCACGAACGACAGCGACCGCCGCTCCAGCCTCCGACTCCACCGGTTTCACCTACCTCAATACACTTGCTCCAATGTTTACTCCAAGGTTTGTTTCCACTCTTCCATTTACCACCTCTCATCCATCCATGTTCGTTCATCAACCAGTTGACTCCACCTCTACTACGGATCCACAACCGTCTGCCGTTGACGAAAATGCACCGAGGTTTGATGAGTTCTCGTGCGGAAGAACACCAAAGTTCGACCTGGATGAAGAAACCCAGCTGAAAGTGCCAGCTTCTCCCGTGTGTCTAGTTAAGAAAAAGGATGGCACTTTTCGGTTTTGTATTGATTACCGTCCAGTAAACGCCGTGTCGAAAAGGATGCCTATCCTATCCCGGATATCCAAGATGCGCTTGATAACTTGCGAGGTTCTCAGTATTTCGCGACAATCGACTTACTAAGCGGCTATTGGCAGCTAGGAATGACTGGCCGTGCAAAGGAAAGGTCCGCCTTCTGTACTAAACGTGCCCTCTTCCAGTTTACAAGAATGCCGTTTGTTTTGTCTGGCGCCTTAGATTTTTTGTCGCCTGATGTCGATCGTGCTCCGTGATTTGTTGTGGGTCGTGTGCTTGTGCTACTTAGACGATATTGTCGTCTTTGCGCGTTCGCCCCAGGAACTTTTAGAGCGATTAAGGATTGTCCTCGACCGTTTGCGACATGTGGGATTGAAGGCAAAGCCTTCAAAGTGCGAACTGTTAAAAACCGAGATAAAGTTTCTTGGCCACATGGTGAGTGCGGATGGTATTAACCCGCTACCGGATAAGTTAGAGGCGATTAGGGATTGGCCAGTGCCCCATTGCCTTCGGGATGTAAGGGCGCTCCTTGGCCTTGCCTCCTATTATCGCCGATTTGTAAAAGGATTCGCCACCATTGCCGAGCCACTTACTCGTCTCACTCACAAGATGGCCAGGTTCGAATGGACGGCAAAAGCACAGCAGGCGTTCGATGCCCTGAAGCAGGCCCTGGTTGAGGCCTGGCCTTCCCATTTCCTCAGGAGCCTTGTATTTTGGATATGGACGCCTCGGACGTTGCTGTGGCAGCTGTCCTCTCGTAGAAAGTTGATGGAGTAGAGCGGTCCATTGCATTCTTCTCAAGAGTTATGAATTCGACTTAGCGCAACTTTTGTACCACACGTCGCGAGTTGTTAGCTGTCATTTGCGCACTGCAACATTTCCGTCATTACCTTCTTGGTAATAAAGTTGCACTCCGAACAGATCACCACAGTCTGAAGTAATTGCAGACATTTAAACGGCCAAAAGGGATCTTAGCTCGTTGGGTGGAGACCCTGACCGAATTTGATTTCGTGATTGAGCATAGACACGGCCGACTGCATAGCAACGTTGATGGGGTCTCAAGACCTTTCTGTAAGCAGTGTCTAGATAAGGTGACCAAGGTCCGGTGGGTGGACGAGCTTGACCGAGCTGATGAGCTCACCGAGCCCTTGGGAGTTCGGTGGGTGGTTGTCACCCCTGAGATTTCAGCAGACTAAATAAAGGAGTTTCAGGCCGAAGACCCGGACCCTGGGCCACTGATCGACTGGATGACGGAAAAACAGACACTCTTCGCCGACTTTTTAAGACAGTATTCCCTTGAGACAAGAAATCTTTCGGGATAATGTCCGGCCGTTCATCTGTCAGATGGAATGTTAGTACGAAAGTTATTTGATACCGACGTCGCTCAGATTGTTTGCGAAAACCGTTTTTTAACCAGTCACATTCACGTCCGTTAGCTGCCCATCTCGGAGCCCAGCAAACCTTCCTTCAGCTAAAGTCAGCCTATTACTGGCCGGGAATAAAAAGAGATGTCATCCGGTGGTGTAAAGAGTGCGACGTGTGCGGCCAGTGCAAGGGCCCACCTACCCGCCGACAGGGGAGGCTACAAAAAGTATTGACAGGTGCCCCACTCGATATTGTCGCCGTAAATGTATTTTCTGGGTTGCCAGCTACGCCTGATGGCAAGACGTATATCTTAGTACTCACTGACTACTTTACGAAGTGGGCATGCGCCTTTGCCTTGCCCGACGCCGAAGCATCTATATGCATGCGGGTCATGTATGACGGTTTCTTTGCGGAATTCGGTCTGCCTCGCCAGTTACATAGCGACTTAGGCAAGAACTTCGAATCGAAGATATTTTACGAATTGTGTTTGCTTGCGGGCGTTAACAAGTCGCATACGACAGCTTTTTACCCGCAGAGCGACGGCCAGATAAACCGCACACTGCTGCAAATGTTGAAAACCACTGCCTACAATAACCCGGCCACGTGGCCCAGCGCTTGCCCACTGTCATGGCGGCGTACTGCATAACAGTACACAAAACGACCGGCATGACTCTAAATATGGTCACGTTGGGCCGGGAGGTGATGTTACCCGCCCATCCCCCCTGAGGAGCCACATCGCACTACAGTGCCCTTTGTGCGCAACTTAAGGGACACTCTGAGGGACGCCCACCAGCGGGTACGAGATGCTAGCCGGTCGTCGGCAAGGACACAAAAGGCGTACTAATTGACGAGCGATCTAAGCCAGAGATTCCGCAAACTTCAGCGACTCTGGACCGGCCCTTAGCAGATAGAGTCATTTAAGTTGCCACTGGTGGTGGTGCTTAAGCATACTGTTAAGCGAACGCGGCAGACGGTTTATGTGGACCGCCTTCGGCCGTGCAATACACCACCACCAGCCGTGCCTGAAGTGGACTGAGGCCACTCCCGACTTACCGACTCCCACGGACGGACAGGACATCCCCGACGGAGATAGCCAGTCCCTCCTTGGGATAGAATAGGACAGTCGGTCCTGGGGACACTGAGTCCCAGACCCAACCTGCTTCAGGCACGTCAAGGCCAGTGCGTATCCGTCGGCGTCCGACTGCGTTGGACCCGTACATTCTCGAATAGGACTATCGTGTTGTTCTACTGCCAGGTTGTGGCAGAAGGACGGGGATTCTGGATGAGGCCTCCCGTTCGACTTACAATCCCCTCCTATATTTGTAAATATTGTATCGTTTGTTTTGTTGTATTAACTCTGTGTCTTTGTATAATCTTTGTATGTTGTTGTGTGGGCATCCACACTGTGTTATCCGTGCGTGTGTTATCGGCTGGCGATGGCCATTAAGGGTTACCACCTTGGTAATAGTGTTAGGTTAGGAGTACTGTACCTTTGCGGGTATTTGTTTGTGCAGGAGAATGGAGCAGCTCGGAAGAGTTGGTCGAGGTGTGCGGAAGCTTCTCTCTCCGACAGGACCCCCGCCACCATTCCACCAAGGTCTCCTAGTAGAGTGAAATCTCCCGATCCCCGTCGCTTTCTGTCATGGACATGTACAGTTGTAAGCCTATGGGGGCGAGCGTGGCGCGCTTAATAATATTAGTTAGCGGCGCGCGTAGTCGGTCTTGGAACTGAGCTAGCTCAGCATGTGCACTGGTTGACCTGGGGCACCGACTTACAGGCTAGTC
>Ga0126325_10000237_pt1 | contig 15086 bp, 12 predicted proteins | sample InaspJWI14metaG_FD_94487 | JGI IMG/M metagenome (GOLD analysis project Ga0126325, IMG submission 94487) | Marine gutless worms symbiont microbial communities from Oahu, Hawaii - Inanidrilus sp. 1 OAHU.JWI-14 metaG | ecosystem: Host-associated > Annelida > Digestive system > Unclassified...
AGCCAAGATCTTAAAATTTAGGTCAAGCCCGTCCAGTCGCGGTGAATTGTTCATATGCAGGTACATGGCCTTTTATCGGGACCAAAATCCTGACACGGTTGGCACGTTATATCGGTCTGGGCCAGGGTTTTGGTATCGAACTTGTTGCCAGGTGCGAAAAGATATCCCGCCAGGGAGGGACTGGTCTCTGGCCTCCGGCTCCGCTTCCAGCCCGTAGGGCCTACAGGCCGGAGGGTAGAGCCTACGCCTCGGAGAGATACTGGATTTAAGAGGAATGTTTTTTTGATCTATCCAGCATCTAGCACCAAGCATCCAGTCCCGCCGCATGGCGGGACTCGCCTCAAGCAATTGGATATTTACGCCCCCAACCTGTCGTGAGCCTCCCTTCGAGGGCCTCCCTTCGAGGACCTCATGGTCAAATGACAAGGCCGAACGGCTCGTCGGTTTGAGGTGGAGCTTCGCTAGAATTATTAGTCTGAGCCGGGCGGGGCATAGCAGCGGGACGGTAAGTTCTATTTAATCTTGACATTCTTTCGCAAACAAGTCTATGTCTTCATAGATCGGCAACCGGCAGTTATTTACCCGGCTGCTGATGCGGCGTGTATTCGAACTTTTTGGAGCGCTGCTGTCCGAAGTGAGCAACTTCTCCTATCATCCGAAGCGGTGAATACTGCGCATCGATAATTATTCAGTCACCTGCATGGATATGTTTTAGATATGACGTGAGAACTGTTGGCGTAAAACCAAAAACACAATTCGTTGAATAACGCTGGCTGAGAAGAAACCCTCATGTGTTGATTAGAACAACCTCTCTTTTTTCTCTGTATTCATTTTTCATTAACAGTGACAGCTGACACGCGTTTCGCATCGACGATGCATGCTTCCAAACGTGGGCAGTACGTTCTTTTGTAAGCTATTTATTAATCCTAACCAAACAGGAGGACGCGATGAAACAGTTAAAGAACTTGTATGCAAAGACAGTTTTAACAGTCATTATCGCCGGTTTGTTGTCTTTGTCCTTGCCGTTGATTGCAGGACAGGCGATGGCTGGTAAGTATGACGGTGTGACGATCAATGTGATGACTTTCACCGGACCCCAAATTGCAGAACCATTACAGAGACGGGCCCCGGAATTTAAAAAATTGACCGGTGCAACCGTTAATGTAATCACGGTACCCTTTTCTGATCTCTATACCAAGCTGCTGACCGACTGGGCCACGGGTACCAACAGCATCGATGCAGCGGTTTTTGCACCGCAGTGGATGGCGGATTATGTCGGGCCTGGTTACCTGGAAGATCTTAGTCCGCGCATCGCCGGGGACAAAGCCCTGCAATTGGAAGATATCGGCGAATTCTTCCGCGATTTCAGTATGAAGTTCGGCGGAAAAACCTACACCATCACCCTGGATGGGGATTTTCAGATGGCCTATTACCGTTCGGACCTGTTGCGAAAAGCCGGGATGAGCCCCCCGGCAACATGGGATGAATATATCGCCATCGCCAAGAAATTTCACGGCCAGGATTTGAACGGCGACGGCAAACCGGACTATGGTTCCTGTATCTCCAAGAAACGCAATGCCCAGGCATTCTGGATGATCACGTCGGTGTCCGCCGGTTTCATCCAGGCTAAAGGAACCTCCGAAGGCGCCTTTTTTGACCTCGATACCATGAAACCGCTGGTTAACAATGACGCTTTCAGCGCCGCGTTGGATGTATACATCGAGACGACCAAATATGGGCCGCCGGATGAGATCAATTTGGATGTGGGTGATACCCGCGGGCTGTTCACCAGCGGTCGCTGTGCCCAGACTGTAGACTGGGGGGATATCGGCACCCTGGCAATCGATCCGAAAACATCCAAAGTTCAGGACAAGGTCGGCGCAGTGATTCTGCCGGGTTCCAGAAAAGTACTGGACCGGGCCACCGGCGAATTCGTGCCGTGTGATTCCAGCCGCTGTCCCCATGCCGTCAACGGCATCAACCACGCACCCTTTGCCGCCTATGGCGGCTGGTCGGGCGGCATCAATGCTGCAGCCAAGGCCAAAGTGAAAGATGCGGCCTATGATTTCTTTTCTTACATGAGCCAGCCGGCCCAGGCCAATGTGGACGTAACCATCGGTATTACCGGTTTCAACCCTTATCGTGTCTCCCAGTTTGAAAACCTGGATCTTTGGATCAAGGCGGGCATGAGCCGCCAGGCGGCCGAAGATTATCTGGGTGCCATCAAGGCCAGCCTCAACAGCCCCAACATGGTGCTGGATCTGCGCATTCCGCAAAATCAGCGTTACCAGCAGATCGTGCTCGACACCGCCATCGCACGGATGCTCGCCGGTGAAATCACCAAAGCCCAGGCCATGAAACAGATCGAAAACGGGTGGGAAGAGATCACCGAAGAGCTGGGACGTGAAGAACAATTGAATGCCTATCGCGCAACGCTGGGAAGATAGTTCGCCGAACGGGTCCGGCTGTTTGACCGGACCCGATTCAGGAGAAGTGCATGAAAAAACGCCTTGCTGCATTTTCCGAGTGGGCGGACATGAGGGCACCGGGGGTATTTATTCTGCCATCCATTTTGGTCATTTTGATGTTGGCAATATTCCCGCTGATTGTGTCCCTCTATCTGTCCCTTTCGCGCTTCAAGTTCGTCAAAGGTGGCTTCAGCCTGAAATTCATCGGGTTGTTGAATTATAAAAAGCTGCTTGTGGGCAGTCAGCAATTTCATTTTTTAGGCGTGTTCGGTGAGCTGACTGCCTTGGAAACGGGGATTCTGGCCGTCGCGGCGGTGCTGTTGATATGGTGGCTGGTGCGGTATTTTCGAAGCGGCCGGTTATCGGTGCTGGGGATATTGGGGCGTCTGATTTTAACCATCGGTATTTTCACGCTCACCTGGCTGGTGCTGCTGACCATCAATCAAAAAGGTTATCCCGGAACGCTGGTGGTCACCCTTTTCTACGTTGTTTTCGGTGTCCTGATCCAGTTCCTCATCGGCCTGGGCCTGGCACTATTGTGTGCCCAACGGATTCCCGGACGCAACTTTTTCAGGTTGGTCTTTTTTTTCCCGTTGATGGTAACCCCGGTCGGCATTGCCTACACCTTCCGCATGCTGGTCGATACGACGATCGGCCCGTTTACGCCGATCTGGGAATTCTTCGGCTGGGGCGCGATCCCCTGGGTCACGATTCCCTGGGCTGCGCGCTGGGTGATTATGCTGGGAGACACCTGGCAGTGGACGCCGTTTATGTTTATCGTGTTGCTGGCGGCCCTGGAGAATCAGCCCCGGGACCAGGTGGAAGCCGCCATAGTCGACGGCGCATCACGCTGGCAGATTTTTCGCGATATCACCTGGCCGGCTATTGTTCCGGTTTGTGTAACGTTGACCCTCATCCGGCTGATTGAAGCCTTTAAAATAGTCGATTTGCCCAACGTTCTGACCAACGGAGGGCCTGGAATTGCCTCGGAGTCGCTTACGCTGCATTCGTTTATGGCCTGGCGCACCCTGGATTTAGGCGGTTCGGCCGCCGTGGCCTACATGCTGCTGTTCATCTCCGTATTTTTCGCGCTGTCCTTCGTGAACTTTGCCAGCCACAGGATGAAAGACGCATGAGTGAAAAGCGATCAATTTATCAAATATTGTTTGAACCCAAATCCATCGATGCGGTCGCACCGATTCCTAAGACGGTGACTTACATCATTCTCGGCTTCTGGACTTTCGTATGTCTGTTTCCGCTGTACTGGCTCATCGTCACATCTTTCAAACTACCCATCCAGGTGCACGACGGACCGATGTATCTGCCGGGGATCGATTTCAAGCCATCGATGCATGCCTGGCAGTATATCTTTGTCGTTCTGGGTAACGATACACTGCGGCCTTATTTAAATACATTGCTGATCTCAATCTCCAGTTCGGTTATATCCGTTATGATCGGCAGCATGGCCGGATACGCCCTCACCCGGATCACCTACAGCCCGAAGCTGGGTTCCGTGCTGATGTTTATCGGGACCCTGATCCTTGTGATCATTTCCGTCGTATGGCTTGGATTGGCGTGGCAGATTGCCCTTGCGTCGGGGCTTGCGCTGTACGTCGTCATGCTGACCACATTGGGGCGGCGGTTCAAAAAATCGCTGCACAACAATGATATCGCTTTTTTCATGATTTCCCAGCGGATTCTGCCGCCGGTGGCGGTCGTGATTCCCATATATGTGCTTTTTCAAAACGTGGGCCTGCTGGACACGCATGCTGCCCTGATCATCACCTATACCGCCGTAAATTTACCGATTGTGGTATGGCTGATGCGTGATTTTTTTGAAAGCGTACCGATGGATCTTGAAGAAAGTGCCGCGCTGGACGGGGCTTCACGTTATCGCATTTTTTTTACAATTATACTGCCGCTGTCAAAACCGGGACTGGCGGCTACGTTTCTCCTGGTATTGATTCTGTGTTGGAACGAGTATTTGATAGCCTTGTTTCTTTCCACGGCCAATGCGCAAACGTTGCCGCTTTTAATTGCCGCCATGAACGCCACCCGCGGCCCGCAGTGGTGGTATATGTCGGTGGTGATCATCATTATGATTACACCGGTCGTGGCGATAACCGTTGTCCTGCAGCGGTTTATCACGCGTGGGTTGCTGATTGGGGCTGTCAAGGGGTAAAAACGCTGTTATCCTTGGATAAGCTGGAATTGAAAATTGAAGACTGTAAATTGAAGATTTGTGGATGTCGCTCGCGCAGCGCAGGCGCTTGCGCCGCGTGTCGCTCCTTCGGTTTATATAAAATCGACAGAATTCCAAAATTTTAGGCACTACTTTAGGCCCTATTTATTGAAATCCCATCATGTTTGCGAAGGATTTATGCCACAGCCAGATTGAATATTTTAGGAATGCTATCGATTTAGATAGAAAAGACAGAGCGAAGCGATACCTTAAATCTTCACTCGTCAATCTTCAATCTTCAATTCCGGCTTGTCCGGATTGGGCATTTCCATTAAATACTTTAATTCACTTAAAACTTTCAACTTTAGACACTTTTAAGTTAACTTATGCAAGTTCGACTGAAAAACATTTCAAAACGTTTCGGAGATGTGGTTGCCGTCAATCAGGTCGATTTTGAAATCAACGAAGGCGAGTTCCTTGTTCTATTGGGACCGTCGGGCTGCGGGAAAACCACGGCGCTGCGCATGATTGCCGGGCTTGAGTCGATTGACGCGGGTGACATCTACATCGGTGATCGTCGCGTCAATGACGTATTACCGAAATATCGTGATGTCGCCATGGTTTTCCAGAGTTATGCTCTCTATCCCCACATGACTGTGGCCGATAACATCGGCTACCCCCTGAAGCTGCGCGGCATCGACAAAGCCCAGCGACAGGAGGCAATTCTCAACACAGCCCAACTGGTGCGGCTCGAGGAACTTCTGGACCGCTTCCCGAAACAGCTGTCGGGTGGTCAGCGCCAGCGGGTAGCACTGGCACGGGCCATTGTAAGGCGTCCCAAGGTATTTCTCATGGATGAACCGCTTTCCAACCTCGATGCCAAACTGCGCGGGAAAATGCGAGCTGAATTGAAACATCTGCAGCATGATCTCGGGATAACCACCATCTATGTGACCCACGATCAGATCGAAGCCATGACCCTCGCCCAGCGAGTGGCCATTATGCGGCAGGGTGTGCTGCAGCAAATCGACACACCAAAAAACGTTTACAATGATCCCGGCAACCTTTTTGTGGCAGGTTTTATCGGTTCACCCACCATGAATTTTCTCAGCGGTGAACTCGAAGATGGTGATTTTGTCATGCCCGGCTGCTGCATTAAAGGGGTGGGAAAGGGTTCGCGTGAAAACGTCATATTGGGCATACGCCCCGAAGACATGCAGATTGTAAAAAACGGCAATAGCCAGATCAAGGCGGTTATCTATTCCGTCGAGCTGACCGGAGACCAAACCATCGTAACCGCCAAACTGGGGGAAACCGATTTAACCGTTCGGGAAGACAAGGACTATGATGGTGCGATTGATCAACCGGTTCATATCAAGTTGGATGAATCCAAGATATTTCTGTTCGAAGCTGCCACGGGTGAGCGTATTCGATGAATTATAGGCGATGATTGACATCCGTGTGGCAGGCAATACGGTTTGGGATATTAGTTCCGACCTGGCTTAAGGTCCAGGTTATAATTTTAGATCAAAAAAGGTGAGAATGCTAAAATGAGTAATAAATTTTATCTTATTTCCAACGGCGATTTTCGGGATGCGGCCTGTCGGGTGTGCTGGCCGAAGCAGCAGGAAACGTTAAAGGCGGTTGAGGCGGCCTTCAACCAACTGGGGGTTGATACGCAAGTGCTGCCGCAGTTTGATTCCCAGCGGGGACACGGATTTATTACCAAACAACACGAGGGCACCCGGGTGTTTTCGCAAATCGATCCCGGCGCGCCGGTGGTGGTCGTTTTGAGCATCTGGGCTTATTCGCACCATGTGTGCGGCCCCCTGCAAACCCACAAGGGACCGATTTTGCTGCTGGCCAATTTTGACGGCACCTGGCCGGGGCTGGTGGCCTTGCTGAATCACACGGGTACTCTGGATCGATTGTGTGTAAAGCATTCACGCCTGTGGAGTGATAATTTCGCCGACGACGCGCAGTTTATGCAGCAGTTAAAGAGCTGGTGTGAAAACGGACAGGTCCGCCACGACACCTCTCATCTGATTGATGCAAACACGCTCACGCTTTCGCCCGAGGCCAATGAATTCGGCCGGCAGCTTGCCGATGATATCATGCGGACAAAACGTATCATGGGTCAGCTGGATCCGGGCTGCATGGGGATGCTCAATGCGCTCATCAATCCGGCTAAACTGGGTGCGATCGGTATGCCGCTCGAGCTGTTGAATCAGTCGGACCTGATGGCCGAGATGGAACTGGTTGCGGATGAGGAAGCCCAGGGGCATCTGAATTGGCTGGTGGAAAAAGGCGTGTGGTTCAACTGGGGCGCCGATCAATACGAAGAGTTGGTGCACTCCCAGGTACTGTCGCAAATGAAGATGTATTCAGCAGCGGCGCGGATATACCAACGCTTCGGGCTGAGTGCTATCGGCATTCCCTATCAGCTGGGTTTAGTGCGCTGCGTGCCGTCATCGGATCTTCCGGAAGGAATGTTAAACAACGGCGAACGGCCGGATGTTGTGGATCCGGACACCGGGCAAGTAATCAATGCCGGCAAACCGATCGTGCATTTCAACGAAGGAGATATGGGATCGGGTATTGCCCAGGTGTTAATGCACGATATCTACTTACGCAAAGGCCTGCCGCCGGAGACCACCCTGCACGATATTCGCTGGGGACGTGAATATGACGGTAAATTCATCTGGGTGTTCGAAATATCCGGCGGCGCTCCGCCGGCCCACTTTGGCGGATGGGCCAATGCAAAAGTCTACCGCCAGCCAAGCATGTATTTCCCGCTGGGAGGCGGTACCTGTTCAGGGGTATGCAAACCGGGTGTCATCACCTGGGCCAGGTTCTATGAGCAATTTGGCGACATCGGGATGGATTGCGGCACCGGAGAAGTCATTGAACTGCCCCAAGCGGAAACCCAGGACCGTTTGGAAAAGACCACCGCCGAATGGCCCATTGCCAACGCTTATATCCCCGGCTATGGCCGCGATCAATGCATGGCGACCCACATGTCGAACCATATTACGATTGGATACGGCGACATTTTACAGGAATTGGTGGCGACCTGCCTGCATCTCGGCATTCCCACCCGAGTCGCCGGAAAGGTCGGCAATACGCTTGTTTAAGCTTTGGAGATTTTCGTCCTTTGCATGAAGTTCGGGTCGAATGGCTATGCCTGAGCAATTTTTGAGGGAAGATCAAAATCGGGGCCTGCCACGGCACAGCCCGACAAATCTGCGCTGACTCATTTTTTAGAGCGAGAGGAGGTTCGCATGCTGATTGGGATATCACCGCTTATAAGTCCGGAACTGCTGGCAATTCTGCATAGAATGGGACACGGTGACGAAATTGTGCTGGCGGATGCGCACTTTCCCGGTGAAACCCATGGCCAAAGGGTCCTTCGCGCGGACGGCTTGAAGATTGCGGATTTGCTGGACGGGATTCTACCGCTATTCGCCTTGGACGACTATGTGGAGAGCCCACTCATCATGATGGCGCCTGTGGAAGGAGACAATCTGGACCCGACCGTTGAAGAGGCTTATATGAAAGCGATTCGCAAAAACCAGCCGGCAGCACCACCGATGGCGCGAATTGAACGGTTTGCCTTCTACCAGCGTGCCAAAAAGGCATTTGCGGTGGTCATGACCGGCGAAACGGCCAAATATGGCAATATCATCCTCATAAAAGGAGTAACACCCGTATAGTATGAAAACAACGCATGAAAACACGTTTACGATCGACAGGGACGGGGTAGATCCGGATCTGGTCCCGAAGAAACTATTGGACAGCGGTGCGGAAATACCATGCATCGGCCTTGGCACATTTGGTTCAGATAAAATATCCGGTGAGGTTGTGGCCGAGAGCGTAAAAGGAGCGGCGGCGGTAGGCTACCGACATTTTGATTGTGCTGCGGTATATGCCAACGAACACTTGATCGGTGGATCTTTGCAGGATCTGATCAGAAGCGGTATCCGGCGTGAAGATCTTTGGGTTACATCCAAGCTATGGAACGATAAACATGGGGAGGATGATGTTATTCCCTCGTGTGAAAAGTCGCTCGAGGATCTCAGACTCGCCTATCTGGACCTTTACCTTGTTCACTGGCCGTTTCCAAATTTCCACCCGCCCGGCTGTGATGTGACATCGCGCAATCCCGATGCGAAACCATACATCCATAATATATTCATGAAAACTTGGCGTCAGATGGAAAAGCTTGTGGATATGGGTCTGGTGAAGCATATCGGAACATCAAATATGACGATCCCAAAGCTGAAACTGCTTTTGCGGGATGCCGATATTAAGCCCGCCTGTAATCAAATGGAACTTCACCCCCACTTCCAGCAGCCGGAGCTGTTTGACTTCGTTGTCGATAATGGTATCGTCCCCATCGGATACTCGCCCATCGGCTCGCCCAACCGCCCCGAACGTGACAAAACCCCGGAAGATACGGTTGATACCGAGGATCCCGTAATAATCACAATAGCTGAAAGATTAAACGTTCACCCGGCCGTGGTGTGCGTAAAATGGGCGATTCAGCGCGGCCAGATACCCATCCCATTTTCCACGAATCGAAGAAATTATCTCAGCAACCTTCGATGCGGCGTGGAAGCTCCGCTGACGGATGATGACATGCAGGCGATTGAAAGTATCGACAAGAACTGCCGGCTAATCAAGGGGCAAGTATTTTTGTGGAAAGAAAACCAGAATTGGGAAGATCTTTGGGATTTGGATGGTGAGATTACGCCACCGTGATACCTTAATTGAGCAAAAGCCGAGAGTACCCTTGATTCAATTCGTCCATGGGCGAAGTCGTCCGGTCTTTAGATGATAATTCTACTGTGAGGGAAAAGATGGCTGATACCATGAAAGGGATCTGGCTGCCTGGAAACAGCACAGCGGTTATTAAGGACTTTCCCGTGCCGGTACCGGGACATGGTCAAGTGCTGATCGCAATGAAATCATCAACTATCTGTGGCAGTGATATCCGCGCCATTTACCATGAGCATCTGGGGAAGGGTCCCGAAGGCTATCAGGGAGTGATCGCCGGGCATGAACCCTGCGGCCGGATTTTCGCAGAAGGACCGGGATTGAAGCGATTTGAAAAAGGCGATCGGGTTATTGTCTATCACATATCCGGGTGCGGGGTCTGCAATGATTGCCGGCGAGGTTACATGATCTCCTGTACGAGTTCTCACCGAGCCGCCTATGGTTGGCAACGTGACGGCGGTATGGCGCCCTATCTTTTGGCAGACGAAAAAGACCTGGTTCTGCTGCCGGACACGCTTTCATATACCGATGGCGCCCGAATTGCCTGCGGATTCGGCACCGTGTATGAAGGTCTTCAGAAAATAGGCATCTGCGGGGATCACGCCGTCCTCGTGGTCGGACTTGGCCCGGTCGGATTGGCGACCCTGATGCTGGCAAGGGCCATGGGCGCCAGCAGTCTCATTGGAATAGATATTGTTGCTGAACGCGTCGAAATTGCCCGAAAACTGGGATTGGCCGATCATCTGCTCATGGCAGGGCCGGACAGTGTTCAGGAAATCAAGCGCCTGAGCGGCGGCAGTGGCGTTGAACGCGCCATTGATGCCAGCGGCAGCGATCAAGGCCGGCTTACCGCCATTCGTGCTGCCCGCAAATGGGGCAATATCGTTTTTGTCGGCGAAGGCGGCGGGGTCGCATTTAATCCTAGCCCGGACATCATCCACGATCAGAAAACAATTTACGGATCCTGGGTCACCAGCATATGGCTCATGGAAGAACTGGTCGAGCGGATTGCGCGCTGGGGTATTCATCCCGAGGATCTGGTCACCCACCGCTTCCCGCTGGAAAGGGCCGATGAAGCCTATGCCCTAATGGCCGGCGGAAAGTGCGGCAAAGTCGCGGTGTGCTTTGACGAAGAGAATAGATAGACATCGTTTCTGAAAGCATGATCATGAAAATCTAAATATTAAATGGGAGACGCAGCCATGTGCTTTCAACCCGCCGCTACCCGTTACGGTAACATGGTCTACAGACGCTGCGGGCGCAGCGGTCTGAAACTGCCCGCTATTTCCCTGGGCCTCTGGTACAATTTTGGCGGCATCGACAGCTTGGAGAATGCCCGCCGGATGATTCACCGTGCCTTCGATTTAGGAATTACCCACTTTGACCTGGCAAACAACTACGGCCCGCCGCCCGGTTCGGCCGAAGATAACTTCGGTCGAATATTTGCCCGGGACCTGGCGCCCTATCGGGATGAACTGATTATCTCATCCAAAGCCGGCTATCGCATGTGGCCGGGTCCCTATGGAGAATGGGGTTCGCGCAAGTATCTGGTCGCCAGCTGCGACCAGAGTCTCAAACGGATGGGGTTAGATTATGTGGATATATTCTACAGCCATCGTCCGGATCCGGAGACACCGCTGGAAGAGACCATGGGAGCGCTGGAATTCATAGTACGCAGCGGTCGGGCGCTCTACGCCGGTATCTCAACCTATGATCCTGAGCAAACCCGTCAGGCGGCTGTTATCCTGAAAGACCTTGGCACGCCCTGCCTCATACACCAGCCGCGTTATAATATGTTTGACCGGTGGATCGAAGACAGCCTATTGGATGTGCTGGCATCCGAGGGCATCGGGTGCATTGCATTCTCTGCGCTATGCCAGGGCATCCTGACCGACAAGTATTTAGAAAAAATCCCGGACGATTCGCGTGCCGGCAAGTTGAAGGGCGAGCTCGACTGGGGTGACCGCGTCAGCAAAGACCGCACTGACAGAGTCTTTAAACTCAGTCAGCTTGCCCAATCGCGTGGACAAACCATGGCTCAAATGGCGATTGCCTGGGTCCTGCGACACCCGCAAATGACCTCTGCCCTTGTCGGAGCGAGCCGGGTCAGCCAGATTGAAAGTGCCGCCGCAGCCCTGGACAATCCGGATTTCGACGACACGGAACTGGAAACAATTGAGCAAATCCTGGCCTAGCTTTATGAAAGCATTTTCCTTTTCGAGCCAAAAGGCGTGATAAGGGAATTAAATACTGAAATCCTCCGCTTTTTTAAAATAAGCTTCCGCCGCCTGCTCCATTTCTTCCGGTGAAACCTCGGCTATTCGGGTGGCAATGCTCCAGACATGGCCGAATGGATCCGTGACTTTACCGTAGCGATCCCCCCAGAATGCATCCATGATCGGCATTGATGCCGTGCACCCGGCTTCAATCGCACGCTGATACACCCTGTCCGCATCATCAACATACAGGTGAATGGTTATGGTGGTGCCGTTCAATGATTTTGGAGCATGGCAGTCGCCTTCGGGAAACTCATCGCAAAGCATCAGCATAGAATCGCCGAATTTCAGTGTCGCGTGCAGGAGAGCCTGCCCGTCGGGGGTCATCTGCCGATAGATCTCTTCGGCGCCAAAAGCCTTTTTATAAAAATCAATGGCTTCCACAGCACCGCGGATGACCAAGTGCGGTGTTATCGAAGAATATCCGTCAGGAATAGGTTTAATTGATCCTGTCATTGTATTTTCCTTTCCTACTGGCCTCAGCAAAGCTTTTTCACAGTCCCGCATCATATCCGAAACATAATCGCAAGTTGAAAGAAGGCGCAGCGTTTTTGGTCGTGTCTAAGTTATATACAACTCGATTCTGTCATATATTGGCAGTAAGTCGGGTTGACTGGAATTCGATAGATATTGAAGACAACCGGTAATTATGACCCGGTTGGGAAACTATCCAATTTACAATACCAAAATATAATCAGAAAATTCGGGTTTGTCGTTAGTTTTATTCGCTGACGGTGAAATAATGAGGAATAAGAGGGATTGGGATAAACATGCGAGCAGACAGCATGCAGAAAAACCGACCGTGAATCACAGAAATTATCTAACCTGGCAGTTTGGTATCGTACCAACTAACAAATTGGTGAAAATTGGGTTTACCCTATTCATTCGTTTCTAGGCGGGTTCGAAATTTTAAAGACATACTTGGCCAGCAATTAACCTTCACAATTGACCGGCCACCACCACCCAACAACAGAAATACCTCGACATAACTTTATCGCCGAATTCCTGCGGTCAATAGTATATCAGCGGATTAAAGCAGCTGGCTTGAGACGGTATCCCCTTAACGATCACTGCCTGCCGCCGGTGTTCAAAGGGCGCATGGCGCAGTCCAAAGAGAGATAACGCTGATACAAATCGGCATAGAAGGTCGATGCCTCGCCGTGCGGCTGGGCACGTCTGGTCTCATCCAGGTGCACAAAGTCGGCGCACAGATCGGCAAGCGTCGTATCACCTTCCGTCTGGTTGCAGTAACACCACATGGCCTGTAGCGCGGCACCCAATGCCCCTGCTTCCGTCGATACCGGCGATACGACCGGCATCTGAAAAATGTCTGCCACTAACTGGCGCCAAGTACTACTTTTAGCGCCGCCACCTACAAGTCGGATCTCCGTGGGGCGGATGCCATTGCGCAGCATCACATCCAGCCCGTAACGCAACCCTAACGTAGCCCCTTCCATGGCGGCGCGACACAGATTGGCCGGTGTCAAATTCAAGGAGGTCATACCATTTAAGGTGGCGGTTGCCTCGGGCAGCGCCGGCGTGCGCTCTCCATTGAAAAAAGGCAGCAGCAAAAGACCCTCAGCGCCAGGTGGCGCCAGGGCCACTTCATCATTAAATTGTTTCAGATCAAACTTCAACAAATCGCGGATCAACTCGGTAGCGACGGTGACATTCATGGTGCACACCAGGGGAAGCCACCCGCCGCTGCTGGAACAAAAGACCGCCAATTCGCCCTGGCTATCCACCACCGGCGTGTCGCTGTAAGCATAGATGGTGCCGGAGGTACCCAGACTGGCCGTAAGCACCCCCGCTTGGACATTTCCGGTACCGATGGCAGCCATCATGTTGTCTCCACCTCCGGCAGCCACCAATACGCCTTCCGGCAATCCCAACACAGACGCCCGTTGAGAACGTAAAAGCCCTCAGGCTTCTACCGGCGCTATCATTTCAGGAAGGCATGCCTGCAGATGGCCACTGTCATCGATAGCATTTAGGAGGGTAGCGGACCAGCAGCGTTGGCGGACATCAAAATAAGCGGTTCCCGAGGCGTCACCGTATTCGGTTTTACGCTCGCCGGTCAGCCAGTAGTTCAGATAATCGTGAGGCAGCAAAACGGTATGCAGCCGCTCATAATTCTCCGGCTCCTGTTCTTTTAACCACGCCACCTTGGAGGCAGTGAATCCGGCGGCGATCTGGTTGCCGATCGCATTCACGACCGCCTCTTCGCCGCCGACACGTTCGGTCAAGATCCGGCACTGCGGGGCGGTTTCGGTATCACACCAAAGCTTTGCCGGGCGGATCACACGGCCTTGGGCGTCCAATGCCACCAGACCGTGTTGCTGACCGGAAACCGCAATGGCTTTAACCATAGTGCCATCGACTTCGGCCGTCTGAAGGGCCGCTATAATGGCCTGTTCGCAGGCGGCGGTCCACCATTCGGGATGTTGTTCCCGACCGCCCTGCGGAGTTTCTATTATCTGATGGGGTGCATTGGCCGATGATATAATTTGCCCTTGATCCCGGCTGAGCACTACGACCTTCGTGCCCTGCGTTCCACTGTCGATACCGATGAATAGCTGATCCTGATGCATGGTTTCACACCTTCCTGAAGTAAAGAATCCGGGCCCAGGACCCGGCTTTGATTTCACCCCAGAGGGGTAGCGTTTACCACTAGACGTCGAATGGAATGATGGAATTGTGGAATATTGGAATATTGGGTATAAAAACGGAAATTAGCTTGATTTTAACCTCTTATTTAGAAAATTGATCTAAAAAAGATCTCATCCTTATGAGCCCAATATTCCAACATTCCTGTATTCCATCTCCCCAAAACTTTTGTCTACGGCATAGCCATTTGCCTCCGACCTGACCCAGAGGACCAGGATTTCTCTGTTTAATTAAGTGATCACAGATAGGAGTTGATTAAATTTTCAAGATATTCCTGGCGCCCGCTGATTGGATGCGGTTCACCTTTTTCAAGAACCCAGGCTTCGAGTTCGTTGAAATCGGTTTCACCGGTCATAATACGTTTGCCCAAACCGTTGTCATAACTGGCATACCGCTGATTGATAAATTTCTCCACCAGTTCATCGTCAATGATCTTTTGGGCGGTTATGAGGCCACGGGCAAACGTATCCATCCCGCCAATGTGGGCATAAAAAAGATCCTGCGAATCGGTAGATCCTCTGCGCAATTTGGCATCAAAGTTCAATCCCCCGCTGCCCAACCCGCCCTGGTTTAGTACCACCAGCATGGCATAGGTTGCCTGATACACATCAGTGGGAAATTGGTCCGTATCCCAACCCAACAGGTTATCACCGCGATTGATGTCGATACTGCCAAGCTTGCCGGTGCACGATGCCACGCTGAGTTCATGTTCGAAGG
>Ga0126325_10000238_pt1 | contig 15073 bp, 9 predicted proteins | sample InaspJWI14metaG_FD_94487 | JGI IMG/M metagenome (GOLD analysis project Ga0126325, IMG submission 94487) | Marine gutless worms symbiont microbial communities from Oahu, Hawaii - Inanidrilus sp. 1 OAHU.JWI-14 metaG | ecosystem: Host-associated > Annelida > Digestive system > Unclassified | place...
CCATATCACACGTGTGGCTGGCACTGACTATGTCGGGTTTGCTTACAGGGCTCAATATCATCGGCGCGAAAGAGACGGGGGGAACCCAGAACGTGATCGTTGCAGGGCTTCTCATTGCGCTAACTGTATTTTTCTTGCGAGCCGTGATCGAAGTTGACGTGGAGAACCTGCGTCCTTTGATACCCCCCGAGATTGGCGTTTCGGGGTTTTTGGTGGTGACACCTGTTCTGTTTGTGACATTTATGGGATTTGCTGAAATTGCCGCGGTTTCAGAGGAGATAAAAAACCCGGACCGCAACCTGCCGATTGCGGTGGTCGGTTCGGTAGTCGTTGTGACCGTGGTATATTGTATTGTAGAATTCTGCGTTGTCGGATTGCTCCGGTACGACGATCCCAATATGGCCACCGAGACTATCCTCATGGAAATGGCCCGAATGCTGATGGGGAAGACGGGCTATTATTTAATTTTGCTCGGTGGCATATTCGCCACCGTATCCTCGGCCAATGCCAGCATTATGGCCGCCTCACGGATCAGCTTCGCCATGGGACGGGATCGCCTTATGCCCGATTGGTTCAATAAAATCCATCCTCGATTCAGAACGCCGTACCGATCCATTTTCGTAACCGGCGGATTGACCATGTTCCTACTGGTGATTTTAGGCTCCCATCTTGAGCTGATTGCAGAGGTGGGCGCATTTTTGAGCCTTTTGCTCTATGCGTTCATCTCGCTGGCCTGCATGGTCATGCGGCATGCGGAATTGGACTGGTACAAGCCCAGCTTTAAGACTCCGCTGTACCCGGCGGTACCCATCCTGGGGTTGCTGGGCTGCCTGTTCGTGATGGGTATCACGAGCCGGCCGACGATCCTGATCGGATTGGGCATCATTGCCGGTACCTTAATCTGGTATGTCTTTTTTTTGCGCGAACATACGCAACTTGTGGGCGTATCCAATGAGCTGTTGCAGAAGAAAGTTATCAGGCCGCTTGTGGCCAGGGCGGAAGATTATGCGGCGGCCCGTAGAGACGCATTCCCTGTGATCCTCTTGCCGCTTTCCAATCCTGCCACGGAAGGAGCGCTGCTCCGTGTGGGCACGGCGCTGGCCAAGGCCAGAAGGGCTCGTCTGCATCTGGCTCACGTTGTGAGCCTTCCGAGGCAGACGCCTCTGGAGGCCGGCCGTATGGAATATGAGCAGATGCGCCGCGAGCAGGAAACGCTTTTGGATGTTGCATCCAGGCACGCCTCCGAATCAGGAATTCGCGCCCGAGCCAATGCCTTGGTGGCCCGCAGCGTACCATCTGCCCTGCTAAATATTGCTGATATCGAACAGGCGGACATCATTCTTATGGGATGGCGGGGCGATGTCCGCGGTCCCCTTCTTCGAGGCACCAATGTGACAGGAGTGGCCAAAGTTGCGGACCGCAATATCCTGGTACTAAAGGATAATGGCTTGAGCGAGGTTGACCGGATTCTTGTACCTGTCGGCGGCGGTCCGCACACTAAGCTGGGGCTGAAGGTAGCTCAACAACTGGCTGCGCAATGGGGGGCATCGATAACAGCCATGACGGTTAAGGTTGACCGGGAGTATTCCGATCCTGTATCCGCCTTTGATCTCAAAAGTCGACAATTTCTTCAAGACTTTGGCGAAGAATTCGTGTGCAACATTTTGAAAGAAGTGGGCGTCACCGCTGAAATCGTCGCCGTTATCGACACCGACATCAGTCATGGCATCATCAACATCGCCGCCGATTACGATCTCATCATTATCGGGGCGTCGGAAGAATGGGTTGTGCACCGGTGGCTCTTCGGCTCCATACCTGACAAGGTGGCCAATCAAGCATCGGTGTCGGTGTTAATGGCGCGCTCAAAGGATTGATTATTTCAGCCAGTCGGAGACAGTCACCTTATTAATTTCAACGCAACCACTAAATATTGTGGTCATACAAGGTTGGCGATCATTTTACTATCTGCTGTGTATAACAGTCTTTTAAGTAGTTGAATTAGATGTAATATCTTTTGCATAACACAGAAATTGGATCGCGGTTTTGAGTGGACGGCACTATTCGAGATGAAGTGTGATGGAAAGCCAGCGGTCTTTGCGAAAGATCCTGGCTTTTACGGCAGTTTGGCTTTTCTCCAGGACTGCGCGCATGTCCGACACGTCCGCAACGGCCTCTCCCGCAATTTTAGCGAATATGTCCCCGGCTTTTATTCCATCTTCTTCGGCGCGGCTGCCTGGCTGCACGCCGGAAACCAGTACGCCCTGGCCAGATTCAAATGCCAGGTATTCCGCCAACGACGGGGTAAGATCCTGCAGGGTAAGGCCGTATTCTTGCTCGATGTCCTTCTGTTCGCCGATCGGTATGGCCATTTTTTCGTATAAGTCCCGGGAAACGAAGATGGGCGCCTCGAACTTCAGCGCCATAACGATGGAATCGCTGGGCCGGGCATCGATATCAACCAACGAATCCCCCTTTTTGATGATCAGTTTTGCAAAATAAATATTTTCCTCGATGTGGGTGATTACGATGCGCTGGATTTTACCATTCACGCTCTGGACCACCTTTGCCAGCAGATCATGGGTGAGGGGGCGTGGATTTGTAATCCCTTTTATTTCCATGTATATGGCCCGGGCTTCGACATCGCCGATCCAGATATAAATCGCTCGATGATCAGCGTCGTCGGAGAGAACGACCACCGGTTTCTTGCTTAACGGATCTATTATCAGATCGCGCACATCCACCCGCAGCAGGTCCTCTTGCTCCGGTGCATCCGCCCGAACTCTATCCAGGATCGACTCTGCATTCAGCTCGAGCAGGGCAATGAGGCATATTCCGGCAACGATCAGATACTTATGTGTTTTTTTTTGACAGCATAGTTTATGGGGATTGTCGATGCAGTTGATACATGTTTTTCGTAGACTATGCCTGAAATGAATCGGTGTCAAGCAAACAAGTGGCCGTTTGCTGTATCGGAGTTCAATTAAGCGCTTAATAACTTCATATTGACAATTTGATGTCGGTCTCAGGCTGAATGTTGTTTTTGCATTGAAAGATGATGTTACGAGTTACGGGTTGCGGATTGCGCGTTAAAAAAAGGATACCAACTTGTTGAAGACCCGTAACCCGTAACACGGAACACGCAACGCTCCTTTCACAATCCAGTAAGGTATTCTCCACTCTGAAAGAGCTACATGTTTCAAACGTTATGTTAAAATATGCTTAGGTGAAGGATTTGAGATTGTTGTTGGTATCGAAACGAAAAGGCTGCGGGCCTGAAATGATCTCCAGATCGCTCCTTTTGGAAATTTCCGGCTGATAGGCCATGGAGACGTCCACCACGCTCAACTTGCGCGTGTTTCGGATTCGAATGATTTTGAGTTCATCGTTTTGAATTAAACCGACACTGTCGATGGCCGCCTGGAGAGCTTCGCGGTCGTTGGCCAGCGTGAGCGGTATCTTGGCATGTTCAGGTTCTCCACCGGCCAGCGCATTGACATACAGTGCCCGGAAGTCAATTTTATCCACCAACCGGCGGGTGACAAAATCGGCAATTCCGATGCCATCGGCGTTGCCTTCCGTTTTTTGGGTGAGATCGCAAACGACTAAGCGCTTCACCCTGGGGATTTCGGGCTCTTCGGCAATCAACGGCATCAGGATGCGGCCGACGACTTTCGTATCGAGGCCGCTGCCGCTGATGTCCTTTCCCATTTCATCGACGACCAGCACATCGACATCCTCGAAAGGAAGCCCCGGTGCAAGCTTTTTGGCTTCCTTTAACAACATCTTTTCTTTATGAATGATTTCTTCGGCTGACAACACCTCAAGGCGGGCCGTCCGGGCATAACCATCTTCAACGATTCCCACACCGCAAAGTATCCGGCCGGTTTGAACAACCTTCCGGGCGGCGCAGAGAATCACCCGGGGGTACCCGTACACCATGAACGCTTTATGGTAGAGGGTTGCCCCTTTTTCCTTTCCCATCCCGATGGCCATCATTTTCAGCAATCCGCTTTCGAATTCATGCTCGAACTCGGTGTGGGATGTTATGCGGTTGATCAGGACAATATAATCGGCTTCGGATGCCATCTTGTCGATCAAAACCGGCACACCATCTTCGGTTTCGCCGATCTGGACGGTATCCAGCGAAGAGCGGATCGGGGCACCGATATAGTTCTCGCTGATCCCATAGTTTTCCAACACTTTTTTTTGCCCCGCGGCTGTGGCCGCGCCATGACTTCCCATGGCAGGAAAAAGAAACGGTATTAACCCCGCATCTTTAAGGCACCCAACCGTTGCTTTTACGATGGCCGGGTAGTTGGCGATGCCGCGGCTGCTGCACCCTACGGCGACAGAGGCACCGGCTTTGACCGTTTTGGCGCGTACCAGTTTCCGAAACCCGGATATGATTTCGCGTTCGATATCCACAGGGACTGACGCATCGAATTTGTTCCGAAGCCTTATCATAGGCGGAAAGTTCATTGTTGCACTCCTTATCTGCCGACTTCAGGTTTTATTATGGCATTCGGGGTCAGGCGTTCCAGGCGTATTAGGGAATAGATTTCTCTGCGCTTTTCCTCGGGCAAAAAGGCTAGAAGGATTTTGCCGGCCGCACCGGTATATAGCGAGAGGGATTTGCCAATCAAGTCGACTTTGGCAATTCGGATGAGAACCTGTTTTTCAAGAAAAAAACAGTCCAAAATGGTTATGGCCTTTTCAACAGATTTAAGTGTCGTCAGCGGCATTTTGTTTCATTATAAGAAATTTAGAGGTTGTCAGAATAATGTACCGTAATCTATTTGCTGTGGATCTAAACGGTTAGCCAGTCAGTGATATTGGATAGGTATGTTTAGGCCTTAACTTTAAATTTTGGATTCTCTAAAGTTTTTAACTAAAATCTCACGCAAAGACGCCAAGGCGCCAAGTTTATAAAAATAAAACTGGGGTTCTTCAAGATATTCTTTGCGTCTTTGCGGCTTTGCGTGAAAAGCAATCGCCGTAAATCGACAAGACCAAATCTCGTCCCAAACGGAACGATATTATGAAAAAGGCTATAATCAAGGCAGTTTCCTAAAATCTTCAATCTTCAATCGAAATTCTTCAATCAATTGCCTTGCTATTGAAACAACTTTTCCAAAAGGTCGCCGGCTTTGCGTTCGATGACCTTCTGCAAGGCTTGCTGCACCAGAATGGCTGTGGCTTCCTCCAGGGCTCGTTCGTCGATTTCCGGACTGGAGACAGTTCCGCGGATCGGTACGTCGATGGTTGTTCCCTTCAGATATTTATAGCCGTCGCGGCCGACGAGGCGCCGGGTCACCGGAATTTGCGCCGTGTAGGCCAGTGTCCGGTCGAAACCCACCGAACCTTGTAGTGTCAGTCGGTAGTCATCGACCGACATTCGGATGGGAGAAGTTTCAATCCGTCCGTTGCGGGCCCTAAACTCAATGTTCTGAGTGTCGAATTCGACCTCACTGCCTTCCACGCCGGCGATGGCCAGCAAAGGGATCAGCATGGGGGAGGCTTGCATTTTCAGCCCCTTCACCTGGAGATTGCCTGCAAACGAAATCTTGTCGGTTCTTTTTTTATCCAGCGGCCACTTAAAATGCTGCATGAAAAGGTTCAGGTCTCCGCCGGGTATCACCGTGCCCTGAAACGATGGATGGATGAGAGCCAGCAGGGTTTCGGCCATCTCACTTGTGATTTGAACGTTCTTCATAATATTCGTATTTTCGGTAAAAGAAAGCACGAATGGTTCCGAGCGCAGGTCGACGGTCGGCTGCAGTAATATGCGCCCGCTGTTGGCGGCAGCGTCAAGATCGACAGTGCCGACGGAATCGGCAATGCGAATCGGTACGTCGCCGGGAGCGACGTTCAGACCAAAAGCCTTGATGGATTTTACAAACAGGCTGCCGGTGAAATTCAACCGCACCAGAAGATTATCCCACCCGGGTGAGCTCGATGCCATCTTCAGCTGAAAGGACCTTTGCGCTTTTCCGGCGATTTCGATTTGCGGTGCATCGTCTTTTGCCAGGAAGCCGGAAAGCTGCGCAAAATTCGGCGTGAGGGATCCTTTCAATTCAAGGGTATTGCGATTGCGGCTTTGGGCAAGGCTTCCGGCGGCCGACAGGGATACCAGCTGCGAATCAAGGCGAATATTTTTCAGGGTATAGGTCATCCCATCGGGATTTCGCCTCAATTCGATGGCCACTTTGACGTTTTTTTCGGAGATCGTCGGCTGCTTTCCGGAAGTTATTTTAAACGGTGAGAGATCGGCGTTGAGATGCAATTTGCCGGCTGCAGGATCCGCGAAATTCAGATCGAGGTCGATCTGAGCTTTTCCGGAAACCCGCGTTTTTTCCGGAAGCGTGATGAAATCGCCGTAAGCCCTGGTTGCTTTTGCAAGGTCCAGGCCGGCGACAGCCCGGGCCGTTGTTGTGTTGCCGATGTCGGACCAGTCGCCGACGATCAACTCGGCAATGCGCACCTTGCCCGGTTGCGTGTCGATTTCGACCGGTGCAAGGTGCACGGATCCGGCATTCAGGTCGATTTTTCCCTTTGTTTGGAGAATCACCCGCGGCTCTCTCACGGTTTTTTTTGCCTGTCGAAACACAAAGTTTTTGGTGTCAAAACTTGCATCACCCAGCACAATCTGCCTGTTCCGCAGAGAACCGCTGGCAGCGATGGCTGTGCTTCCCGCCATGCGGATGTCCGGTGCGATCAAGCCGAGGTTGCGCAGTAGAACTTCTATTTTCTGCAGATTAAATCCGCCTTCGAATACCAGGCCCGCGACCTCCGGCCGACTGTCAACCGAATGAATTTCTATCTGCTTCGCACGCAGTCGACCGTTTCCGATCCCAGAGCTGAACTCGAGGGAAAGATCACTCAGACGGCTGCTTTTTTGGTCATCGGCCAGACGGAAACCGGTGCTGAGACTGGCGCGAATGCGCTGGTGGTCGATCACCCGGCGCCGGTTGCGCTTCAAAGCAAATTGGTCGAGGGACAGCTTCACGGCGGCCTGGCGGACCCCATCAGTTCCTTCCTGCAGGTCTAAATCGGCCTGCAGCTTGCCGCTGCCTTCCCACTTTTTGATGTGAAAAAATTTTTGCAACTCTTTAAGGGCGGTGTTCAGGTCTGCGGCAAAGGTCAGATGCATGTTGTTCAGATCGCCGCTGCCGTTTCCATCGAAAAACACCGAGCGTACGGAAAAATCCTCCAGTGCCAGGCCATCGGGATGTTTATTGCCTTTGGCTTTAAACGTGACCGGCTGGTCCCACATCAGCTTTTTGCCGTTGCTGACACCTTTGAGACGGTCTATGCGGGCATCGGCGTCGAAAAACGTTTCCGCTTCGGTGGTTTCCACCCGGGCCGACAGGTTTAAATTCCCCCCCGTCAGACGGGTGCCTTCCTGAAGTTTCAGCGTTTCCGGCATTTGGCTGAAGGCTCGCGCCAGGTTTATCGCTGCCGTTGCGTTAAATCGGTTTTTCTGTGACCCCGCCAGCATTCCGCTGACATTACCGACGGCCCAAGAAGACTGAAGCGTCAGCCGGTTCAGGCTCAAGGCCTCTTTCTCTTGGACAGCATCCACCTCGATCGAAATATTCTCCACCACCGGACGGTCGGATTTCAGAGGGCCTCCCCACAACTGCAGTTTCGGGATGGATAGATTGCCGGCGACTTGCAGACCTTCGGAGGGATTACCCTTAAGGTCCAGATCGACGCTTAATCGGCCCTTTCCTTCGGGCATGCCGGACCGCGCCGCAATGAGTTCCAGCAGTTCGGCCAGATCCCAGTTTTCAACTTTCAGCATCGCATCCGCAAGTGCGGTATCCAATTTTGATGGATCGTCGCCAGACAGCACCAGCGAACCTTCACCGGAAAGATGTCCGCTGCCGTCGCCTGATTTTATCAATATGCGATACTTGAATGGATTTTCCCGGCCCCCTGCATCCAGCACCAGGCTCAGATTTTTGGCGATGACTTTATTTTGACCTTGTGCGTTTATCGTGTGAAGGGCTCCGTTGGTGATACTGAGTCGACCGGAGAAAGGGGGGAAGCCGCCGGCTGAAACGGGTGCGCCTTTTTTGTTCGGTGCAGGCACTTTAGACACCGGCTCGGTTTCGGTTTCCGTGCGATCGGATTCGACCGTAAGGTCAAGGTAAACAACCGGATCGACAACTTCGACGTTACCCAATTTATAATAAGCAGAGATCAGCCCGATAAGATTCCGACTGCTGCGCATCTTGGCAACTTCGGCCCGCAGACCTTCTTCACGGTTATCATAGGTAATTCCTTCCATTGAAATTCCACCGAACCAACCCAGGGACCATTCCGTTACTTGAAGCTGGCCCGGCAAATGTCGGTTCACCATGGAAACAATCCGGTTTTTGGCCCAGTTGCCGGACAGGATCGTCGGCGCCAGGGCGAGCAGGGTGATGGTGATTACCAGAAAAGCAACGGGAATACCTATGAATACGATTCTTTTTTTCATGATCCGGGACCGTTTGACCTGATAGTGAATAACTTCAACCATAATAATACGTTTCTCTGGCTAGCGCCAGAAAACAGTGAAAGAACGTCAATTCGATTGGTAGTTTCGGCATATGAAGCCTTATGGCTAAGTGGTCTATTTCGTATGTTCAATGACGTATTTTTTAATGAAATCTACGGCAGCTTAACTTAAAAGTGACTAAAGTTGAAAGTTTTAAGTGAATCCCGCCGTGGCGGGATTAAGGACTGCGCTTTCAGCGCGGTCTATTTATAAAAAGTTATAATACCTCAATCCGCCGCGGATTATGGTACCGCTCCACACAATCTTTTTGTATAAAATCGAAAGAATTCAAAAACTTTAGTCACTTTAGTTCACTTTAGTCACTTTCAAACTTTTCAGGTGAATGTAATATGTAATCGTATTCATGAATGCATGTACTAACTAAGTCATTTTAGATTATTGTTTTCAAAGAGACATTGATACCGGAAGATGAGTTTGATATGGCAAATTCATGGGAAATGACAACCGGTTCCCTTAAGAAACTCTCAAAGTCTTGAAGGAAAGGAGTGGCTCATGACCTGGCCGATCGAACATTTTCACTATATTCCCGCGCCATCAAGTTTTATCGAAATGATGCCCGGGGCCATGAAGGCCATGACCCAGTGTGCAGGGGTCAAGCAGGGGGAGAACGTGGTGATTGCCTGTGACACCAACAAGCTGCGACTGGCTGAAGCCCTGGCGGCCGCTGCTTACGCGGCCGGCGGCATGCCTACCATTGTCACGTTTCCGCCGACCGGGGCCCACGGGGCCCAAGTGCCCAAAGCGGTGGTGGGCGCATGCGCGAACAGTGACGTTCTGTTTATGCCCACCAGTTGGTCCATGACCCACACCGATGCACGCATCAAGGCTATCGAGAACGGCTCGCGCGTGTGCACCATGTGCGAGGTAACCGAGGACTGCCTGTGTGCCGGCGGTATTCTGGGTGACTTCGAAGAGAATGACCGCATCGGGCGCAAAATCGGCGCTGTTATGGCCGCCGGCAAAACCATTCGGATGACATCGACGGAAGGTACGGAGCTAAGCGCAGAGATTAGCGGGCGACCCGTGCAGTACGAGACCGGGCTTTTTCGGGAGCCGGGTCAATTCGCCGCTTTGCCCGACAGCGAGCTGAACATCTCACCCGTGGAAGGGACTTCTGAAGGCGTCATTGTGGGAGACGTGCGGCTCATGGGCTATGGCGTCATCCGCGAGGAGCCGGTCACCATCGAGGTCAAGTCGGGTGAAGTGGTCAAAGTATCCGGCGGCAAGGCGGCCGATTACCTGAGGGAAACGCTAAAGGCCTTCAATGACCGCAGTGCCTATAATCTGGCCGAGTTTGCAGTGGGGCTCAATCCGGCCAGTCGCGCATATGCCACCAACCTTGAAGACCTGGGCAAGCTCGGCTTCGGCCACCACGGCATCGGCAGCAATTACGCTATCGGGGGGCAGGTGGCCGCGCCATGTCACATCGACGTCATCTATGCCCGGGCAAGCTTGGAGATCGACGGCAAACTCCTGCTGGACAAGGGAAAGGTATTAATCTGATAAACTGGTGGTATTCGGCACCGATGGGATTGAAAGTGAAATAATAGGTGTGGGTTATCATTTCGGTATCGCATCTTTCTTTCTCTAAAGGCGCTGCGAAATAACGCGAATTTATATCGCGCAAGGTTCGGTTCAATTTCAGACTTTTTTGTATCCTCGATTCTTCCTCGAAAATATTAAAGCTTGACGAATCATAACCATCTATATTAGCAAATAGTTGACGAAACTGTAAAAATTTAAATTAGTCTGGTGTTTAGTGTTTGGTGTTTTGTATTTTGTGTGAAATATAAACTGCTATATCAGACTGGTAAAATGCTAATCCCTAAACACCAAATGCCCTCGAAAGTAAGCAGCTTTCATGACTAATTACAATATGATCGATATTGGCTCTTCTAACTCTTTTTTCTGGATTCCGGGCTGGGTATCATAACTTCTGTTAGCTGGACTGCAAGCTGCCTTTGCAGAGCCACAGCCCCAGTAAATCACCTCGTTTCATTTTTATTAACCGTAAAGTTCAATATGATCTCATGATCGGCAACCGGAGTTAAGGACTATTTTCAGTGCAGGCGTCAAAGGCTGGTAAAATTCGATATCGGCATTTTGCCTGAATATCAAAAGCCTTTGAATTGGTCTTTTGGCAACTTCAACAATCGAATAAACCCAGGATGTACAGCGCGACATCCGCCAATCAGAGGAGGTGCGTAAATGAAGGTTTCATTTAAGACTTTGATTGTCCTTTCGGTTTTGGTAGCAGCACTTTTTATGTTTGTTCAACCCCACCAGGCCCTGGCGCAGTCCAAATTCAAGCTCACGTTTCAGGCCACCTGGCCGGCCGGGTCGACTTTATACGCAAATTTTGTGATGTTCGCCGAGCAGGTGAAGAAGATGTCCGGGGGCCGGCTCGAGATTGAAACGCTTCCCGCAGGAGCCGTCGTGCCGGCTTTCGAGGTCCTGGATGCCGTATCCAGAGGTGTCATCGATGGCGGCCATGCCTGGGCTTCTTACTGGGCCGGAAAGGCCAAAGCCGCCGTCCTGTTCACGGGGGGCCCTGGAGGCACCTTCGGCATGGATTTTACCGATTATCTCGGGTGGATGTTCGAAGGCGGTGGGCTCGAACTCTATAATGAATTTTATCAGGAAAGACTGAAACTGAAAGTGGTTCCCTACCCGATCATGTTTGCTGGACCCCAGTCGCTGGGTTGGTTCAAAAAGCCCATCCGAAACTGGGACGATTTCAAGGGCGTGAAGTACCGCGTGGGGGGCATGGCCGGTGAAGTGTTTTCAAAAGCCGGGGCGAGCGTGGTGAACCTGCCCGGTGGTGAGATCGTGCCCGCAGGCGAACGGGGAGTTATCGATGCTGCGGAGTGGGTCACCCCCGGTGAAGATATGAAGATGGGTTTGCATGAAATCTGGAAAAATTACTACCTGCCCGGGATGCACGAGAGCACCACCGTCGCGGAGCTGCTTGTTAATCAGGATGTCTGGAACAAACTTCCGGAGGACCTGCAGTCAATTGTCGAGACGGCCTGCATCTATACATTCATACGCTGGCAGGCGATGTTCAACAAATACAACGCCGATGCCCTGAAAACGCTTCGAGAGAAGCATGGCGTCACCATTAGCAAGACACCCGAAGATATTCTGATGACCTTCCTGAAGACCTGGGACAAGATTGCAGCGGAGGAAGCCGCAAAAGATCCCTTCTTCAAAAAAACATGGGAATCACAGCGACAGTTTGCCAGTGTTGTCGTCCCCGCGCGAAGTTTTATGTTTCCGCCCTACAGCTTTGCCGCCGAGTACTACTGGGGCAAGCAATAGAAGGGTTATTTAACACCGGTACTGGAGAGGGATTAGCCCGAGGGCTAATCCCTCTGTTTTAAACGAAATCTGAGCAGGTTTGGTATAGAACGATGGATGAATTGATCGATGTAGACATGGTTCCCAAAAAGGAAGAGCCCGAAGGGGAGCCTCCCCCTAAAGCGCTGATGACGATCATACGATTGATCGATACCTATGTGGGGGAGCTGTCGGGTAAAATTTTCATGTTCATGATTTTCCCTTTGGTAGGCGGATTGACCTACGAGGTCATTTTGCGCTATGCATTCGACGCCCCCACTATTTGGGCCCATGAATTATCTTACATGCTTTACGGGAGCCATTTCATGCTGGGAGCGACATACTGCCTTTACAAGGGAGGACACATTCGCACCGACGTTTTTTATGAAAAATTTTCTACCCGCTGGCAGGGACGCGTAGACGCTTTCCTTTACATATTTTTATTCTTCCCGGGGATGATCTTCTTTTTCTGGTTCGGAGGGAAGGAGGCCCTTCACTCCTGGGATATCCTGGAGGAATCCGTAGTCAGCCCCTGGCGCCCACCCCTGTATCCGTTCAAAACTGTCATTCCGATAGCGGCTGTTCTGCTCATGATCCAGGGGATCTCCGAGCTGTTGAAAAGTCTGTATGCCGGAATTAAAGGGAGGTGGTTATGAGTCTGGAGATGCTCGGCTTTATCCTCTTGGGCGCGCTCCTTACGGGCATTTTCGTGGGATTCCCCATTGCTTTCACCCTTGTCATCCTCGGCTTCGTTTTCGGCTACATCGGCATCGGCAAGCAGGTTTTTTATCTCATGTATTTTCAGACCCTTGGTCTGATGAAAGAAGAAACCCTGGCAGCCGTGCCGTTATTTGTTTTTATGGGTCACGTGCTCGAACAGGCCGGCCTGATGGAACGCCTTTTTAGGGCTTTTCAGTTTATCTTTGCCCGCATTAGAGGATCACTCTACCTCGGGGTTCTATTGACTGCCACCGTGTTTGCCACCGCCACCGGTATTATCGGCGCCTCGGTGACCGTCATCGGGCTATTGGCCGCTCCGGCGATGATGAAAAGCAGGTACAACACTGCGATCTCGGCCGGTGTGATCACGGCCGGCGGATGCCTGGGGATTCTGATACCGCCCAGCGTCATGTTGGTCGTCCTCGGGCCGGTTCTGGGGGTATCCGTCGTCCAGCTGTTCCTGGCGGCGATTATTCCGGGCCTTGTCCTTTCCGGCCTATTCGTGGGCTATACGCTGATCAGATGTTACATCAACCCCGAGCTGGGTCCGCGGCTGCCCGAAGATCAGCGACCGACCTCATACTTCGAGGTTATCAGGGAATTTTTCTCGGGTATCGTTCCATTGGGGGCGATTATTTTCGCTTCCCTGGGGAGCATCATCGCCGGAATGGCCACACCCACCGAAGGCGCTGCGATGGCTGCCACCGGGGCTGTTATTCTTACCGCTTTTTACGGGAGGTTGAATTGGGCGAACATGAAAGCCGCATCGCTCAAGACCCTCCAGACATCCAGTATGATTCTATTTCTGGCCGTAGCCTCCAACATCTATGGCGCAGTATTTGCCAGGCTGGGCACGGCCACCTTGATCACAGACACCATGCTTTCGCTTGCAGTGCCCCCGCTGGTCATGATCGTAATTCTGATGGTGGTCATCTTTATTCTGGGGTGGCCCCTGGAATGGCCGGCCATCGTTCTGATCTTCGTCCCCATATTCTACCCTGTGGTCGATCAACTGGGGTTCGACCTGGTGTGGTTTGCCACCCTGGTGGCGGTCAATCTGCAAACAGCCTTTCTCTCCCCTCCGGTGGCGATGGCTGCCTATTACCTCAAGGGAGTCGCCCCCGCATGGGATCTGGCAGATATCTATCGGGGCATGCTGGAGTTTATGATTCTCCAGTGTGTGGGTCTGGCGTTGGTTCTTTTCTTTCCGCAGCTCGCTCTCTGGCTGCCTAGCTTTGTCAGGTAAGGATAAAATGGAAGCGCAAACAGCAGGATCACTACCAAAATTCCTTGAGGTCATGGGGTTGGATGAAGAACCTATGGGTGTTTTTTACACCGATAAAAAGCCAGAAGAAGGTTTTTCACCCAAACCGATAGATTTGCCGACCCGGGAAAAGGAGATGAAAAATGAAATTGACTGGCAGGTGGTATTCAGTCAGTTTTCGTGTGTGATGGGGCACATCTGGCGTGCCCGCAAAAAAAAGTCGGTTGCCTATTTTTCGGCCGAAAACTTCGGATGTCCCGGCGGTGCGTTCTGGCTCGGATTCAACAAACCACAGACGGAGACGATCATCAATTATGTTTCCACCGGTATACCGAACTGGACGGAGGGTGAACTATACTGCGATTCGCCGGACGAGCTGCGGCGAATCTTCGAATACGTTGACCCGCGCCCCGCGCCCGGAAAGTATTGTGTTGTAAAGCCGATAAGCAATTTTTCAGAAGGTGAATTCCCCGAACTTGTCGCTTTTTTTGCACGGCCGGAAGCACTCACCGGGCTGCACCAACTCGCAGCCTATGTGACCAATGATCCTGAAGTGGTTGTATCCCCGTGGAGTGCCGGCTGCGGCAGTGTCGTAATATGGCCGTTGCACTATTTATCGAAGGGAGAAAACAAGGCGGTGATCGGCGGCTGGGATCCGTCTGCACGGAAGTTTTTTAAAACGGATGAGCTGTCGTTTACCGTGCCGCACAACATGTTTATGGATATGATCCATCGTTTTGACAAGTCGTTTCTAACGACCAAGACCTGGACAACGGTTCAAAAAAAGATCGAAAGAAGCAAAAATAAGTGGGGAGAATCTTAGTGCTTCGAGTCGAAGCCACTCCCATGAGAAGTTGTTTTTAGGCTAACGACATTGAATTTCAAGGTATTCAGTTATTTCTCCGTTACCCTCAAAGCTTTCTGAATATCTTTTGTATGCAGGCGCTGGTGTTCGTAGGCCCAGCGGATAAAGCGCTCCAGTTTGCCGTGACCGTGGAAAGCATGCCGGCCGGTGCGGTCAAAATCCGCTTCTGTCATTCCTGCGACAATTGCAATCGTTTTTTTGCGCACCTCTTTGAACCGTTCGAGCAGCTCTTCCAGCGACAGCCCATCGAGTTTTGCCGGCTGCGTGCGGTTGAAGTGGTCCAGGTCGAAATTCTCGGGTGATCCGGGTCCGCCCGCCA
>Ga0126325_10000241_pt1 | contig 14929 bp, 9 predicted proteins | sample InaspJWI14metaG_FD_94487 | JGI IMG/M metagenome (GOLD analysis project Ga0126325, IMG submission 94487) | Marine gutless worms symbiont microbial communities from Oahu, Hawaii - Inanidrilus sp. 1 OAHU.JWI-14 metaG | ecosystem: Host-associated > Annelida > Digestive system > Unclassified | place...
AACATACTAGTACAAAATTCATCAAAAACAACCAAAAATTCTTTACTTTTGACGTTTCGACCTCTATCAGAGGCCTTCATCAGGCCTCTGATAGAGGTCGAAACGTCAAAAGTAAAGAATTTTTGGTTGTTTTTGATGAATTTTGTACTAGTAGTTTCTGCACTGTTGCGTGGTAATTAGCAAGATTTCAATTGACACGACGCATCGCGCGGTCCCTCGGCGACAGCTAGCTGAGCTTCTTGTTGTATATCGGTGACACATATTGGCCCTTTTCCCGTCGTCTGGTACTACACCCTGAGCTAACGATTTTTTAAATAACACTGTCAACGGATAGCTGATCTCATCCTTTATCAATATTAACAATCTAGGAACCAATTCGTCTGCCCCTCCAGCTTTGTCCTGCCTCAACTTTAACGCGAGCTCTCAATAACCATTTCCTCATTAATCTAACAGACACCCATCCTTAAATCAATCAACTGCCCCTATAGGCATATTCTCAAGATTTTCCTTGGTAAATACTGATACCAAAAAATCTATTAAATTCCTCTATGTTCTCCTCTGGTGTCTGCAAAATATTACCTGCTGAATCAATTAATGGGCCAGCTGATACTGTAGATTTAGCCTTACTATTCGCATATGCAAAAAATGATTTCTTATCGAACTTAATATCAGTGGCTAACTTCCTTTCAAAATCTTTACGAGCTTTCCTGATCTCCCTTGAAGCTAATTTATTAGCTTTTACACATGCTGGATGGTTTTTGTCTTTATATTTTACAAAAGTCTTCCGGCCTTTTCTTGTCTAGTAACCTTGCACATTTATTAGTTAACCAAACTGGTTTAAGCTTTTTAGTACCCGAAACCTTCATTTTTGGAACATTAGCATCCACCAAAAACAAGATTAAGTTCTTAAAATTATTCCAAGCTGTTTGAATCTTACCTTCAAGTAATCGATCCCAATCACTACTACTTAATGTATTTTTTATTTTATCCAAATTGGCTTTTCGATAATTTAACTTTATACGCTCAGTTAACCTCTTTTTGCCAAACTGGCAGGTCCATAAGAGCATACTATTGTCGCTAGACCCCAAACCTTCAAAAACCAATAATTCATCTACCATATCCGGTTCACTAGTAATAACTAAATCTAAAACTGTACGTACCTATAGTTGGTTGAATGACCTGCTGTGTATAAAAGTTGTCCATCAAACATTCCACAAACAATTTTCCATGCCTCTGTCGCAAAACGGTTAAAGCACTTGGCTGTAGCGAATCGAAGTTAATCGTTTTATTATTTTGTGGTGCGATATTGCTCGGAATCGAGTCGGCACCGTTATCGGAAGCACGAAGATGGAGATGAACCGCCCATCACTAATACTTACTATTTCCCAGCAATCTTTGCGGTAATCCGCATCCGCCATATTGTATAAACAATAATGATTGAGTGTGTATGTGTATCGTGTTTACTAAGGACGCTTTGGTGTTAGTTACGGAGGAATACGTGGCAAAAATTGAAATTCAGAGCACTTGCAGCAAACCTGCGCGTGCCTGATCAATAGTTTGACTATCATTAGTCGTTGCTGTATCGATCGTGGCTGTAGTGGCTTCTGGAAGGACTGTTGTCATGAGTGCCAACTCAAAGAATGCCAACGGAAGTACAGGCGGTGGCCGAAAGAAAGGTGGTGGATTCCTGTCTCGTCAGGCTCAGACGAAAGGGGCAACTGAAGAGGAATTATTGAAGAAGGATCATGTGATGCCAAGCGACGTCCTTAGGTTAACTCGCGCTACAGACAGTAAGTCAACTTCGATTTCTTTGGTATCAGTCCAGCCCTGGATGCCACTGATGCTGCCCCCACTGACATGTAGACATTACTCGGCTAACCTGTGTGGCAGCCTCGTTTCAGAGGCCACGCCTGACGGATTGTCATTGGCCAGACTATGCCATGCCTAGTCCACCATGGTTTGCAGCACTGAAGATACACCATACGATTGTCTAGATATTAGTATGGCTTTCATTGGAGATGACCTTTTCTTGGACTCAGTCTAATACACGACTTATTAGCAGTCTGGTACTTTAACCGTTATCCTAAATGCTATATGTAACCATACCCTAATTTGATCCTACAAAAGCAGCCGATGTATGTGGGATTGTGGGTCTGGAGATGTGACATCCTATTTTTAAACCTTACTTATTACTTTGCATTACATTCACATTAAGGCTTTGTGGTGGTTGGTAATATCACTTTTTAAATAATTTTTCTTAGTTTTTGATCCACTGCTGTTATAATTATACATAAACTGCTTTTTATAGGAAAAAATATAATAGATAGGGTGGCATCATATTTATCGTGAAATTACTGATTATCTCTTTTTAACACTTCATTTTTATTTGCCATAACTGATGCCACATGTGAGTATGCACACTTTCTGTTGCACAGCACAACATCTTGTAACTTGTGGCTTACAATGCTATAAGCAAACACTTGTCAAAAGATGTGTACATTGTATTTTTTAATTGTTACATTGTTTACTTAGCAGGCATACATGCCCAGCAGTATGAGAGTGAACATGGATATATGGTGTGTATTGCATTGTAGATTATCTCTGTCGGCCAGAAGCAAATATTTACAACATTGATTTTACACGGTTTAAGCTGAGAGACATGGATAGTAATGCCGTGCTATTTGAAGTTGCTAAGCCAGATGGAGCAGGTATGGTATGTGCTGTTATTTCCACAAAACACAAGGTTATGAATGTGAAATTAGTTTGGTTTTTACTGTGCAATGCGTTCATCTATCTGTCCGTCCATCTGTCACAAGTCGGAGTTCTACTAAAATGGCTAAACATAGGATTACACAAACAATGCCATGCGATAGCCCAGGGACTGATGCCAAAGACCTCTGCAAAATTCGATCGTGGTCACCCTTTCATGGGCACCAAATACAGGTGGGGTGGGTTAATATCAATGGCTTTCAACAAATAACTCGCTATATCTCGAAAACGATATGAGATAGAAGCATAGTTTCTGTTAAAGTTGTATAGGAAGTTGTATGTGCTCTATCGAATGGTGACATTGCCCATGACCTCAAGTGCCCCCTAAAACCCCCTGACCACCCCATTTTCTGCATTTTGCACCGCCATTCATAACTTCATAACTGGTGTACCTAGATACTTCATATTTTGTATACGGGTTGGCCATATGAAGTATTGGTCATGTGATGACTGAATGTTCCATAAGTGGGCATGGTTAGGGTCACATAAGTAATTTTTACATTTTGGACTTAGAAAATATTGCCACAGCAAGTCATTCGCATGTTGATGTGGTGAAGAAAAGTCATTTCGTTGAAAATTAAAAATTTGAACTTTACATCAGGCACTAAGGGACCAACATGCATCACCGTGCCAAATCAAAATCGGTCAAAAGGTGGCAGATATGGTGATTTAACAGTTTTCATAATGGCAGCTGTCAGCCATCTTGAATTTTTAGCGGTTAAGAGACCCATTGTGCACCACCGTACTAAATTTCGTAAAGATTGGTAAAACCTTTGCGGAGATATCACGATTTTTGTGATTTCTAGATGGCGGCCGCCGCCATTTTGGATTTTCAAAAATTCAAAATTTTCATGATCGATCCGCTGTAAGGGGCGAGCTTGCGTCACCGTGCCAAATTTTACCAAAATCGGTCAAACGGTTGCAGAGATATGGCGATTTAACGGTTTTCAAAATGGCGGCCGTCCGCCATCTTGGATTTGTGAAATTCGAATTCTTTTGTGGTGGGAGAGGTTAAGAGGCCATTTTGCATCAGTGTACCAAATTTGGTAGAGATCACTCAAACCGTTGCGGAGATATCACGATTTTTGTGGTTTTTCCAGATGGTGACCGTCGCCATCTTCGGTTTTCAAAAATTCAAAATTTTAACGGTTGAACCAGTGCAAGGGGCCAATATGCGTCATCATGTTAAATTTCATCAAGATTGGTCGAACGGTTGCAGATATATGGTGATTTAACGGGTTTTTTTCAAAATGTCGGCCGTCCGCCATCGTGGATTTGTTGTGCACTTACTGGGGCTACCAACGATGACCAATTGGTGGTCTCTATCGTTACGCCAAGTTTGGTTAAAATCGATGCAGTAGTTTCAATAACATGAAACTTTCAATATTTTGCCCGTTTGGCTTGAAAACGCCTATTCATGCCCCCAAAAGTGGGGTTTTAGGGGTATTTTACCCCCAAATGGGGAGAAATATTAACGAAACCCCCAAAAGGCACATCTGTGGGTAGTAACGGTTCTAGAGGTATATTAATTATGTCTGTATCTTCAATAGTTGCTCAGAAATTGCATGGAAATAAAAAGTGTGACAAGGAAAAAGAAAAATGACACATTTTTGGCCTTTTGGCATGGCTGTAAAATGGCCGTGACATGGTTGTATGCAACTTTTGTGATATCGATATGTTCATTCTGTCGAGGACAGCATGCAGATGTCAATATTTGATCAATTCCGCTTTTGTTTCATTTTTCTGGGGTTGCCAAAGATCGGCCCTAATCTCTATACTTAAGACTCCTCCTGGTAGCATCTCTTTTAGTTCTTGGCTACGATGCTACCGCATCGTCTAATGGCCCTGTGTTTGTCCATTGTTCGTGTCACAAGTCGCAGTCAGCCCACAACAGCTATCTGCAAAGCTGCTCGTATATACCCATTCTCTGTGGTGTATTCAGGAGTAAGCCTCTTATGACTTGACAGACGAAAAAATTTTCACAGTGTAATTTTGCATACATTAGGCCTATCTATCATGCTGGAATTTATGGAAAATCTGCATAGCGGAAGTGGTAGGTCGACCAGTGATATAGGTTGACCCATCATCCTGGACCAGAATCGGAAGTGCTACCTCCCTCAACGATCCGACTCCAACCATGCTAAATGTTGTTTGTTACGCTGTGTCAGAATATGAAAATTGTAGTGACCTTGGAGGCCTAAAAATTCCTGAAGCTCAAACGTTGCAAGATTCTCTTGGAAGTGAGTTGTGTCGAAACAGCTGGGCAAATTAGCTTCATTTTGCTGGGCTACCAACTGTTTTGCTGCTCTTTTACTTTTTATCACACATTATTGGCCCAGCCATCAAGCATGTAGATGACTCCAAGAATCAGATGGTCGGCTTTATTGTCAGTCTGTAGTCTGTAACCAGATTGATACGAAAATTTCCTATCTGCTTGTGCCCTGGACTGATACCTTAATTTATCATCAGTCCAGTATTATAACCCTAACCCTGATGACCCCAAAGCTATCCCTACTTTGCATCTCTCCCTCGTACAAGTCATACTACACTCTCGCATACAGCATTCCACTTCCACGTTGTTGCCCCATTGGCCCATTTGGCACACTCTAGCTGTTGCTGCATCCTCCTGTGCACTGGGGCACCACATAACATTAACTGCATTAGCATTACTGCTACACTAGTCCATGTGCACATGCTTCCAATAAGACAAATAGAATAGAATACCAAACACATTTGCTTTATTGAGGTATACAAGTATGGCATGGTGATGTAATAATAAAATAGTTTCATACTAGTCAAGGGCAGTATTGTCATCTGGCTGGCTGGGAAGGTAACTGTAGATCTGGCAATGGCATAGGTCTCTAGGTCCATGAGTCACAGACTTAAGTGGTCTATCCAGCTGTAGGCTTAAGGCCAAAGGAAGGGAGATGAGCATGCTGCCTACTCTCCTGTAATGTTATGGCTGATGGCAGCCTGTACATCTCAGGTATGAGCAGAGCTGTGAGCATGATAGCTGTATTTTGCATCTATAGTCATATTTCAGTCTTTGAAATTACAGTATCAAGGATGTTTCATGCAGAAGCATTTAAAGAGTGAAACTGTTGTGCCAAGTTAACTTTCATTTTTGCTATATGTGTATAACCAAAACTAAAATGGACTTGTGTGACTTAAGGGTGCATTTACTGTATATGATAGCTGCCAGTAAATCATTTTATGTGCATCAACTAAGTTTGCCAGTTCATGATTGTATATTATGCAGCATTTCTGCTGTTACTGATACATTTGAACAAGGTACCGGTATCATGAAAATTGATTTAGTGCAGTGATAGATGAATTAGGCATTGGTGTATGCTTTGTCAGTGAGTATGCAATGATGGTGCTTGCAGGTGACAGAGATGAGCTTGAAAACGATGATTCCGACCCAAATGCTGGTCGTTTTGTCAGATATCAGTTTACTCCACAGTTTCTCAAACTCAGAACTGTTGGTGCTACGTAAGTGGCTTTGAGTGTGAATTGTAAAAATATTACGTGTTTATTATTGAGTGCTGTGTTAATGTTTCTGTGGTCATGTTATATGACTCAAAACTGAAGCACAATCTGTATATATTTTGTAGTCTGTATAAGTGAATAACAAGTCATTGCACTTTTTTTATACCTTATAGCCATGGATATGAGTTTAATTTACTTCTGTGTTTATTTATGCACTAGCTTTCTCATTCATTTTAGTGCTGAGACACTGATGGCAAGTCCATTTTTGTTATTGCTTCATCTCTGTTGATTCACATATGTCCAAAATTATCTGTTGTTTATTTTTTAAATTATTTTTCCTTCATTGCTTTGATGCTGTTGGTTTGGTGACAGGAACAACATACAAACTTTAGGAGATGTAGCCTAAGCTGCCAAATTTTGCCACCGCCACCAGCCAAAAATGTGTCTTGCCACAGCCGCCTAAAATTGATACATGCTGCAGTGCCAGCCAGAATTAACGAGTGCTGCTGTCGCTGTGGCGCACCAGTCAGTCATTTTACACGTGAGAACTTAAAACTGTATTACTGAAAATTAACCCATAGTACTGTAAGCTTATTGAGTAACAACGAACATGGCTGGTTAGTGGTTACAGTTAGTGCGTCGATTGGAGTGTACTACAACTCACATATTCAAACTTTGGAACTCTGTAAGCCAAGTCCAGGCTGAGGGAGTGGGAAATAGTCTACTAGACCTTATCCTATGGTCGGCATGCCACTGTGGTTAGTATTAGTAATAATAACAGTGGATGCCTATGGCGAGTGGCGAGTTGGCGACACCTGCAAGCCTGCAGAGGTCAGTCTGTGAAATAAACTGTTTACAATAGAGCATGTCAATTTATTCGTCATCATCATCATTGAAATAGTTTGTTATTTATTTATTCATATACGTCTGGTGATACACAGTTGACAGAATGTAACTGAACAACAAGGCAGTCATAGACTGCATACTCTGCCCCCGTTGTTGCCGTCTGGGAAGTAAGACGATCTGACGACTTGTTGTAGACTCAGCACTTGACAGACAGACATACTCTCTGATCAGAATACTCCGCTCCCCTATCAGGGGTGGAGTAATAACTGCATATAAAATAGTACAACATTAACGCACAAAGCAACAAATGTTATGCAGTCTAGGATGGAGTTCATAGTCATGATCGTGTTGATCTGGTAGTACTACATGCAGCATGTGCTGTTTACTGCTCAGCACGTCAGAGTACTGCGCAAGCTGCACTGCCGCTGCCATCACCCCAATACAGACCAGCCCGGATTCCTTGATGGACGATAATGATGAAATTTCAAGTGCCGAGTCTACAAGAAGTCATCAGATAGTTTTGTAATGCAAACTGCACTAATTAAGTGTCTTAAAGGGTACCATAACATTGCAAGAATGTTAGGCCGGTGAAAGTATTACTCAGCAAAAACCGCCATCACCAGAATAGTTTGGCATGCTACCAGCTGGATTTTTTACAGCGCACTGACGTGCCAGCCAGAATTGGTCCCAGCCAGCTGGAATAGTGACGGCAGCACAGCTCATGGTCAAAGCCTAACTTGGGTTGTTTAGGAAAACTGGGCTAGCTAAACAAAAGCACAATATAATAGCAGTAGTGAAGTGACTAGTACGATATGAACTGTTTGTCTATATGAGTGGCTGTTGGTTTGTACAGTGTGGAGTTTACCATCGGTGAAAAGCCAGTGAATAAGTTCCGCATGATTGAGCGGCATTACTTCCGTGACAGGCTGCTCAAGAGCTTTGACTTTGAGTTTGGCTTTGTGATGCCACACAGCAAGAACACAATGGAGCATATCTATGAGTTACCGTCTCTTACTGAAGATGACAGTACGTTGATATGTTGCTTGAGATCTGCCGTTCATTATATCTGTGTTAGTAATAATAATAATAACTAAGAGGGGTTGCAGTAGATCTGGGGACTTACTGCAATACAGGTTTGAAGAGGGAGTGCTGCCCCCTAGCGAGTAATTACTAGCCCTGACACTTAACACAACCCTAACCATAATATCCACATTTTAGGATTCCAACAACATACCAGTAAAGTTTGCTTACTTATCCATTATCCAGTTTTACACAGTATGAGTTACCGTCTCTTACTGATGATGACAGTACGTTGGGACTTCTACTTCCGGAATTAGCGAAAGTGGTGTTGCGTTTACGACAAATACCCTTTATTTGGGGGTCGTAGTGCCCAAACCGTATATCCCTGCCAAAACTCGTACAAAAGGCACATCCTTGGGATGTTGACTAGCCCCTGAAATGATTTCTGTCATCTGAAATTGTGCTGTTTGAGTTGTACGCTGGTGACAAGCACCCCACCCAAAATACCGCTTCCAGGGGCAGTTTTTTGGGCTTGCCCATGCACAAAAAGTTGGAAATTTCTCACAGGTGTACACTTTGGCACAGCGATTCATGTCTGTTTTATTAAACATGGTCGAACTGGGTGCAGGATAAGTGTCCAAAAGGCCTCATTGTATTGGTAACAGAAAAAAACAAAGCACGTTTTTGCACTGTATGACACAACCCCCTCGGGCAGTTTCCCCCAAATTTTTTCTACGAGTGTGCACTTTGGTCCCACACATATATTTCAGGTTTCATCCAAATCTGTCCACGTTTGGGGGAGTTATAACCAAAAAACCCTGCCACGACCCCAAAGTGAATGCAATAAAGGCTCTTGGAGCCTATAATAATACAGATTTATATAGCGCCTTAAAGTGCAATCACGTCATTGCACCACCATATACGGAGGCATGACAAGTGATTCAGTGTATATCTGTCCTGTTGTAGCTATGATTGTGATTGTGTTGTGGGTGCCTTCAATGCTTTGATGCTGTTGGTTTGGCAGCAGGAAGGGCATCCGGCCTGTGAAAATCTGAGTTGTGGGGTGCTGGTGTGGTTATCTGTCTGGAGCGAGGTGCAGACTTGTATATGGCCCAGCTGATGCCACTGCCACTCACTCTCTCTTGCTTCAGTAAAATCTAGATTGCTTTTATCTTTCTGCTACCGGCTTACCCGGTTAGTCCTGGAAAAAGGGCCATTAATTGTGTGTGTGTGTTTGTGTTGTGGCTGTGAACTGTATGTAATGTCTGTTAGTAATATGAGTCCATTATTAGCTCTGGGCCAAAACTGAATCAATGTTGTCATGACATAGTTATTATAGTGCCTGTGCCACCATCCTGTTGGCCACAAACTTTGTTATATAGTTAACTTTATTAACAAATTTGTCTGTGAATCATACAAATTATCAGAATTTATCGTTTAAAACTGTATAGTATGCTTTAGTAGTCTAGAAAATTACCTGAATTATAGTGTGAGTACTGCCTAGTAACAGTCTTCGTGGCCATCCAGGCTTCGTACTTGTACTTCGGACTCAAACAAGTCAGCTAAGAGAATTTTTAAAAGTCTTAGGCATTTGAAGGTAATGATAATGATGTATATATGAAACAGTCATATTTACGAAAGTTCAATAATATGATTATCGTCATCATCATTGTCACGTAGCTGGCGAGGGCCGTCGCATCGTTGCACCACCATGTTCACGGTCGACAGCACGCCTCCAGAGGTCTCCAAACGGATGGGTGGAATCGTTTTGTAGCTGGTCGAGCCACTTTTTCTGTGGACGACAGGTGAGCGACGTCACGTGTGGCCAGGAGGTCGGTTGAGTCATACGTTGATGTGGAGCTGAAGAGCCGTGTTTGCCGGCGTGTGATTATGCAGTTTTCAGAATACTCAACAGGATAGTTAATGAGTGGAGTATGTAGAGTGAGAAGATACCATATACTTGAGCATGATATATTTTATTTTAAAGACAGGTTTGCCTTGTGTTAAGGGACTGCTCGGCGCTCTGTGCTTGTTAGTTGAAATTCTGTTAAGTGTTGCACAGCTGTAAGGAAACACATTTGCAAATTTTTGGAGCAGGTGACCTTAAGTTAACTTAAAGTCATTGGAAATTGTACTATTGTGTAGGTCATATCACATGCTATTAGTGGCTGGTAATAAGAGCATTTCTGTCTTACACCATTTCCGAGAATTCGCACACTCGAGTTAATGGAAGTGAAATGTAACAGAAGATAATGACATCATTGATGAATTTCGGGGTTTCCTCGACCTGGTACTTTTAACTGCACGCAATGTAATGAAGTGTGAATCACAGCACTTCCAATGCCTCTAGTTTGCTACGTACATTAGTATTCAGTGAAGAAATATTTTTGTGAGATGTCCAAAAACCACTAGTGCTGTGTGATGGGTCATGAATTTGATATTCGGGCTTCACACTTCACTTTCACTTGTTTTTTGTATTTTAGTGCGTGAGATGATTGCCAGTCCTTATGAAACTCGCTCCGACAGTTTCTATTTTGTTGACGACAGCCTTGTTATGCACAACAAGGCTGACTATGCATACAATGGCGGTTTCTCGTCGGCGTAGAACAGTGACAGGCCTGATGGACTCGGGAACATTCATTATCTGTGCACTGTGCTGGCTGGTAAGTTGCTGCATGGTGATGCAGCTCGCTCGATTCAAGCCTCATTGTGCCAGTGTTGCAGCTTTTTGCCTGCCACCAGTCAGCTGCCATAAAACGTATTTTTGTTAGTTGATGATTGTTGTTGTAAATTTTGAATCTTGTTTCAGAAAGTGCATTTGTATCTCTGATGTTTGTTTTGGCTTTCTCTTTCAACACTAGTGAAAGTCTGTGAGTGTTCTGGCGGCCTTATTGGATGAAGTTATTTTCTGACATGTGGCTGCGTGTGGTCACTGTGTAGTTGCATAATGCTTGCATGTCACCATGAAGAGTGACTAACAACCTTTTTGTTGTAACAGACTAGTCCAGTGATATTAGGCAAGAACTATGAATAAACATTTTTCTGCACAGTTGTCAGTTAGATGTTTGACTTCATGTCCACCTGTTATTTGTGCATCACCTTATGCAGTCAGTGTAACACTTTCCAGCTGTATCGCTGATAACTTTCTCGGTTGTAACGAAATAAATTGGTGAAAATTTTGCCTGCTACAGTGTATTTTTAGTTAAGTAAAAAGTGTGATCGAAAATAAACTCACAAGTGGTTACAACTTGTGTATTTCCATAGTAAACACCTAAAAGTTATTTTCTTGGTTATTTCGTGTCATCTTTGTCTATTCCAAGAACGCCGACTGAATTCGCATGGCGGTTATTTTCAGTCTGGGCTCCACACGCCTGGAACTCACTACCATCTGACATTAGATCATGTCATACTGTGCACACTACAAATGACATTTCAAGGTGTAATTATCATGTAGTGCATTTATGGCTTTTGTTATTAATTTTGTCCTACCGATATATCTGTTCAGCAGCTGTTTTGGCAGCTAACCTAGATTAGCCGGTTTCATCGGTTTTCTTACTACACTTGTTCTGTAGGTTAACCTTGGGATTAAGTAGCACAGGTTTTTATTGGCTGTGTGCTCTTGTCATCCAACTGACAGTGTAAAAGTGCTGGTTTCTTCACAGATTAATTTATTTATGATATTGCATAGTAAAGTGCTGCTTGTATACTGCTCACTGTGCTTTGCCACGTTAGTCTGTAGCATCGCTAACAGTTCTATGATGTCTGGTCTCTTGTGTTGTCTCACTGCTTTGTTGTTATACTGTACATGATGCCTGCCTCACATTACACTGTCATATTCCAGTCGGTTACTGCAATCAGCATTTTGTGGAGTATTTTTATGTTAAAATAGATTGAAAGTAATTCTTTTGCTAGTTTGATGTTGATGTTTATACCGATGCTGTCAATTTTATCGATGTCATGAAATAATACTGATAAATTTTGTATGCTATAATATGTATAGAGAAATCACTGAACATCTCAGCTGCAGATATTCATGGTGTAACACTGTCACTTTGTACATTTATTCTGGAAACATAACAGTATCCACGTGCTTTCAAAGAATATTGTTCTCTGGCAGTTGACATTCAGCAGGCTTAGGAAGACAGTACATATTAATGTCATTCGTAATTTTTATGGCTACAGTGCGATTAAAATTTTTAATCGCGATTAAAAAAATTAATCTTAGTTAATCTCAATTAATCGCCAAGTAAAAACCAGACAATATATATCAATTATCATCCAAAGCATAGTTCATTTCACTCAAAAGTCGCAACCTAATACTGGAATGCAATCTCAAATGCTTGCTTTGAGGTTACTGTCATTACAGGCCCAACCAGTTATTTAAGCACACCAGTTTGTTGACATTAGCTGGGGACAGAGCAGCATGGGTTTTGCTGACGATAAGTCCAGACTTCGAAAAAATAAATAAGTAAATCAAATACAGCTCTGACGTTGCACCCACGATTAAAAATTAATCGCGATAAAAAAAATTAATCGTGATTAATGGATTAACACGTTAATCTCACGTTAACTGCGATTAATCTGCAGCCCTACTAATTTTAGTTTCTGATGAACCAGCCTTGCTCAGTTACACCAGGTTTGTCTCAAGCTATTATTGCTTTAGGCAATAATTGGGGCATTGTTACAGGCAGGATGCCATTGTCCAGTCAACAGTGTCAGAGCATTGAAGGAAAGTCGAATCATTGACACTATGCGGGAACAAGTGTCATCTGTCACTAATTGACCCACGCGACGGAATCTTGCTGTAGACAGAGCTAATGATAACTGTGATAAACTGCAGCAGCCGACTTAGCTAGGAGGTATTGTCTGACTGATGACAGTCCAGTTTGTCATACTCTGGGCACCCACCTTTGTCGAGCTAGCTCGATATCGTTTCAACGATCGATGTGCAAAAGCAAAATTTTCTATGGCTAGAGTTTGGGACAAAGTTCGAGAGGGAAGTACTGTTATTTTTTGAAGGTACCCAAATTTTCTTCTAACACAGTGGAAGAAAGCTCCCATGCCAAAAACCAGCTCAACCCAATCAGTCGTTTTTATATAACTCCGACTTGTGCTTTTTCTCCTGTATAAGTATTGAGGTATGTGCCAGCTCTCCACTACTTTGTCTTCAGCTGTCCTTGGTCTGAGGGTTGGCTGTGCAGTGAACATTCTGTCTCCATTGTAGATGCTCCTCATCAATTGTTACCACTGTTGCAACAAGTCACCGCATTGCTGTTATACCAAGCTATAGATTAGCGAGCCTTGCAGGCCTGTCACCATGTGATGTACTATTGTTTGTGAGTGTTTTGGGCAGCTGATGACTGATGTATGGTGGCATGTGTTGTCATTGCGATGTTGTAGTGTGTGATTATTATACATCTGATCATATCATTAGTTTGTACTCTTTTTTTGAAGTGAAGACTGTTTTGTATACATCACTAGAACACGTTGATTGTGTAGTCACTGCAGTTTGAGAGCGATAATGTTTAGGTGCCGTGACATTAATATCTACTGTAGACAGACATTTTCTGTTTACCATACTGCTGGGTAAATTGACGATCGTGATTGGTCAAAATAATGTTGCATGGGTAATAATAGAAAATGTTTCAGCTTAGTGGATCATTAGCTTTGACCTTCAGCTGGCCAGTCTTGAACAAAGTATACGCAGCAGCTTTGCTAGACCTGAACATTATCAACGTCACTTGCTTGTCACTTTGTACTATTCCAAGAAAATATATGTGGACCACCCTGTTAATGTATATCATCAGATGTTCATTCCAAGTTTGTCTCAGTAGTTGCATGAATGTTGAACAAAATAATATGTCTTGCAAATCTGTAGACTTGTTTTGAGCTCCTGCATCTGCAGAGCTTTGTATCTCAGATGAGGAATAGCTAGCTGGACTGAGTGAATGAGTGCGTGTTTTGTTTCTCACTGCAGACAATGCAGATTGCATAATGGTCCACATTTTAACAAAACTGTACTCCATTTTGAAATAAATTTTCGAGATGAACACAGTTAGTCTTTTCCTCCTTCCTCAACTTTGTCATAGGGGTGCAAAATTTGCTGGCTGATGCAACACAAGACTTCATTCTTGTTATACACTAGTTAACTGACTCCGAGGGGAAAGGCTGTTGCTTCAGTTGTTCAGCAACTGTACTAAATATTATCTTATTTTAACAGCTAATTATTAAGTCATTTATTATAGAGACACAGTTATCAGATGGACCTCGGGTTAATTGGTTAAAATTTGCACAATCAGTAGCAGCATAGTTATGATACATCACTCTGTCTCTCTGTGGAATGGTTTGTCTATTGTTCGCATGACTGGCTGTAGGTATTTGTTCATTTTTGTTATTTTTTACTGATTGCAGTTGTTGATCTGTATAGATGTCGGCCTCATTCACGTAATTGTTGTACTACTGTACCAAAGTTTTAACTCGATTTTCAGCTTACAGTAAATATGCAGTGTGTAACAATAGTTATTGTATTCAGTGGTTTACATTGTTTTCTGGCCATCCTCTTCTGCAGCACATCACACACACACACCCGTTTAACGGCCCTCTGTCCGGGACTACCCGGGTGAGCTGGTACCAGAAAGGTAAAACCAGTCTGGATTTTACTGAAGCAAGATACAGTGAGTGTCAGTGGCATCAGCTGGGCCATATGCAAGTCTGCACCTTGCTCCAGACAGATAACCACGCCAGCACCCCACAACTCAGTTTTTTACAGGCCGGATGCCCTTCCTGCCGCCCAACCAACAGCGTC
>Ga0126325_10000243_pt1 | contig 14867 bp, 12 predicted proteins | sample InaspJWI14metaG_FD_94487 | JGI IMG/M metagenome (GOLD analysis project Ga0126325, IMG submission 94487) | Marine gutless worms symbiont microbial communities from Oahu, Hawaii - Inanidrilus sp. 1 OAHU.JWI-14 metaG | ecosystem: Host-associated > Annelida > Digestive system > Unclassified...
ACGGGTCGGCCATGTGAAGTCTTAGTCTTGTGATGAGTGAGTGCTCCCTAAGTGGGCGTGGTCAGAGTCACGTGAGCAATTTCTACATTGTGGACTTAGAAAATTTCGCCACAGCAAGTCGTCAGTATACAGGTGATATGCACAATTCGACCGTCGTCGGTTTGTTTATGACACCTGAGACAATGGGAGCCGACTCGGTCGCGTCATGGTGGAGTGCACATTGTCTATCACGCATTGCCTCCGACTAAACCTCCAACTTCATACCATCAGTTTGGTCAGGAATTGTCGTATAAGTAGTTTCTGCACTGTTGCGTGGCAATTGGCAAGATTACTATACTGACAAGACGCATCGCGCGGTCACTGGGCGATAGCTGAGCTTCTTGTACACACTGATATGACACCCCTGTCTCGGGGCGCCGCTGTGGTGTTTCTGTTATTTTGGCGCCGTTACAGCCAACGAGTGTCGAGGTTTTCTTATATCTTAGCTACACGAGACTGTCTACTAGGTTGATAAGTATGCGACGCGCCTAGTTGCGCAGTGACTGCGGTGCATATCCAGTGCGAATGCAGTCGCCGCGCTCGTCGTTCAGTCCGTGATTAGCGCGTGAACGTGGACCGACTACACGACGACCGAACACTGAATGCACGCAATTAACACCGTCATAGTCGCAGTCGGCGCTCTACTCTACTCGGTTGTCGATCGCGCCAACACTGCACGCAAATGAAGACAAAATAGCATGTTATTTACGTAAAAGTTTACGGTGTGTTATAGCGATAGATAGTGTTACTTCTCAGTTGCACAAAAGTGTTTTTTCCACTTGGATTACGCGTAACATTAGATTTGATCCGCCGACCGTGGATGTTCGTATTGATTTGCAAGAATGTTCGTCTCTCACACTCACACGTGTGTTGCGTGCCAATCCGGTTGAATGTATTATTGTTGAACTCAGTTGTTCTGGTCCTAACATCTTCGCCATTCTCAATGTTCTAATGAAGTGACGGCGCATCTCGGAAAACATTTTCAATGGACACGAACAGTATACAGTACAAATTAATTTTGTATGTTACTTAGTTATTTATTTTAGGAACACATTAATGAAATTTCGTAAATAAGCTTCTACTGGGGCTGAATCTGTTGCAGGAAAGGTACGATGTCCAACATCTGTCAGTTGACAGACGTTGGACAAAATGCTTTTATAAAAATCTGTAAAATATGAGTAAACTACCCAGTGCCCCCCCCCAAAAAAAAAAACGTCCACCTTTTTATTTTTTTAATAACTTTATTAAAAATTAACCGATTTTAATAATTTTTGGTACGTTACATCCTGAGAAAATTTGACATAAACATCTTACAGATTTGTCCACCTCACCTGTCAGATGTAGCCACTTTACCTTGGGAAATCCAAAAAAGTCATTTTTCAACATTATTATTCATATACTTCAGATTATTTACGTTATATCAGAAGAAAACAAATAGTAACTGTTGTACTGCAGCTTTATCTGTTTACTTACTGTTGTTCAATGCTTCCTATTATCTGCATAGTCCTAGTACTGCGTGTGGGGCACTGTACAGGAGGAGCGCGTGTATTGATATGGACATGTTGAGGCTTGCGACAGCGGCTTGTTGCGACATGGGCTGAATTTCGACACAGCGTGGTGTACTACGTGACTGATCAGTGTCGAAAAAGACTGGAAGCATGTACTAACGCAGCAGGTGGTCACTCTGAACACTTGCTGTGACATTGCTTGCCTACATTCCACTTGCCACATATCACTCAGTTCTTTTCAGAGCCACCGACGACAACCAACAACTGGCTTCTTTTTAGAGCCCACGACGCTTGAAAGAACGCAACGAACCTTCAGTCAGATGAAAAAGTTTTGCAGTTCACAAGCTAGTGTGGTGACATTTTCAGGTGGGGTGGCAAGTGGATTACAATTTGTTTTCTTCTGAGATAACACAATTAATACTGTTTAAAGTGACTTTTTTTGGATTTCCCAAGGTAAAGTAGCTACATCTGATAGTGAGGTGGACAAACCTGAAGTTTTTCATGTCAAATTTTCTCAGAATTTAATTTGCCAAAAATCATTAAAATCGGCTAATTTTTGACACAGTTATTCAAAAAATAAAAGGTGGACGTTTTTCTGGACACGGTGTAGAAGTCGACGGCTAGCCGGTCGGAAAACGGCTCCGCCTGAGTAAGTACGTACGCACGCACAGACGGACGGACAACCCGAAAACATAATGCTTCCGGACCCGTACGTGATGAGCGGAGGCGTAAATATAGCGTGTTGATACTCTATAAACATAAAAGAATTCCTGAGTAATTGTTACGTTTGCGTCGTTCACAGTGCAGCCTATACTTGTTAACAAGCGACAGCAGTCGCAGAACGTATCGTAGCGACAGAATTGTGCGTGCTGCATGACAACAATAAGAACTCGGCGTAATACGTTGGTAACACGCAGGCGATGCAGAACGCGAGAATGCCGGATCGGTGGCCAGTCGCGCCGTGTAATTGATTGAATGATTTCATTTAGTGGAGACACAAAACACTGAAGTGCATTCGTCGAGATGCTGCCGCCGAAGCCAATTTACTCAGCTCCGTAGCAGCCGACCGCCAAGAAGCAGGAGGCGTAGGCTTACGCCTACTGACGAACTAATAAAGCTTAATCTACGTAGTTAATTCAGCGTTGCGGAAATGAAACTGCTCAGATAAAGGCAGCGTGCAAGTTTGCATATCCCGCCGTTGCAGAAGCCAATAAAGGCTTCGGTTGCGATTCAGCGAAATAACAGGGTTACACACATGTAGTGGCAGTAGCGAAACAGCAACTTCTGTTGAGTTGGCATAGAAGACGTGTGTGTCACAAGTCGGAGTTTTGTCCAAACGCATGAACGGATCGAGCTTTCGTCCATCTACCCCAACCTATCTTGCAAGGAAACTCGGATATCCCCCAAAATGCACGACACCTCTCTCTTGCACTTTGTGCCAAAAGCTGGACGTAGACAATTTCATCACGGCACGTCGACCGTCACAACTTGTTAGTTTGACAAAGATGGACGCTTAGTGTGTTAAGCCGGCGATCGTCGTCGGACAAACCAAGTTAACAGTACTTGCGACGGTCGACGTCTAGTTTGTCACACGTAGCGTCGATCTCTGTGTACACTGTACAGCACGATGCGCGCGAGGCAGCGCGTTGCGCGGGTCCATCTGCAACAACTGAGACATGGCGGGCGTCGTCAGGAGGTCAGTTATAACGTTCCTTCTCACCACACTGTGAACTGCACTGAACTGACCTAAACTGACAAGTCGACCCGGTTACACGACGCGTTCATTGGTCACGCGCGTCAACGTCACGACTATACTTCGTATTGATTGGCTGCAGCAAAACTAGGACGCTTTGTGCTCGGTTAGTTCCCAATGCATACATTTCACACTGGAGTTCGCGAACTGGCGTTCAGTTTAGTTCATACGCTGTGAACAGGCCTCTATGCGTCAGATGCAGGAGCTCGTCAACGTGGATATTTTGAATGGTTTGATCGTGCAAGCCAGCGAGGAGATTATGACATCGTCGTGCAGGTTGTGTGTGACGCGTGTCGTAGAGACAGCAGATAGAACCGGCGTCCAACACGTATAAATCACCTTGTCCTCATCGCGATCGTCTCCCGATAAGGTGACTGGACATTTGCCCCCTGGCATATCATTCTGACTCTCCGTTACGGCTAGGGCTTTGGTGTAGAGTATATGATGAAGGGTAACGGTGTAAAGATTATTAGGCTTAAGGTTTTGATTATGGGTTAGGTTTAGAGTTTAGGATTAGGGTTTGGGGGTACAGTTAGGAACTTTGGGTTAGAGACTTAGGGTAGGTTTTTTGGGGGTCAGGCGTCTGGGGGCATTTGTCCGACATTTTCCGATCATGGTCGACGTTCGGACAACATGACGTGCGTGTTCAGTGCTTGCGTCGCTCGCACCGACAGCCGGTCGATCACGCTGTCTGTCTGTCTGTCTGGCCGCGGCAGTTCTGTTCTGATCTCTAGCCGTCCTCCACCCGAGGGTTGGCCACGCCATGGACGTACTTTCTCCATGTATCCCTGTCCTCTGTCATTCTGATTGACTCTTCCACTGGGAGTCCTGTCCATCCAGGCCGTGCGTGGCCTTCCTCGCCTGCGTGCACCTGGCCGCGGCAGTATGTTGTCGTATAACGGATCAGTTCAGCGATCTATTTGACGGTCGAGCGGCACGTCACTCACCGCTGGACGTCTGTGTGGTCGTGGTCCGGCCGATTTCGCGCCGTTGACAAGCTGTCTGGCCGGCAGATCAAATTTCGTCGTCACCGCATCCACGACAGCGCGCCGCCGCCCGCTCCAGTTAGCTGATTGCGTGCTGCCTGTCTGTCGCCTCTGATGGATTTGCTTACTGCCGACAACACGACGACGCTTGGATGGTTGCTTCACGTACGATCATCCGCCAGCTTGCTGTCACCAGCTGATCGCACTAAACCTGTTCGCTGAGGAAGATGCCATCGATACAACACTGTCTGGAGTGCGGTTATAGCGAGTGAAACGAGCTTAACATACTCCCAGCCAGTGTTGCAACTAACCTATTTCATGGCCCGTGCACTGGTCTCTGATTGGTCCTTAGAGTGACTGTAGGCAGGTCGCTGTTGTTATAGCGGTCACCGCACAGGTCTGCGTGTCAGTTCAGTAGGCAGCAGGGCAGCGGGCGGGTTAAAATGCACCTGAAAAAAATATCGAGGCTAATTTAATGCAAATTTTAATGTTTACTCGGATATGTGAGACCCATAGACTTTGGAAAACAGTACATTTTGTGGCAGTCATTTCAGCGTAATGCTCAGTCGGGGATAAAGTGTTCATTTTACAAATTTTGCAGCGGAATAGTATGGGTCGCATTTGGCTGAATTTAGACAAGGCTGTCGGAAACACGTTGGGTGTGACTTCATGTCGACATGGTTCAATGAACACCGCGCGCGAAGACGTGTTTATAGACAGTGGGTGTCTGGAGTGGTATAACCAAGTTAAACCATCTACAACGATAGCCAACGATGCTACAGATAGTAGCGTGAAAGTACGTAATGAAAATGTCTTTCCATTCCCAGTGCATACATGTACTTGGTTTCCTCTATTTCAACGACTAGAATTTACGTATTGTATCATTTTTTCTCTGAACGACATTCCTCTTTCCGCAATATGTGTCCGAGGCAAAAAATCAGTGCTAGTGTCAGAGGACAAATTTAAATGACTATTTTTATTGTTGAAACAATGGAATTATAGCTCAAAAATATTATTTCACGCGCGCAGTAACGTAACATAGTAGCCATCGATATTTTTAACGATTTATGGAAAATGCAAAGAACTAATGCCGTAAAGTCACAGTGTAAATGTACAATCAGTAGCGTAGGTTGTTTTCAGCTGTTAATGGCGTACGAGCGACAAAATGTTGGACGAGATCAACCGTCGACGAAACGATGTTCAGTTGTTCACAGTGTCGTTTGAGTGTTCGAGTGGTCAGTGAAACTCGTTTATGCCGCTGACCGATTGCTGAATGATACATTAGCAGCAAGGCGTCAGAAATTCTTTCAAGTGCTTCACACGATGAATCAGTCGTATATTTAAATCAAATCACAGAGCATACTTCCGTTCCATTGTCAGTCGGAAGTTCCTGCATTATTTACACGAACTCCCCCGTGTTATTTCGACTCGCTGTTGCATACTTCGTACGCCTATCGTCCACGCTGTCGACGGCGACGGGATGTCCACGTACGCTACGCAATGCCACAACATCTTGGACAGCGAGTCCACTATAACGTTTTACCCGCGCGACGCTATGCTAGTTATGGCCCCGTGTCCGTCTGTCACAAGACGGTGTTCTACGAAAAGGGACGAACGGATTAATCTGGTTTTTGACTTGGAGGCTTCTTTCGTCCAGCCCTACGCTGTGTTTTAAGGTAAGTCAGGTATCTACAAAAACAAGGGTACTTCTTTCTGGAAATTTTTCCTAACTAGGAAAATTTCGCTCGGCATATCGATCGTCGAACGTGCTATCAACTTAGCTTGAGAAACGTGGACGCTCAAAGCGTGATTAACTGGACAGTCGTCGGTTAGCAAAGTTGGCAATACCTCCGAGCTCCCACGCTCGACGCTGTAGTTTATCACTATGATCGTCAAGCTCTGTCTACAGACGATTTTGTCGCTCGGGTCAATTAGCGACAGCTGATACTTGTTTGGTTACAGTCGCAACCAATTTTTGGCTTTATCCACAGAACTGAGTTCCGGAAACATATAGCAGATGGCGTTACCGTATGGTAAACAGTGCAACCGACTCGCTGGACGCAGGCGAACCAGTTAACTGATTAACTACATAAACTAACTTAACTAGTGGCGCAGCCGGATGGGCTAACGTTTGGCTTTGGTGCACATGCAGTGATTGGGTGTGATGTGGTGCGATGATGCAGTCGACTCCGTGGCGGCGGCAGCGTCGTCCGATGATGTGATGGAGTCGCGTGGACCAGCATCAGCGGCGGCGGCGGCGGCGAGACCGAGCAGCTTCGTCCAGCAGCTGCAGTCGTGCGTCGTCGACGTTACCGATGACGTCACGGATGACGTCATATCGACGTCACGGATGACGTCACGCCGAGGAGCAGCTTCACGCAGCAGCTGCAGTCGTGCGTCGTCGACGTGTCGTCGTCGCAGCTGTTCACTGACGACGTCGAACGACCGGCGATCATCTCTCCGCCGTCGTCTTCGACGTCGTCGCTGCATCGTACCTCGCGCGACCCGCTGCGAAACAGTCTCGACGCCGGCCGACACACCGGCCGCTGCGTCACTCTTGACGTCACCGGTGACGTCACAGACGACGTCACGCTGATCACGTCCGCGTCGCCGGCAGCCGAATATCTCGGTCGATTTTCACCATCGTCGTCGACGTCCGCCGCCGCGCGAGACCCACTGCGACCCAGTGTCGCGCTTGACGACTTCGACGTCACCGGTGACGTCACAGATGACGTCATGCCCGCGTCGTCGCCGCCGGTCGCCGACGATCCCGGTCAACTTCCGCCGTCGCCGACGCCGCCGTCGCCGCCCGAGTCCTCGGCGGCGACGACGTTCATCGTGCCGGCGCTGTCGTCGCTGCTCGGCGTCGCCGACCGCAAGTCCGCCGACCACGACGCGGCCGACGTGGCGTGCCGTCGGCCGCTGAGCTCCGGCTGGGCCACGGCGCTGGCGGCGGCGACCATAGCCGGCAAGGCGGCCGCGGCGACTGCCATCAAGCGCCGTCCGAACGCCAGCAAGCCGGGCGGCGCCGCGTTCAACATTCGCGCTTCGCGGTCTCTCTTCTGCCTCACCACGTCCAACCCGATTCGCAAACTCAGCATCAGCGTCGTCGAGTGGAAGTATCCTTTACACTCCAGCCAGCTCGGATGTTGACTGTAGCGCGAGTCAGCGTCTATAAGCGACAAACGTTTGGTCGTGGTAGACGAGACTTTTTAGCGTTGTCGTAACCATTTCTTTGGGCAGGTTTGTTCGAATGATAGTTATTCTTAGCGGTCTATAAAACTTCATCTTATTTTACAGGACGATGATGGTGGTATTAATAATAGTAATGAGTTGCATTCATTTCCATCAATATTGTTAATATGGGAAACATGAATAAACCCCTTTTGTAATAAATACAGCACAATTTTATGGCATTATCGAACTATCAAAGACAGGCTGCAGCACAGCGAGCAAGCAACAAAACAGTGCTGTTTTTCGTTTCGTATTAGGTCAACATTCTTAACCGTAACGCTACTCAATTACCCTATATCTCTAAATCCTAAAACAGGGGCAACTGTATAAGGTTAGTGTGATTTGTCGATGACTCCCATAACGCACTATTCTCACGTGCGTAGTGTTGTTACATGTAGGCCTACAGCGTGGTGACTGATAAAGTAATGTGAAAGGGCGAGTATCTAGCATCTCTGTCTGTCTATCGATTGCTTGGAGGCGGGCGCTGTCACGTGTTCCTGTCGTGTCGCTGTCTTAACGTCGCACGCAGACCGTTCGAGTATTTAATTCTGACGACGATATTCGCCAACTGCGTGGCGCTGGCCGTCTACACGCCGTACCCGGAGGGAGATTCCAACAATCTCAACACGATTCTGGTAAGTAGCCGCCGCTAATTGGTTTCGCCTCTCCGTCGTTTCTACCGAGCGTACTCAACCGGCCTCCACTAGTCGACCGCAAGTCTCCCGCCCCCAAGCGTCGTGCGTCGTTTGTCATCGTGTCCGTCCGCCGCGCTGCGTGCCATATTTCGTTTTCTCGGCTGCGTTTCGGCGGCCGCGTATCGCGTGACTGAGTGAAAAACGAGAATTTGAGTGCTTCCGCCATCGAAGGCTTCATAATTCTCCGCCAGCCAGTTCTCCCGCGCTCGCTCGCTCGCTCGCCGCTTCTCTATCGAAGATGCAATCATTCGCAGACATTTTATTACCGCGCGCGTCGCTATGCGACTCTGCCTGTTCTTCCTTAGTTAAACGTCCCTGCCGGCTCCACTTTGTAATGGCCATAACGTTCCGATATTCTGATGCACTAAAATGTGAAGAAAGAAGTAAAGCATGGAAGAATGAAATATCGGTGCCGCTATCACTGAAAAAATACAAGATAGCACTATTAGAAAGTCGCAGATTGCGCCAAAAATCTCGGCCTTTTTTGAAGTGCTACATCTTTCGTAGTTTTTGGAATAAGAAGTAATAAAGATATGATAATAAAGTTAATTATTCGGCAATTATGTTGCATTAAATACATAATTATTTTGTGTGAAACTGAAGAAGTCAAGGGCGTCATTGACTAAGTCATTTCTGAACAAAAGTCATTGTTGATGTGGCAAATTTAAGACTGTCGCAATTTGAAAACGATCGATATTATTAAAAGTAGCAGATTGCATTTCTGCTAAACAGCGACTAGCGATGTCAGCTGTGTACAATTATATAGCGCAGAATTTATGATTCCACGCTGCTCTAAAGTATCTGCGATTCGTTGTTTTTTTCGCGGTATTAATTTGCAACTGTCTAGTGTGTCACTTTTCCGGTCCTGCGTTTTCGGCGTCGACGCGACTGCCACTCACGTGGCCGTGCTGCTGCTGCTGCTGCTGCTGCTGCTGTGGTTGTTCGGTCGGAGTCTAATGGATGGCAATCGGGTGCGGCGCTCGCCGTCGCGGTTCCGGCTTCCACAAACGAGCAAAATTGTCGACGCCGAAGTTGATCACGATGTTTTTTTACTCGCGACGGACGCCGGCGAAGTTTCGCGGCGGTGTGTAGGCGGGCGGGCGGCGCTGGAATCCAGTTGTCCCGCGGGACTGAGTTGATTGCTGAGCTGCTGTTACTCACGAGTGTGTAGCACATATGCCCCCCAAGCATTCGCCCCCAGGGGGCATCTGCTTCCCACCTCCGAAAATCACCATCGCGGACATCAGCCCGCGTGCCTAACACTAGCCCTAACATTAACTCGGCCATTGATAACCAAACCCTAACCCCTAACGGGAACGCTGAAAATGCGGGAAAAAGATAATATGAGAAAGGAAAATGCGACACAAGATCGCAGTGATGGAAAATGCGGGAACGAAAAATGCGAAAAAAAGATCTGAGCAGAAACCAAGAATTGTAGTTGTGTGTCGGTGGGGTGAGCCGACACAACACTTCGTTTGAGCAATCAACGTCTCATTTTGCCGTCTCACGAAACTTACGTGTAAGATTGCTCAGCAGTCAACAGCGACAGCACGTCCGACGACGACGACGACGGCGCTGACGACACCGCTGAGCCACTGAGCAGCTGCAGCAGCAGCCGCAACTGGAAGACGCGACGGCCAATGACGTCGTCGTCGCAGCGTCCGATAAAAGACAAGACAAAGAGTGTAGACGGGCTCAAGATAATCCTCTATGCCCGCGTCTACGTACCTTACATGCGTCACAATTTCATAAGATTACATACAAACTGGCAGACCTCTAAGTTCCTATTAGTTCTGAGTTACAGTTAAAAACAACCTCTTGATTGGCCCAGTGTTTATTTAACCTACTTTTGAAGGAATTAATAAAATCTGCCTCTACCACATAATCCGGCAAACTATTCCAAATATTAATGACCCGGTAACAAAAAGAACATTTCCTTATATTTCAACACATGTCCTTTTCGCAATTTAAATTTATTGCCTCGAGTACTACTAACAGGATTAATATTTAATTTTACCTAGGCTCCAGTATCATAATAATTATGTATTATTTTAAGCACCTGAATCATATCGCCTCGTAATCGTCTATATTTCGCCACACAAAGCTTAAGCTGCCGTAATCTTTCGGGGGGTAAGGTAACTTATTTAAGAATGTAATTAGGCCTAACTTTTGTTCTTTTTCAATATTTTCAATATCCCCTTTCTTGAACGGGCACCATACAGAATTATCATATTCTTAATACGGTCTAACCATAAAAAGAAAAAAGGGTAAAGGTCAGAGTTGTAGCCAGTACTCAGTCATTCAAGTACCAGTACAAGTACTAGTACTTGAGTCTCAAGTACCAGTACCATTACCAGTACCCATGTCTCAAGTACAAGTACAAGTACCAGTACTTCGGTTCCAAGTACCAGTACCAGTACCACTGTACCAGTACTTGTAGTCAATATCATTCTGCTGCGTAATATAGGCTCGTACAAAATTTGAAGTCAACGACAAAACATAACATAACGTACAACAATGCTTTAAAATTGACAATCGATGAAACTGAAACCAAATGTAATAACTCATGGAACACATGTGAATGAATTTGTCCCAAACTAGGAGGAACAAATCTAAATGGTGCACTATTGCTGTTACTGTTAATGGCTACCAGTACTTGAGTCTCAAGTACTAGTACCAGTACCAGTACCCATGTCTCAAGTACAAGTACAAGTACCTGTACTTCAGTTCCAGTTACATCAAGTACAAGTACTTGAAAATGGTACTTAAGTACAGATCAAGTACCAGTACAAGTACCCAGTACTACAACCCTGGTAAAGGTAGACCATACTCGATTACCGAGCGTAGGGTTCCGGAGTTGATCCTGGTTTTTGGCAGTCAGCCTGCAGGTGATGTGAGTCATAAACCCGGCGGTAGGCTGCCGTTACTTTCCGCCATGCCTGCAGTTATCCCCGCAACCCTTAAGAGGGCTGCTACCAGTTTTGCTGCTTGATGAACAGAGGCACAATGGGTGTGAACAGTTTGCCTCCTAAGACTGTTACCCGACAGCGTCGGGACTGCAATTTGAACCCTGGTCCTTCTGCGCCTAATCCAGCACGCTAACCACTCGGCTAGCTTTATACAACAGAACAAAAGTACTTTTATCCATATGTATAAAATTTCTTTTAATGATACCTGCGAGGGTCACTCAAAAAGTTATCTACCTAAATATAATACATCATGGTTTGACAAAGTAACATTGCATTATTTTTCAACATAGCCTCCACTGAGTTCAATGCACTTGTTCCACTTGGCCGGAAGCGATGACACTCCTGCAAGATAGAAGCTAGAATCCTGACCGTCCAGCCACGACGTTACACCTACTTGAATGTCAGTGTCACTTGAAAATCGACGTCCGTGCAAGTGCTTTTTCAAATGTCTGAACAGGAAGTAGTCGCACGGAGCCAAGTCGGGACTGTACGGTGGATGGTACATTTCCTGAAAGCCACATTCGGCAATAGCAGTTTAAACTTTCTTTGCCTTGTGAACCGGAGCATTGTCGTGCAGCAACATCACGCTGTGACTCAACAAGCTGCGACGCTTCTCCTTGAGTGCGTCTCTCAGAGACTTCAGGGTGTTCACATACACATCAGCAGTCATAGTAGACTTGTGTGCCATATATTCAACAAGTAGAAGTCCGTGGCAGTCCCAAAACACTGTCGCCATAACCTTGCCGGCAGACGGTCGGACACAAAATTTGACAGGCGCCGGCGACGTCTTGTGCTTCCATTGCATTGACTCCTGCTTTGTGCTGGGATCCCAGTAATGAACCCATGTTTCGTCTCAGTCACAATATGTGAGCACAAAGTTTCCATATTCTCTTTATACAGTGACAAATTTTCACGACAAATTTCAACGCGACTCTGTTTTTGCAGTGGACTGAGCATTCGTGGAACCCATCGACAGCTAACCTTAGACATGCCGAGTTTATCGTGCAGGATTCTGATGACACTACCTTCTGAAACAGACATCTCGTAGGCAATTGTAGAGACTTTAACTCGACGATCAGCCAGTACAAAGGCTTCCACAACTTGACACATTTCATCTGTAATCACGTCAGAAGGACGACCAGAACGGGGGTCATCATCCACTGAATCTCTGCCGGCTGCCCCCCATTTGAACTGTTTGCTCCAAAACTTTACTTGGTAGTATGAAGGCATATGTTCTCCGTACACGACAGACATCCGATCATTGCCCTCTTTTGTTAGAAATTTCATTGCCGATCGTTGCTCGAGTTTCAACAAATCCACAATAGCAGACAACATTAGGTAAACGACAGTGTCACGTGACCTGTTACCAAATACTGGGCAAGCTGGTACTCTGCTGCAGTTATGTACTTAATGTAGTCTATGATATTATGCCAAAAGCAGAAGGCCAACGTTATTGTAAAATGATCAGGTAGATAACTTTTTGAGTGCCCCTCGTAAAACACTGACAGCGGCGCACCTCCACCCGTCACCTGTTTTATAATTTGTGCTGCTTTAACGCAATGAACAGTAGCAGTGACAACAATTGCTCACGCTAAGTTTGACGTGTGCCTACCTCCTCTTCATGTAATCGATTTCTATGGCTTAGATACCGAGGCACATGCGTGCATATATGGCACAAAGCATTTCCTGCTTATAAATCAAAACAAACATCGCTTTAGCCATAAGCTTACGTCACTTTTTCAGCCCTTCGATATAATGCCACATTTTCCTTTCCACGCATTTTTCAGTCGCCCCACCCTGAACCATAACTGAAAACCGTAATAATCTCGACCCTAAATCTAATAGGCCTATCCCTAACCGTAATCCAAATCACTACTACTACTACCACTACACCCGTTTAACGGCCTTTTTCAGATCTTTTCTCTCATAATTTACTATGTGGTTAATTTACTCTGGTGCAAATTTTTAATTATCACATGTTTCCCCTTTCTCCTTGTTCTTTCTTATTTTGCCTAAATTGGATGTTGTTTTTGTAACCTCTATTATGTTTTTTATTATTTTATTATTATTGTATAGGCTGCAGCTTTGGTGGACGATTGTCCTTCTGTTAGCCTGCGTTTTTCGCGAATAAACGTCTCTAAATGAGGCAAGAGATGACGGGGTTTTGGGGTGCACTGGCATCACCTGGACCATATGCAAAACAATCTGCACCTCACTGCAGAAATATAACCACACCAACACCTCATCACTCAATTTTTACAGGCCGGATGCTATTCCTTGCACCCAACCAACAGTGTCAAAGCACTGAAGGCAAGCCGTAACCCAAATCACTGATCCTGTAACTCAAAATCTTAAACCAGCAGCGACATATGCCTACGTTGGTGGTTTTCGTGGAGGGGAGGTGTATGGGGCAGATATCCACGTGGGGCGGGGGGCAAATGTTCGGTCACAGTCACTCACTGGCGGCGCGATGACGATCATCTGATTTGTCGCTGCTTGGCTGTCGACCGACTGGCATTCTCTAAGTTGGACGGCGACAGATTCCGTCTGCTGTGTGACTGTGTGTGTGTGTGTGTGTTGTCGTATGACGCCCGCCGCACGGCTCAGCGTCAGCTGTGTCAAATACCTGCGTCACAGCTAGCTACGCCACGCGCATAACGCCGCCGGCCAGCGGCTCTTGTTTTCCGACTTCAACCATCTTGGCGAAAATCGAACGGGGTTTCCGCCACGATGACGTTAAATGCACGTGTTGTAGGGTAAAATCAAAATGCCGCCGAAGTACTGCTAGTCTCACCATGTTGTCCAAAAAGTTTCTCTTATTTTTTCCAATAATTCACTCAAACACCAACTGATTTCATACTTCCGGTAAAATTTCACACAAGTATAACTATGAATTTCTTCACCTCGCTTGCTACATATGCAAAACGCAACTTGGCCTACCTTATTATGCACTGACTGCACGTTACACTGTGTGTTAAGCAATGAACGCAGTGCCAGTGTTATTGCCTGTAATAGAAACTGCCTAAGTACCGATTATACCGGCCGGTGGCGTTTAATTCGTGTGACATTTCACGTTGGTAGGCAGCGCTAACGACGTTATGGCCGTAACGGTGACAAATCACAGCAGCACTGGTAGTGGAAATGGCGGTAAGGGTCGATCAGTGTGACAGTAATATTCGTGTCACGGCCGCAATTTTCTCTTTCGTAGCATGCGACACGGTCGTGGTGGTTTAGTGCACGTATCACTGCTGTTGCGACGTCGGAATATCAAACACGGAGCACTGGCGTCGACGCTTGGCTAGGTCAGCTGTCGCCGAGATTCGACCGCCGCCGCCGCCGCCGCCGCTGCTGCTGCTGCTGCTGCTGCTGCGGTGTGCTCCAGCAAACGGCACCGGACGTTTGTTTTTGATGGATAACCGACGTTCGCTTTCCGCATTACGACATGCCAGCGCTATCGCTGCCACCGTTTCTTCAGTTGAGTTATTATGTGTTCCGCTAATATACTGGCGCAATGCCTTATTTAGTGACGCTCTCTTCGTTCCTCGTGGTTTATGCGAACGTGCCGAAGGACAGCGGTTTAGAGCAACTGCAAGAGAACTGGTATACCGGCTAACACTTGCAGCCATTGACAGTAATTTACGAGAGAAATATTTATATCATATTATATTATATATATATATATA
>Ga0126325_10000245_pt1 | contig 14798 bp, 8 predicted proteins | sample InaspJWI14metaG_FD_94487 | JGI IMG/M metagenome (GOLD analysis project Ga0126325, IMG submission 94487) | Marine gutless worms symbiont microbial communities from Oahu, Hawaii - Inanidrilus sp. 1 OAHU.JWI-14 metaG | ecosystem: Host-associated > Annelida > Digestive system > Unclassified | place...
ACAGACAGACAGACGGACGGACAGACACAGGGCCATGGCTAGTACCGCGGATGCATAGCATCGCGCGGTAAAAATCGTTGCTCTTGTACAGTGAAAGACAGGTGCTAAGAGCTATGTGTTAATGCTGCATAATAGTCGAATGAATAAAACAGACATTAGCACATAGCTCTTAGCACCTGTCTTTCACTGTACAAGAGCAACGATTTTTACAGCGCGATGCTATGCATCCGCGGTACTAGCCATGGCCCTGTGTCTGTCCGTCCGTCTGTCTGTCTGTCCGTCTCTCCGTCACAAGTCGGTGTTCTACTAAAACGGCTAAACGTAGGATCACACAGACGACACCGCACGATAGCCCAGGGACTCTAGTTTTCTGATGCCAAAGATCTCCGTGAAATTCGACCGGGATCACCCCCTGCGGGGGCGCCAAATGCAGGTGGGGTGGGTCAAAATCGGCGACGTTCGACAAATAGCTGGCTATATCTCGAAAACGGTACAAGATAGACGCACGGCTTCTATTAAAGTCAAATAGGAAGTCGTATACGCTCTATCGAATGGTGACATTGCCGATGACCTTGAGTGCCCCCTAACAACTGCATTTTGCACCGCCATTCATAGCTTCGTAACGGGTGAACCTAGAGACTTCAAATTTGGTACTTTGACTTATCATAGCAAGTCCCACCCTGCCGATAAAAAATCTTCCCTGAAAGGGGCGAGTTAAGGGTCAGTTGACCCGTTTTAGAATTTTACACCCCATGTAAAATCTCCGCAACGGCTAACGCTAAAGACTTCAAATTTTGTACACGGACCGGCCATGCGAAGTTTCAGTCTTGTGATGAATGAGTGTTCCCTAAGTGGGCGTGGTCAGGGTCACGTGAACAAATTCAAGAAAATAAAGTGTGCTTAAAGTAACTTGTGGACTTAGAAAATTTCGCCACAGCAAGTCGTCGGTATACAGGTGATATCCACAATTCGACCGTCGTCGGTTTGTTTATGACACCTACAGGACACTAAAAGCGACTCGATGGCGTCATGGTTGAGTGCACATGCTTACTACACATTGCCTTACTGTAACGCTTTAATTTCATAACTTCGATTTGTTCAGGACTTGTCGTACAAGTAGTTTCTGCATTGTTGCGTGGTAATTGGCAAGATTTCTACTGACACGACGCATCGCGCGGTCACTCGACACGATTATGTCATTCGTCAAATGGCAACTATGATATGGAAACGCGGTTGCCTTCTGCTTATAAAATACACGTTTGCTATTAGGCCGCATCGCATGCTTCACACTGTTGTGGTCTATTGCTACAAACGTCGTACGTTCTGTGGTTTGTGTATCTGTATGTTTGTTAAGCTAACGAGCGAGCTTTGCAAAAACGGATGTACCGATCGAGGTGCCGTTTCGTGGCATACTTATGTAGGTCCAAGAATCCACGTATTGGACGACGTGCGCATTGGCACCATTTGAGGAATAAGATTAATCGATCACTGAGCGGCGGCGATGCGGCCTTGTCAGACTACTTTATATACACTGTGTTTGTGAGACTGGAAGTTCTGCTGTCCGGTCGTCGACGGCGTAGTGGCGGAAGCACTCGTGAACGTGACAGCACATCTCGTGTCAGCCGAAATGTGGCGGAAATTTCACCAGCTCGGCACGGAAATGATCATCACTAAAAGCGGCAGGTAAAAGTCTGTTTTCATTCAGTGCCATCTCCTCGTTCTATCAGCCAACTAACGGTTACTTTTCGGACTTTACTGACCAGACATATTCGTTTAAACTTTATTTAAATGTTGACAAAATGTGAATAGTTACTGTCGAGCCTAACGAAGTTTTTCTAATAATCAAGATAATTTCACCCCGCTGCATTTATGAGCGTTTGTCTTATTCTGCAAATAAGTATAAAGTCTACGGGCAAGTAACAGTCCACAGAGTGTGTGTCAGGCGAATGTTTCCTCTGCTGGGACTGCGACTGGGTGGTCTGGAGCCAGACCGCGCGTACCACGTGGCTGTGGACTTCGCGCCAGTCGATCGGTTCAGATATCGCTACATCTACCACCGGTCCCAGTGGGCGATCACTGGGCAGCATGACGACGTGCCGCCGGCGCAGACGTCGTGTTGTAGACATGCGACCTCGCTGACACGACTACGTGAGACGAGCGTCATGTTGACTACGTGAGACGACAGTCACGTTGACACGACTACGTGAGACGAGTATCATGTTCGACAAACTCAAACTCACCAACAACGCCACCAGCTGCAACGAACACGTAAGAGCGCCCACAGGCGTCCAGTTTGTTGCCCTTTCTCTTTAAAATTCGAAACGAGTCGTATTTAGCTATGGAATTCCGAAAGTCAGTACAATAGCGCACCCGTTGGTGATTATGCAATTTTTCAGCACGATACACAAATATCTCACAAGGTAGTGCAGCGACGCGATTAAGGTCTGGTGGTAACGTTACTGATCGCGTTACTGCCAATTTACTATACACTGTAGGTTTGGCCGGCAATTGAATTCTCCAAATTAATTAATGCATAGGCTACGAACTGGCTTACTTCATTACTTATGACACAGTTTGTATGGTATTTTAGTACGGCGGCTATGTTGAGATAACTCAGGTAAAGAGCATACTGTTGACGACTGTTGTAGACGCTGCTAGTTCAGTCGATGCACAAGTATCAGCCTCGTTTTCACGTGTCGCTCGGTGACGGTGGTGGTCGTCGAGAAGTCAGGACATTCGAGTTTGTCGAGACTCAGTTCACCGCTGTGACTGCCTACCAGAACCACCGGGTACGACACTCCACGCACCGAGCACGTAGCCGTAGTCTGTTGTCCAGCGAATGCCAGTGATGAGTCGCCGTAATTAATTTATGCTCAGTAATTTCAGTATCGACGCTGCCTGCATAGTATGAGGAGCAGGGTCTACGTAACGGTCGAGTGTCTGTCGTCTGTCTATCTGTCTGTCCTATCGATCTAGAATAGCAACGGCGGCCGGCGGGTTTGTTGCTGATCGCCCTGTGGGCAGGAGAAATTGATCGATAGCTGTGGCTGCGCTGCGGGCGCCGTGCTGCAGGCGCCGGCGGTCAGCAGCAAATGCGGACAGCGTCACCGTGAGAGCTGACGGAGGAGAATCAACACAGTCTTGTTTCTCGTGTGATGTATGACTCCATCATGGTTGTAATCGACAGAGTTAGGTCTGGAGTGCTGAGGCCACAACTCTGCGGTTATGAAGATCAGTTTCGCTCTACAGCAGTTGAACTGCTGTCGTGTTGCTGAAAGACAAAATTGTCATCCACAACATTTTTGATGTCAACTAACATTTGTTGAAACAGCAGTATAGTCCAGTATAAAATACCAATAACTTTCACCCCAGGCTCGACGAAGAACAACTCCCCATTTCTGGCACCAGAACAAACTGTTTACTTTATCAGAGCCGAAGGTGGGCCATTTTTGAGATATGCTTACAGCGTGCAGGTGCGGATGCTGTGTACAATTGAATGATGAATTACATTTAAACATCGCATAATGTCAGCAACTGGAGTCAGAATGAACTTTAGTGCACACATTAACAAACCAGAACATGCGAATGTATAAACTTAATAAAGCTTATATCGCAATTTCGCGTCTGACAGATAACAAAGCTGAAGATTGAATGCAATCCGTTCGCTAAAGGGTTTCGCGAGTCATTCCGTCGCTCACAGCTTGAAAGGTGCTTTGCATTAATGCCGTTAAGTTCCATAAAACTGGTTAGATCATTCTCAACGGAGATCAGTCCAAATCTCTCGACAATTCTTGACCGATACTTAGTGGACGCACAGATGGAAAGAATCACCTCTTGTCGTCATTCCTGTTCTTTAGGCCTATTCGACTATTTCTCTTCTGTTTCCTTTTTCGTAACCTTTCGTTCCACTTCCCTTTCCACTATCCTTCCTATCCTATCCTGTTTGCATTCTCTCCCGTACTTGTTCCAGCTCTACTCCTGTAAATCCAGCTAGAGAGTCTGTCGGAGCGCTTTTCGCTTCCAGGAGGCTCGAACGGGGCCCGGGCGAGAAGTATTTCGATGTATTTGCAGTTGCAGGTTGCAGTGATGCACCCGGCAATAAAATGACTTTGATTTCCGTTCACGTTTGTGAATATTGCATTTAAAATGGCGGTAATGAGAAGACATGTTTGCTGTTCTAGAAGCACTTGCACTAAATGCATATTAAAACAGAGTAGGCCTGCATTAACACATTAGCACAATTTATACAAACTACGTATTAACCTTACTAGGTGACTAACTAAATACCAGGCGTAACCCAATTCACTTACACGCAAGTGGCCGTTACGACACTGTGCCGATTTAGACTGGCATGGCGGTGGTTGGTATGCGTCATTCATTATTTTTCGAATTTTCCCAATATAATTGTATACAGGGTGGTGACGTCACAGAATCTATGGCCACGATACGATCGCCATTTTGTGGGTATAACATAGCATAATGAGGAGTTAAAGGGCGAAGAGTTATCGCGTTATTTAAATAACATTCGATCCGCTGGTTCATGAAAATGTATCATCACTAGCTTGCCAACAAAGCGTATTTAAGTGATATATCACAGTAGCAAACATTTGTGAGAGTTTTGCCCACAAGATGGCATCGAAAGCTAGCTGGCATTGAAATTACGTCACTGTCACCTTATATTAATCAATGTATAAAATTAATATTCAATATTTAGCGCATCGCATCACAGTCTAAGCCGTCATACTGTTCGTCAAGAATCGATGCCATTTCCTCAAAAAATCCTGCTAGATTTCACAGAACAAATGCGTTGGTGCCGGTGAAAAACTCCCGATTATAACCAATCGCTGCAATACGATTTCGTTGACATCGCCTGCGCTACATCTGTAGCGCAGGCGATGGTAATGTTTGGTTCGAATAGGTGGTGCATAAGAAGAAGTTGTCAGCTTGTTAGTCGTATTATAGACTATACAGTGTGAGTCATAGCATTTACCCCCAAGTTTTTCTGGCAGTATTTCCCCAATGACTGGAAAATTTTACGTGAAATTTTATACGCCTATTCTATTTTCATATCTATGCAAAAGTACAAAAGTTTATTCAATTATCTCTAATTTTAACAAAGTTTTGCCATATTAAGCGCAAGCGAAAAAAATGTAACATCTCTGCAACAGTATGACTTGTTTCCACAAAACTTGGCACGATGGTGCAGAACGTGCCTCTGAAGTGTATGGATGTTAAAAATTTTAGTTCCAAAAGTCTAAGATGGCGGACAGCCGCCATCTTGAAAATCGAAAAATTGCGATCTCTTGATGCAGAACGGGTCTGTCTAGCGTATCGGCCGTCCGCCATCTTGGATTTTTGAAAGTAAATTGTTTAACCGCAGGAGCACTTGAGAGAAGGTCTGCATTATCATGCCAAATTTTGTATAGATGAGGTCATACTGTTGCAGAGATATCGCAATTTTCGCGTTTTTCTACTGTTTCTTTTAAAAACTCACTATATGATCGCCCTTAGTATGACATAGGTTTGTCAAAGTTGAATTGAATAAAAGTTTGTAATTTTCCATAGATATGAACATAGAATAGATGTGTAAAGTTTTATTTTAAAATCTTCAGTCGTCGGGGAAATATTTACAAAAAAACCTTGAGGGAGCAAAAAATTTTGACTCACACTGTAGAGTGTGGCGAATGATGCCTGTGTGTACTGTGTAGACTGAGCTGGACGTTGAACGGCACGACGTCGAGACATTAGCAGCGTCGCCACACAGCCGCCGCTCGCGTAACTGAGCAGTCATAGACCGCAGACTCCGCCCCCGTTGTTGCCACGTGGGAAGTTACTTTACGTGTCCGAAAAGTGTTCACGTGCGTCCGTTGGCCTGCAAGTGGTATTACTACGCAGTTTATAGCCAAGCCCAATGCTGCGTGTACACTGCGCTTCAGCTGGGCGGCGATGTCGAGCAACCTTGGCTTATGAGCAAATATGGCGTCATCCATAAAACCGGAAGTACATAACGTATCGCTACGCCGCCAGAGGAGAACCAAGCCACGGCCATAGTTAACACGCATAAAAAATTGGTGTGAAGATCGGACGTGTAGTTCCTAAGATATTATCTCGGACATACAAACATACACACACAGACAGACACGCTCATCACAATACTCCGCTCCCATATCGGAGGTGGAGAACCAGTCTACCACACTGACTGACACAGCTATGACCTTCACTGCAAGTTCTCATGCTAGTTGAGTTGAGTTAAGATGAGTTGGTACATCTGTAGTCAACACGAGTGACACACAACACCCGCGGCACAGAGATGCTGGAACTGGCAAGTTGTAAGCTGACGATTGAATGCGGACAATGTGAGTTCTGCCAATCAAAGTGCTACGGGTTATAGTCGGTTCCAGTATCTGCGGCCATACACACAGTTACGTCGTCTGAAGCAGCATTGTTTGACGGAGTCTCCTGCAGCGTTTTTCCTACACCACCTGATTAGCATCAGATGTTACCGAATCGTGCAATTTTTGAAAAAGCAAAAAAACGTTACTGTAACAAGTCTTAAAACTCTGAAAGGCCAAAATAAAGCATAGATACATGAGCATCTTAGATTTTTGTCCAGGGAGCGTACGGCTGCCATGTTCGCATGTGGACGTTACCAAAAAAACCACAATCCTCCTTAACGCCGATACATGTGAACTTTTTCTTTTACCTATCCGTGTAAAAATCTGACGCATTCTTCACAAAATAGAAAGTGCATGTGCTGAACTGCTATAGTATTCAATTACAGCCACATCAACGTGCCGACAGAGCGCACAGTGCCGGTGCGTTTTCCGTCACTCATCAGAAGAGATTTTCAACGTCGTTGTTATGGTTGCAACTCACTCGGTCACACGGACGACGCAATAACGTGAATGCTATCGCGCAGCAACCGGCATAACAGCTGCCAGACTCGATCGACGACAACGCCACACGCGCCTCGTCAGCAAGTCAATTTTATGACGCCAGCTTTCCACAAGCTCCAACGCATGCGACTCCATCGTTATTTGACCATGGCCGGCGATTCTTCCGTCGGTATAGGCCTGCCTACTGTACTGTAAGTTGGACACTAAGTGTTTTGTTTACACCTCCTCTACGAGTTGCCTACCCAGACACCCCTCACTGCGCAGCAATTAGGCGCTCACAGGCAGTCATAGCATAAAAGCTCACTAAAGTCATTTTGCCTCACGAAAATTTGGCCTGGTGATGCACGTGAGGCACGCTGCATAGCAGATGTACCAACTCATCTTAACTCAACTCCATTTCCATGTATACCAGTATATTGTCACTTACAACGTGATATTCTGGTCTGTAAACTCATGAAACATTATAACCGACAAATGTGGGATATTTTCGTGTGACGCCATTTTTTTATTTCTACAGTGAAATACGTGTCACCAGAGGGCTTATTTGGCATTCAGATTTTACCAAATTCAGTTACCGCTGGGGAGCTTACGACACCTCCTCCCCATTCCCCACCCATCTCGACGCCTTCGGCGTCTCGCAACAATGAGTACTTGTGGTATTTATCTTTGAGCAAGATGTGGTTGGAATCTCTGCTGTTATGCGTGTTGTGTTCTATCGCTGCTTAGGAATACACATAATGCGCCAAAGAGCCATATATGAAAACATGACGTCATCCACAAAACCGGAAGTACATAACGTATCGCAACGCCTCCAGAGGAGAACCGAGCCAGGGCCATATGCAGCATGCACAAATATTTGGTGAAGTTCGGCCTGTGGTTTTCGAGTTATGCAAGCGGACAACTAAACAGACATACTCATCACAATACTTCGCACCCCTACCGTTCTACGGCGCACCATGTGTATTCCTTAGCAGCGATGGAACACAAATGCACGATAATCAGTTGTACTGGATTACAGCACATGGTGGATGTTTGCATTCGTTATGGAAGGATTTGGAATACATGTTTCTATCCATCTTAAAGTCGTTTCATTGAAAATTTTTCAATCAATTTGCTGGTGAAAGAATTTTTAAACTCGGTGAACATTTGGCGAAGTAACAAACAGAATGGTTGATCGTGTCATACACACCATTGGCCTCAGACTTTTGTCCTCAAAGATGCAGAACTCGCCAGATAAGTAAAATGATAACTTGTGTGTGACGGACAGAAACTGTTACTAATTGTTGTTATGTTAATAGGCAGCTTACGGTGAGTTTATTATGGACAAATATCAAACTGCTGTGGACCAGATTTGATTTACTGTCTGATAGACTTATGCCATCAGTGACTGACGGACTGCTGATCATGTACAGTATTTTGCTGCAACATCTTTTTCTTTGTTACAGCAGTTGTGTAATTGGATTTTTATGTCGCTGGTGCAGTGGTGTAAAAATCTTTTGTTAGTGAATTAAATAATGAATATGTTACCAGAAAACAGTTTTTTTCCGTGGCTAAGTCTTACATGGCAGTTTGCTTCTTGAGCATGGCGATTTTTGAACATAGATATTTCACACGGTAGTGTAGCGGCATATTTCAGGTGTGGTATTTAACATGAGTTTGTTGTAAATTTACCACTGAGTCTGCCAGCGAAAGGATTTTGAAAATCGGTTAACATTCGGGGAAGTTATGCGTCTTATTTTTTTGACTCACTGTGTAGGCCTATAACTGTACATGAAAGTGATGAAACTACAAACGACAGCTACGAAAGCATGCAGAGTGGTTCGCATAGGGCCACCATTATGCTGAAAACGGTGTGTATTAATTTAAAATTACAGTAAATTACCAAATATTGAATATAAAAGTCAGGATTTAATTCACTGCAAGATGCAAGGCGCGCTTAACGAAAAGCCATCCATGTCGTGTGTGCGTCATTTGTCCTCTTTTCACTCAAATCGTCTACACAGCTGTACAACCACTATGGAATTATTGAAAATTCAGTGAAACACGTGCCACTAGATGGCATGGCATTCAGATTTTACCAAATTTAATTTCGGACCGGGCTCCGCCCCGGTCCCCACTGGGGGAGCTTACGACGCTCCCCCAGACCTTCTAGTCGGCTGGGGAGGGGGACATCCCCTCCCCATTCCGCATCCCCTCGACGCCTTCGGCGTCTTGCCCACCGTGCCTCACCACTTTTCAAAACCTTCCGCCGCCCCTAATCGACGCCTTTCTCGTCTAGATGCAAGTATTTCTGCCGCTTCGCCGCGCCAGCACGTGACCTTTGGTTCAAGCTTTTACCCCTCCTCAAGCGATTTCCAGTTAATCTGCTGGACACAACAAGCTATTAGAAACATGTATGTCGTTTGTTTTACGTATAAACATATTATTACACTATTTATATACTGGAGGACAGTGCAACAATAATATCAACAGTAAAACGTACCGCAAAGAAGAGTTGCTATATGCTGTATGTACTATGTACACGGTTCTGCTAAGCTACACGACTAAATAATGCAGCTACCGTATGCCGCGGTAACTGTCCGGAAAGCGATATCAACTACTTGTCCATCAAGTTAATGTCCCTAAAGAAATGAACACGTTCACATAGTCTGTCATCGCCGACTACTTGCGGAATGAATGCTGCAGCACAATACGTGCACGTACGTGTCGGCCGTTACCGCAGTAACACGAGAACGCGCCAGCATTGGCTCGCGCCGTACATGCATCAACCAAACGTCGCAAACACGCAATATGAACCGGTAAATTAATAACAAATAACAACAAGCTTCTACATCTACGACAGCATAGACCGCATCGCAATAACCGAGCCATCGCATTCGCCAGGTGGCATCAATGAGCACCCACGTATAATAATGAGTATGTTGGCCCACGCGAGTTGAGCGGTTTCTGCAGGGCTGATGGTCGTGACAAACTCACAGGCAGACCGACAGACCGCGCCACATCTGAAGCAATATAGCGCATCTTATGCTACGCTTAGCGATGCGGTCTAATAATAATAACAATAATAATAATAATAAACTATACAGGACTCGGAGAGCTCATATCACGGCGGCATTCGGTAATTGGGATAACTACTATCACTGTCATTACATGGTGTATGTACAGTCTCGTGATGCAGTTCTCCGTTTTATATTGTAAATCTTGAACCATATCACCCCCAAAATATTACTGATTCTTTCTTGCTGTGAGGACTTCTTCTCGGAATTTAATAAAAATCCGTTTCTAGCAATGCTGGCGAGGGAGACAGACAGACAGAAACGGCGACGAACACAGGATGTCGCTTCACGCCGATGGCCAAGTGTTTGTCTAGAGAATTACAGGCACAAGCTGACAGTGGCGTAGATATTGCTGACCGGCTGCCACTGTGGCATGTTTTGTCTATTCTTATGCCAATCCAATAGTCCCGCAATAGACCGGAGACATTATGATTGTCAGTCTGTGCCGATTTGGGAAAGGGGGTTCGTCAAGGGCCTGTAAACGGAAGTCCACCAGAAGCTGACGATCTTCTGCAAATTATACTATAACGTGCATTGCGAAAGAAAAGCAAAACAGTATTTTGTCAACTTAGCATTACACACTGTGTCCCATAAAAAGGAAGACCAAACTCATGGCAGTACTTCATCAAACCTCACTGACAGATTCTCAAGGAAATTTTCGATATAATGATTACTAAAAACCCCACCAGATCTTATAGCGTCGCTGAACTACATTGTAAAATATCAATGTCCGAAAACAAACGACATTCTCAAACTAATGTCGTGATTAACGATAAAGCACAAGGTAAGTGTGTGGTGAAATTTTCAATAGCCATATTTTTTTACAAATTTGTTGCTGAGTTTTTTGCCAGTGAAGAAAACTTTTTGAATCGTTAAACTTTTGGCAAAGTTGCAGACAAAAAGGTGGATTACTTCACGCACTTTGTGCGCCTAGCCACCATGCTGGGAAAGATGAAGAATTCATTACACATCTTGAGTATAGCAAGAAACAGCTGTTGTTAACTGTTGTTACACTGATTTTAATTGGCCTGCATAATTGGCAAAGTGGTGTAAAACGATTTTAACTTGCTAACTGGTGCCATCAGCAACTAACTGAACGTTGATGATCGTGAGCAAAGGCAGTTTCCTGTGATGTTTATGACACAGACCCGTGTAATCAATCATTCTGTGGGATGTGCAGTATGGGCACTGTGAAAATATTTGTGTCAGTTAATTAAATAATGCTCACATCTCCAGACAGTACTTTTTCAACTACTGTTTTAAATGGCTGAATCTTACATGACAGTTTGAGTCTTTCATGCCAAATTGTTTCACTCATTTCTTGAACACGGCAATTTCTGGTATCAAATAATAATTGCTTTATTGCAAATTTCCTAGAGAATCTGCCAGTGAAAGAATTTGAAACTCTGTTAAGGTTTGACAGAGTTACTGCCATGAGTTTGGTGTCTCTCTTTTGGGGGATACTTTGTAGACGGCGGTTTCATACAGTGACGACAGAAGGCGCGAGTAGGTTTACGCGAAACCGACGAACCCCGTGGATCCACCACTGCTAGTCTATCTTTATACAGTGTGATTTAATGTGATCTAACGTGACACAACCCAAAAATGTTGCAAATATTCTCAACAAAAAGAAATAACTACAAACTAACTAAGGTGGTAATGGGGAAGGGGCCACTGTGACGTTTTAAAACACTTATAACCCCCTCCCGACATGTCTGTCCGTCCATCTGAACTGTTACACAATATAGACAGCAAACTACACAGACGATAACTAAATGAAGTTGCACACGGCCTATGTATGACGCGTCGCTATCATTATTGGAAAAGCATTCCGCACACAGGATGACTGCAGCAATGGAAACTGCGCGTGAATTAATTGAAATGTACATGCATTGCCATCAGCCTGTACAGTCGTATGCATCTAACAGATCGACTTTGGCTCAAACCCCAATACTTCGATTTGCTGTGCGTGGATCTATTGTACAACAAGTTGTACAACGGCAAATTCGAAGTAGTGGAGTTCTGAGCATAATAATTCGGTGCCTGTGAACGAGTCAAATCAAATAGAAGCACTTTCTAACGCGTTTTGGCGCCGCATAGATTCGTCGTGACGGTTTGCGAATGTAGGAGACGCGAATGAAGCTTCTTTCATACAACAACTGTACTGGTCCTCGTGGTTGGACCAAGACATACGCTGGCCGCGTCGGTGCTGCCCCCTAGTGAGTCATTTTGAGACTTTGAGTATAGAAGATGTGCCGTTCCGCTGCCCAACTATAACAGCCACACATCAAGATATTAGACGTCTTTACTCGCGACGGGACAGACGAACGGACAGACGGACGGACACCGGCCAGATGCATTACGCTTACGGCTAGACGCGGCCGGCATAGCTAGTCAACAGGACGTGCAGGGCTGTAGGCATGTACGAGGCTGTAGGAGTGGCGAAGGGACGAGCTGATTATAACAGACGCCGCGACTGATTGATGCGTGTGGCGCGTCACCGCAGCTGACATTTTCATCCCATCACGACGACGACGTGACGTCACTGCCGACGGTGACGTCACGGCGGCTGCTCGAGTCAATTGGCGACCAGTTGCTCGGTGCCGCCGCCTCCCCCGCCGCTGGCGGCGGCTGCTGCTGCTGCTGTTGGTGGTGCCGTGTCGCCGTCGACGCTGGACGGCGAGGCGTCGATGACAGGGCTGCACGTCATCTGCGTGCTGTTGATGCGCTTGCGCAGCGGGATGTCGTAATCCTGCATCGACATGGAGCGACCGCGCGTCGGCTTGGCCACGTTCTGCATCGGCACCGACGACACTGCAGCGCCGCCACCCACACCGCACCACTCATGCAGTTTCACACGCCTCCAACCCGACCCAACACGACCGCAACTTCGTCGCCACGGCAAACCGTTACCATAGCAACCGTTTAACCGGAAATTGCTGTTATACATTGATAACAATATCGCTGATGACACGGTCATGTCAAGTAACGTGGAAAAAGACATTTTGTTGCAATTGTAACGATGTGGCTGTCAAGAACTTGAATAAAATAAAAGATTTCGTTTCGCGGCAGCCATCTTGGACGCCATCTTGAATATTTCACTTTGCCCAAGGGTAGCAACATTACATACGCCTGGAGAGTGATAGGTATACACCATAGACAAATAGTCAGCAGCAAAGTAAATTTAAGCCGACAATATGTAAAGGGCATTAAGGGCCTATAGTAAAAAAAATCGTGCGGTAAGATTTTTGTTAATGATAAGTTTTAGGCCTAACTGTGAAACCAAATTGTGTTCGTCAAAACAATCATATAATGAGCTAAAACTGTAAACCAGTACATTGGATTATAAGTAGCAAACGAGTTAGTGTTGACGATCTTACCAAGGCCAAGACCCTGCAGGAAATATTGGAAGCATTCGACCAGCTTGTCAGGCTGCAAGCAATACGACATTGTCGATGGACATGTAAAACCGTCAAATCGAAGCAACGTACAATAAGTTAAACACATATGTCAGTATACAAATAGGTCTAGTCATCATCAGTTTAATTGTCACGGTTGTGTATGCTTAATTTGTAGTGGAGATTTATGCATTTATGCCGAACTGTAAGAGAATAAGCTTCCACACAAAAACCAAAAGCCCCCGAAACATAAGCACCCTTAAAAGGAAAATACCGCGAGTGCAACTAGGCATGCATTTTCTACTTTTATGTCACTGTTAGCTGCAAAGTGGAGTCAGTAACAATTTATGAGGTACTCATCTCTAAAGCACTCAGGCTGGCATGCTGGCGGGTGTTACACCTGCCACCCACACGTTATACAGGTATGAAATGAGCCATACCTGCGTTTACTCCCCGGCCACGGTGTAACGTTCATGAAGTTTCCACTGCTTACAACTGTTGAGTGCTACTGTAATTTCTGTCTGCGACACTAATACATGTTGATCCATAAATCCTTTCGTGACATTGCAGCGCTTGTGTCCGTAGGGCTTTCGACAGTTCAGCGACAACAGGTTGCGTCTGGGTGTAATAAATTCTTGAATGTTTTATCTGAGAAAATAATTACGTTGCGGGCGCAGGGTCACGTTCTACTGTATAATGCATAATGAGTGATCGTAAGACAAACAGAAAGCGCGGCGGGCGCGCATAAAACAGCCGCCGCGCGTGTGGCAGCTCAACGGCAGTTTTACCTTCTCCTCGAGAACATTCGCAACGCCGCCGACTTCAATAAACTCAATTTTGGTTTTATCGCCGCACGTCTTGAGGATTGATTGATGGAGGCTCCTGGTGGTTCCGTTGAAGACTGACTGCTGGCCAGTTACGAGCAGCGCCGGACAGCTAGCACAACCAACGACACGTCAATAACCGCGGCTCCTCGCAACGTGCACCGCATGATAACCGCTCACGACACACACACGCACACACACACACACACACACTCGCATCTAGTCATCTACCAACAATCTACCACGACCAGCAGCTTCGTCTCGCATCAATATATGACATCTCATAGTTACCCAAAAGTCTACCAAAGTCACAATTTAAAAACACATGCACTTCGTGCTTTAAGATACTTCTTTCAGATTCTATATGACCTTAATTGAACGACCTTAACTAGACGCAGATGGATACAGAGATTATTAAAATAGTACTAATTAGTAAAAAAATATATGGGTTGCTATTAGTGCTCTGTGCTAACCAGCTTTCCCTGTTTTCTAATTATTATTGTAAAAAAACTTAAAAGTTTAAAACATATGGTAAGGACGACTGTGGCTGAATCACACAACTAAAACAGCAAATATCAAAAAGGCGCTATTACTTAGCAGCACATCGCCGTGTAGTCAATGTGC
>Ga0126325_10000250_pt1 | contig 14546 bp, 11 predicted proteins | sample InaspJWI14metaG_FD_94487 | JGI IMG/M metagenome (GOLD analysis project Ga0126325, IMG submission 94487) | Marine gutless worms symbiont microbial communities from Oahu, Hawaii - Inanidrilus sp. 1 OAHU.JWI-14 metaG | ecosystem: Host-associated > Annelida > Digestive system > Unclassified...
TAATGCATGTCCCACGGCAGAGAGATTTAGATATCCTAACATATCATAAATTCTTGTCATCCCGCATTGCCGATATGCGTGAGACGGTTTTGCTTTTTGTGCAGATGCTGGATGCTTGATACTTGATGCTGGATATCTAGTAATATAAGTAATGATAAAATCCAAAACATCCAGGATCTCTCCGAGGCGTAGGCTCTAAGAGCCGGAGGCCAGAGGCCAGAAACCAGGATCCGTCAATACTATCAATGGTTATTATTGCGATGGCCAAATTTGAAAACGGCAATATTTTCAACTATATTGTTTTTTCAGCCTCAATACAGCTGCTGCAGCACCAACGCGAACTGTTTCAGGTATTGCGGGGGTGTGGTTGCCAGAATCCGGCGTTCCTGTAAGATGGACAATAGTTTGGTCGGCGGAGTGTCTTCGTCGCCGACGATTTCCGTATGACCGGCTTTGACTTCGACATTGTCCGCCAGCGGGTCGGCATCAATTTTCAAATAGTACTGCTCGGCTACACTGAACACATAGTCATCCTCAACGCATTGACCGCCCGCATTGCGGCGTCGACAGCTGTCACGTTCATCGGTGACAATCTTTGTATAGTCTTCGACTTTCTGGATGAGCGTGCCTGGATTGCGAATGAAATCAGATGCTGAGGTGATCTCAAACCACTTATCGCCGCTGATCATGCGGCAAATCGGAATAATTGCACCCAAGGTCACATTTGTCAATGTTTTGGAGCCACAATGCGCGGAGGCAAATACACCGGCAAACGGCGAAGAAATCGTTACAATGCGAAACTGAGCGGCTGTGTGCCAACTCAGACCATCCTCTCGTTCCTGAATGAAGGCCTTGCGCGCTACCAATCCTCCCTGGCTGTGACCGATCACCGTGACATTTTTGTTGTTCATCCGAGAGATAAGCTCATCGAGCGCACGGATCAACTGCGCAGAGCTATCCATCATGCTGTCGCGGTCGTTGTAATTGAAACAAACGGTCTGTTGTCCGTGAAACGCAAAGACATTCGCCAAAGCAAGAAACTTGCCGGCGGAGCCGTCACAGCCGTGGACCAAAACTGTGACCGGTTCTTCTTCATTCAGCTGCAGGGTGCGGTCATCCTCATGGGTGCAATTGTTCAGATGCGGGATATTTATATCCATCGTCGGCGCCGGCAGGTGCTGGGACTGGAGTTGTGGATAGCTTTGCGGGCTTGAGGTAGCAAACCGGCTGCAGCCGCTATTAGATATGATCCATATCGCAATCGAAAGTATGTTTATAAAGAGAATGGGATACTTCATACTGTACTTTAGCATGGGGAGCCCGAATCCAGCAATTTTGTATGTTAACTTTTTTGCACCGTCCATAATCCCGAATTTGATTTCAATGAAGAGGTTGTGCTGCAGGGGGTGGTAACCTATTGTCGAATGGCCGAAGCTATTTCATTCCAGCTGACAATGTGGCCTCATAAGTAGCGGTTAACTCCTGGGTTATTTCTGCGATTTCATTATCAGCAATCGTCGGTTCGTCATCTGTTGAGTCCATTGTTTGCATTTGGTTCATAAACTGCGACACAATCTTAAACATCAGCTCCAGCAATTCAGCGGCAGAGATCCTGAGCGGCGTCTGTTCCAAAACTTTGCCGACCGTGTCTATCTGCTCCAATTCAAGTTTGAGATCTTCGAGGTCTCTAAGCAATTCTTTGATTTTCGCTCTGATTATCGGACGAGTTTTAGGGACATCGACATCGTTTTGCCATTTTTGCCGAAACCGGCTGATGGCTTTGTGTGAACAATTGATAAGGTCTCGGTGGCTTTTTTTGTTTTTGAATATCTTTTGCATAGCCACCCGCATGCGGATAAACTCTTTGATAAATTCTGCGTGATTGTGGACCTCTTGCCTGATCAGTTTTGAAGCGTTTTTTGTCAGGGTCGTCCGGACCGAATTTAAAATTTCATGATTTGCGGCAATTTTGTCTGTAAATTCCTGTCGGGCATAGTTCCAGAACTTCACATTGACGTTGTTATATAACTCAGCCAAGGATCCGATCGTCATGTCGGTATCCTGTTTCAGCCGCATTATTTCAGGCAGGATCTTTCCGGCTCTATCGAAGAGCCGCTGCCCGGTGACGACAAAAAATATCATTCCGACTGCCGCATGCCAATCCTGGAGGTGCAGGACGCGGGGAAGATCATCGTAGATCGAGCACAGAACTTCATTTTCAAATAAGTGTGAGGGTGTGGCATAAAAGGGCGTTCCGGCCAACAGAGGCTGGTCTATTTCGCGACGACTCTCCGGTCTGAAACACACCGCAGTTTCAAAATCGATCAGACCCATGGAAAATGTCCCGGTGGAAGCCGAAAGCAAGGGGGATTTGGTTGATTTGGCGGCAATAAAAATATTCTGGGGTTTCATATCTCTTAATGCCACACCCTTTTCTTTCAAACGTGCCAGAAGATCGATAGTATTTGCGACAACTTCTTTGAATTGTGAAGTATACTGGTCGTAATTTTTTTCGCGTATGTATTGACGGATGGTTTGGGTGTAGTTTTGAATACTTTCCTCTTTTTCAACAAAGAGTTTTTTCATTAAGGTATTCAATTCATCATAAAACTCTGCCGGCAATTCAAGCCCCGCCTTATCTATTTCTTTACCAGCCAAATAGTTCAAAAGCCACTCTCTTCGCGTATGCATCGGGACCGCTGACATGGAATTAAAATACTGTTCCAAAAATGGTGAAATTTTCTTCTCAAAATAGGTGTTAACATCATTAACACTGAAAAAAGCCGCGGCATTTTCACTGCCGTATCTTTGTTCGAAAAGCTCAAGATCCCACAGGGCGTCATAGTTCGATAATATTTCTTTCTGCATTTCTTTTTGAATATTATGCATTTTATCAAGAACGCTGCTGAGAAAATCGTGTTTGGATAGATCCATAAAATAGGCAAAGCTATCTCCAATTTTTAAATATTGTTGCAATTGCGGAGAATCTTTGAGCCATTTTGTATATTTGGTTTCAAGTTCTTCGGGCTTAAGACCCTCGTTGTCGCAAAAGCGGGGGATTTTCTGCAATACCACGGATATACTCGGGACAATGCATTCGATATCTGGAGAAAGCCTATCGACGATTCGACGTTCAAAATTGATCCCGTGAATATACTCGTTAAAATTAATGATTGCACGCGGCGGTACTTTTACGACCAGCATTTCATCATAGATTACCTTGTAACAGGTGCTTTTGCTCCCGCCGTCTACATCCATCGGTTCAATGGTCATACGCCTTGATTTCCACGATCCCACACGCTCAACACGCAGTTCAAAAGCCTTGATCGAGCTGGTTCTTGAAGAGTGCAGAGGGATAACTTCAGCCGGATCCCGGTCCGAGTAGGAAGCGCCCAGTTGGAGTCGATAGAGGTTTAAAAAATATTTTAAAATTCGTGTCACATCGTTAGTGTTTCTTGATTTTTTTAGCGTGGCTGCGTCGTCTTTTGCCATTGGCTAATCTCTCTATTTCGTCACAGACATACTCAACCTCGGTGGGGCGAGGTTAGAACAAAATCGGTTTTCATGCCATTCCAAAGGGCGAATTCGGCCAAACAGGAAAAATCGATGCAAAATAGGCTGCATGCTTTATGATATCAAATAAATGAAAATCGTGCGAGACTTGTTTCAAACTAGTTTCACCTTGATCGAACTTTTTAGCTCGGTTAGGGTGTCACATTGATATGGAACCCGGGCGGAAATCCGTCCGTTTTCCTGTCATATGATTGCGGTACGCGGGCTGCGGGCTGGCTCGGCCCCGATCCCATATACCGCGGCCCCTGGATTGCGCGGAAGGACGTGCCTGATGAACAGCTTTATAAAATACAAAAGGCATTGTTGAATATCAGCATGTACGATGATGTTGAAAAAATCTTAAAAGATCTTGGGACGAAAGGATATTGTTATAGGCCATGACAGAGATTACAATAACGTGCGAGAAGTATTAAAGGAGATGAAAGAACTAAAGCAATTCCAGTAGTTGTCACTTTAGGGATATCTTTCGATTCCGTATTTTAATCCATTATAGAATCAAGATACCTTCTCAGGAGCGAACCGGTATATTGATCAGCCGATAAGGGGTTATGACGATGTAAAGGAGCAAAGAGAAATTGCGTCGTCTATTTTATCTCACTTAGGCTATTCTGTGACGACCGTTTCATGTGGTGAAGCAGCCATTGAATTCATGAAAGAAAATACAGCTGATTTGGTGGAAAGAAAAAAGGGCGGAAAGAATTTTCCAGCCCCTTTATATTATGGTGGTACGCCCGGCTGGATTCGAACCAGCGGCTTTCAGCTCCGGAGGCTGACGCTCTATCCTCTGAGCTACGGGCGCGTGGTGAGACAATTTGTCAGTTAATTGATTGAATGCTGTATGTCAAGTGTCTATTTTATTGCGCACCTGCCGGCCCGCATGGAAAATTAATTGCTTCGAGAGCTTCCTTGGCTTCACCAACGACATAGAGCGAACCGGCGATGCAGACCGCTTTCTTGGCGCCGGCTGCTTTGATGGCACTGAGCACCGCCTCGCGCACGTCCGGCACCACGGTGACATCCTCTGTAAATTCTTTGACTATCGGCAGCAGGGTTTGTGCCGGCAGCCGGCGGTCGATCCTGGGTTGCGTGAGGACCACCCGCTGGCAGACCGGCACCAAGGTCTGCAGCATGGCCCGATAGGGCTTGTCATCCAGGATCCCAATCACCAGCGTAATATCTCGTCGGTTCAAGTGGCTGGACAGAAACCCGGCCAGGCTGCGGGCTGCCGCCAGATTGTGCGCCCCGTCGAGCATGACAATCGGGTCGCGGCAAACGATCTCCAGCCTTCCGGGCCAGCGGGTTTGCAGGAGCCCTTCTCGGATCTGCTCCTGTGATATTCCAACGCTTTTGCGGCCGAGCACTTCGCAGGCAGCCAAGACCATGGCCGCGTTGTCAACCTGATGACGACCCAACAGCCCGGCCTCTAATCCGTACCAGGTATGATCCATACCGTAATAAGTAAATGTACCGGATGAATGGCGCCGGGTCCTGAAATCGTTTCCCAGACGATAAACCGGTGCGGATCGGGTGTCGGCGACTGCGTGGATCACACTGAGCGCGTGTTTCTGCCGGGCTCCGGTGATAACCGGTGTTTGGGCTTTGATGATGCCGGCTTTCTCCCCGGCGATTTCACGGATCGTGCGGCCCAGGTATTCGCGGTGCTCCAGCGATACATTTGTAATAATCGATAGGGCGGGCTGAATCACATTGGTTGCATCCAGCCGGCCGCCCATACCGGTTTCGATAACAGCCCACTGCACCTTCTGCTGACCGAACTCCAACAAAGCCATGGCGGTCGTGAATTCAAAAAAAGTCGGCTCACGCCGCCCATGATGCTCCTGTTTGATCTGCTCGTAAGTTTGGATGACGCGTTCGTTTGCGATCGGCTGGCTGTTGATGGCAATCCGCTCATTGAATTTAACCAGGTGCGGCGAAGTGTAAAGACCGGTCCGGTAGCCGGCTACATTCATGACGGAGGCCAGCATTGCGGCCACGGAACCCTTGCCGTTGGTGCCGGCCACATGGATGCAATTGTACTGATCCTGGGGATTGCCCAGACGCCCGAGAATATGTTTGATGGTTGAGAGGCCGAGCTTGATTCCGAATCTTCTCAGACCGTACATCTCTTTTAAACAGTTATGATAATGTTCGCTTGTCGTCATGATGACAAAAAACCCGGCAACGTATTTCACTTGCCGGGTTTTGTAAAAATTCGTATCTGGCGCTACCTGCGGCGGTATCTGTTCTTTCTGGCAGCAGCAAGTCGTTCCCTTCTTAAAGCTTCGCGCTGTTTTCTGCGCCTGAACTCGCTCGGCTTTTCATAGCTCTTTTTCAATTTGAGCCGTTTGAAAAGGCCGTCATTTTGAATCTTTTTCTTCAAAATGCGCATCGCTTTTTCGATGTCGTTGTCATAAACCTTAACTGCTATTTCCTTCAAATGCCTCGCCCCCTTTTTTCCATCGAAATAGCTTTTGTTTCCGATGGTTATTCTGAATATTCTTTAAAAAGCTAGATATAACCAAATAATAAATCGTCTGCAAGTAAAATTTTCATGTTCGGCCGATTTTTTTCATTTCCGCTTTTTGAAGTCACCTATGCTGCCTCGAGATCGTTCACGGGGTAACGTCAATGTATCTGTGCATATCATGGCTGACCAAAATTTGTCTCACGCAAAGTCGCAAAGCCGCCAAGTTTTCATGATCTTTCTTTGCGTCTTAGCGTCATTGCGTGAAAATTTAATAATCTTGCCCTAATGCAAGGATTTCCAGGCTATGACCGAAAGAATGACTTATACCTGGTATCTTTTACAATTGACTTGACACACAGCCGCCTTTCGGTCATATAGTGCCCACCCATTTAAAAGTGGACCGAAAGTTTGCATGAAATACACAAAGCGGTCAACCCAGCGCCGCTGCCATTAAAAAGGAAAAACCGACACAACTTAATTTCCAATCCAGAATTGTCAAGCAGGAAACCCGAACATCGAAAAGGAGGAAAAGAAATGCGTCTGATTCTTTTGGGAGGCCCCGGTGCGGGCAAGGGAACCCAGGCAAATTACATCAAGGAGAAATACCAGATTCCACAGATTTCAACCGGTGACATGCTGCGTGCTGCCGCCAAGGCCGGTACCGACCTGGGTAAAAAAGCCAAAGAGTTCATGGATGCCGGTGGGCTGGTGCCGGATGACGTGATCATCGGACTTGTCAAAGAGCGTATTAAGCAAGCGGATTGCGAAAAAGGTTTCCTGTTCGATGGATTTCCACGGACGATTCCCCAGGCAGACGCCATGAAAGACGCCGGGGTGCCGATCGAAGCCGTGGTGGATATCGATGTGCCTGACGAAGAGATTATAAAAAGGATGAGCGGAAGGCGGGTCCATCTGGCCAGCGGCCGAACCTACCATGTTATTTTCAATCCGCCGAAGGAAGAAGGCAAGGACGATGTCACCGGAGAGCCGCTGATTCAAAGAGAGGACGACCAGGAGGAGACCGTTCGCAAACGCCTGCAGGTGTATCACGATCAGACCGAACCGCTGATCGGCTATTACAAAGACTGGCGAGGCTCCGGTGATGCATCCGCACCCCAATATATCCGCATCGATGGTGTCGGCAAAGTGGATGAAATTCGCGATCAGATTTATAAGGCGCTGGATAATATATAAATCCTGCGTTTGGATTTTTCTGGCCGGTTGGCCGGTTGGCCCGTTTGCCGGTTAGCCGGTTAGCCCGTTGAGCCGGTTTAGCCTCACCTATCCCTTTGCAGGCGGAATTCGCCCGTTCGCCGGTTCACCGATTCCTCAGGAAACGGCATTCTCTCCACAATAACTTCACGCTTTGATTCAATCTTTCTGACTTCCCGGGTGTTTATTCATCTCTTTGCTTTAAAAAATCCGCCACCCACTTTTCCGCATCGGATTGACTATGGATCAAATTCGCCAACCGAGCCTCTTCGACGCGGTTTAGAATTGTCTTGAACAAAGGGGACGGGCTCAGCCCGAAGCGGTTGATCAGGTCATGGCCGCTGAGCAGCGGCGGATCGGCTGTCCGGGGTAAATAGCCGGAGAGATAATTTTGGACCAATTCCCCGGCAAAAGCGATGAAGCCTTTGTTGTTTTCAGTCTCATCGTTTTTACCCATGAGATCTGCCATGCAATGGAGCAGTAAATCGGGGGTTTTTTCGCCGCACTTCATAAAAAAACGGGTGACGGCTCTGCGGGTTATCCGGTATTGCCGGCTGGCGGTGAACAGGGAAAGCGGTCGCATTTGGTTGCGAATGATAAATTCGATATAGTCGGCATCATTGCGGGATAATTTCAAGCGCCGGCTGATCGCCTTGGACATATCGGCGCTTTTTTTTGCGTGCCCGTAATAATGCACGCCGCCGTCGACATCCACTGATCTTGCGGTCGGCTTGCCGATGTCGTGCAGTAAAACAGCCAGCTTCAAAGCCGCGGTCGGGATGGCTTCAGGCGTCCACAGCCTCTGATCCATGCCATGCGGCTTATCGGCACGGATATTCGCTAAAATGGTCTCGAGGTGGCAATAGACTTTCAAGGTATGATCGAAAACGTCAAATTGATGATAGCGGTTCTGCCGGCAGCCTTGAAGATCTTTCAACTCCGGAAATATGGCCGTCAGCAGCCCGCCATCAGCCATGCGGGATATGTGAATGTGGGATTTCGGGTTTTCAAGGATCTTATACAGCTCCGCGCGCACCCGTTCGCCGGTCGTACGGGTTATCCGGTGAACATTATCCTTGATGGCGGCTTCGGTTGCCGGGTCGATTTTAAAGTCCAGATCCGATGCCATGCGGAATGCCCGCAGCAGCCGCACCGGATCTTGTCTGAAGATCGAAGAGGAGACCATGCGGACACGACCGGCTGTCAAATCATTGCGAGCGTCTAGGCAGTCGAGCAACTGTCCGGTGGCAATGTCATATGCCAGGGCATTGATTGTAAAATCCCGGCGACGGAGATCATCTTCTATGGAGGCGCCCTCAATTGCCGCGATGTCTAAAATAATTCCGTCGGCGACAATGCGGTATATCAGAAGTCCCGGTTTGCCCAACTCAATATAATGACCGGCGGTTCTGTCAGCCATGCGGCGAGCAAAGCCTTCCGGATCCCCCCGTACCGCAATGTCATAATCCAGCGGCCGGCGACCGAGCAGAACATCTCGAATGGATCCGCCGACAACATAAGCGTTGTCCGGTTCAACGGCCGGGAAAAGGTCTGCAGGAATCGGCAGCATATCGGTGGTTTCCTTTTTCAGGATCGGAGATAGATCATTGAAAAAATGGATTAGCGAATTTGAATTGATTCAGGCCCTATTTATTGAAATCACATCCGGTTTATCCAGGTTGGGTATAACATACGAGACAGCTATTAAAAATCAAGACATTATTCACTTTCAGGCATAAATAACCAAAACTGCTTGACAGAAGCGTGCTCATGGTATATTTATAGATTTCCAAGGTAGAAACCCGCCAGATGGAGTGAATACCATAAATAAGTTCTTCTAAATTTAACACTCAAATTCCTCCTGATTAACCGGCATGTCCAGTCTGTAAATTACCAGTAACAGGACTCGATATAGCAGATTATTTGCGCACCGATCGACTTATCATCGACCGAAAATTGTTTTCTTCAAGGGTTTCCTCACGTCGAGACCGGTATTCGCGTGTGTCTTTTCAATTAAATATAGGCAACGGATTCGTAGGCACGCCGGCATAGCGGCGATCAAATCAGAACTTAAGCATAGGGAATTTTATTTATGAACATTGCCGAGCTAAAAGAAAAGAAAATCAGTGAACTGACCAAGATGGCCAAAGTGTTTAAAATCGATGGGGCTGCCGGTATGCGTAAACAGGAGTTGATGTTCGCGCTGCTCCAGAGGCAGATTGAAAAAAACGGGTTGATATACGGTGAAGGAACCCTGGAAATTCTGCCGGACGGATTCGGATTCCTGCGTTCACCGGATTCGAATTATCTGCCGGGTCCCGACGATATTTACGTGTCGCCTTCACAAATCCGGCGCTTTAACCTGAGAACTGGTGATACCGTATCGGGTCAGATCCGGCAGCCGAAAGAATCTGAGCGTTATTTCGCGCTGCTGAAGGTTGAGGCGGTAAATTTTGAAGATCCTGAGATCGCCCGGGAAAAGATTCTCTTTGATAATTTGACGCCGCTGTATCCCAATCGTAAAACGAGCATTGAAAATTCTTCCGATAACTATTCCACACGCATCATGGATCTAATGATACCCATCGGTTTCGGCCAGCGAGGACTGATTGTCTCACCGCCGCGCTCCGGGAAAACCATGCTGCTGCAGAATATTGCCAACAGCATCATTGCCAGCCACGGCGATGTTGTGCCGTTTGTGCTGTTGATTGATGAAAGGCCGGAGGAGGTCACGGATATGGAACGATCCGTAAAAGCCGAAGTAATCAGTTCCACCTTCGATGAACCGGCCGAACGGCATGTCCAGGTAGCCGAAATGGTGATCGAAAAGGCCAAAAGGCTTGTGGAACACAAAAAGGATGTGGTCATTTTACTCGACAGCATCACACGGCTGGCGCGGGCCTACAATTCGGTGATGCCGCCCAGCGGCAAAATCCTGTCCGGCGGTGTGGATTCCAACGCCCTGCAGCGTCCCAAACGCTTTTTCGGTGCCGCACGTAATATCGAGGAAGGGGGCAGTCTGACGATTATCGCCACCGCCCTGATTGATACAGGCAGCCGGATGGACGAAGTGATTTTCGAAGAGTTCAAAGGCACCGGCAACATGGAAATTGCTTTGGACCGCCGCCTTGCCGATAAACGGGTATTTCCGGCCATCGATATCAAGAAATCCGGCACACGCAAGGAAGAACTCCTGCTGGATGACGAAACCTTAAATCGGGTATGGATCCTCAGAAAACTCCTTTCTTCCCTGAACACGGTCGACAGCCTTGAATTTTTACTTGATAAAATGAGCGGAACTGATAATAATAAAGCCTTTTTGCAGTCAATGAATGCATAAAATTACCGATAGGGAGTTGAAATTACAATGAAAACTGACATTCATCCTGATTATTTTCAAACGACCGTAAAATGTGTCTGCGGCAACGTGGTTGAGGTCGGATCGACCCAAAAGGACATTCGGATTGAAATCTGTTCCAAATGCCATCCGTTTTTTACCGGAAAACAAAAGCTCGTCGATACGGCCGGCCGTATCGAACGGTTCCGTAAAAAATATGAAAAATTTCAGAATAATCAGAACAATTAACTGATTCATAGGGCCATATTCACCAAATAAACCACGAAGCACACGAAAGATAATTCGTTGTTCGGCCCGCGCCAGGCAAGAGCTTTGAGCGCCGGTTCGGTTCAGTAATTTTCGTGTCATTCGTGGTTTCATGTGTGTGCCCGTTGCTGCGAGCGGCAAGTGCGATGGGACGTCGTGAAATACGGTCCGACCATTAAAACCCATTGAAAATCTGTTCGCCATATTAAAGCAATGTTCGATAAGCTAGCCGGGGTAGAAGCACGTTACATTGAGATCGAGAAGCTGCTCGGTGATCCTGAAACCATGAAAGATCAGGCATCCTACCAGAAGTATGCCCGTGAACACGCGGATTTGGGAAAAATTGTGGCGGCTTATCAATTTTATAAAGAGACACTGGCGGCCATCGAGGAAAGCCAGGAACTGCTGCAGGACGGCGACCCTGAGATCAAGGACCTGGCACGTGAGGAAATCGAGAACCTGAATACTGAAAAAGCGAAGATAGAAAAAATTCTGCGCCAACTGCTTCTGCCCAAAGACCCGAACGATGAGAAAAATGTTATCCTGGAAATTCGCGCCGGAACCGGCGGTGAGGAGGCAGCCCTGTTTGCGGCCGATCTATACAGGATGTACAGCCGCTTTGCCGAAGGCCGCAGCTGGAAAGTGGAAGTATTAACCCACAATGTTACCGGCGTCGGTGGATTGAAAGAAATAATCGCCATGGTTCAGGGCAAAGGTGCATACAGCGCTTTCAAATTCGAGAGCGGCACTCATCGTGTACAGCGCGTGCCGACCACCGAAGCCCAGGGACGGATCCACACTTCAGCCGTCACAGTTGCCGTGTTACCGGAAGCGGAAGAGGTTGAAATCGAGATCGACCCCAACGAGTTGAAGGTCGATGTTTACCGGTCCACCGGACCCGGAGGGCAAAGTGTCAACACAACCGATTCGGCTGTGCGCGTTACCCATCTGCCTACCGGTCTGGTGGTGACATGCCAGGATGAAAAGTCTCAGTTAAAAAACAAGAACAAGGCCATGAAGGTACTGCGGGCGCGTCTTCTCGATCAAATAACCCGCGAGCAGAATGAGAAAAGATCTCAAGAGCGAAAAAGCCAAGTGGGAAGTGGTGATAGAAGCGGAAGAATCCGGACCTATAATTTTCCACAGGGCAGAGTCACGGACCATCGCATCGGTTTGACCCTTTATAAACTCGACAACATTCTGCAGGGGGAGATCGAAGAGATCGTACAGGAGCTTGCAACGTTTTATCAGTCACAGGCACTTCAGAATGCAGAAGCCAGCAGCTTCCAGGGATCCTGATTGGACGATCCTAAAACTACTCGAATGGACCACCGCTTACTTTAAATCCCACGCTATTGAAAGTCCGCGGGCAGCCGCCGAATTACTTCTGGCTCACGTGTTGCGATTAAAACGTGTGGACCTGTATGTTCGCTATGACCAGCCGTTAATCGCGGCCGAACTCGAGCAGTACAAAACGTTGATCAAGCGCCGTCTCGATCGAGAACCGGTGGCCTATATTCTGGGCACCAAGGAGTTCTGGTCCCTGGAGTTTGAAGTTACCAGAGACGTTCTCATTCCACGCCCCGAGACCGAATGTCTTGTCGAAACGGCACTTGCACGACTCGGCAATGATACGCGCACCGGCGCTCGGTGTATCATGGATCTGGGTACAGGCTCCGGTGCGGTTATCCTGGCGCTGGCCGCAGAGCAACCGCAACATATTTTCTTTGCGTCGGATATCTCGCTTAAGGCGGTTGCGCTGGCAAAACAAAATGCCCGATCCCAGGGAATGGAAGAAAAAATTCACTTTTTATGCGGACATTGGCTGCAGCCGCTGCACAGCCATTCATCGTTTTTTGATATCATTGTATCCAATCCGCCCTATATCAAGCACGCTGCGCTCGAAGGGCTGCAACCCGAAATATTGCTGTACGAACCATTGACGGCACTCGATGGCGGACAAAACGGGCTGAGGTATCTGAAACAGATCATTGCCACCGCGCATACGCATCTGAAAACCGGCGGAAACCTGCTGCTGGAAATCGGCCATGATCAGCAAGAAGCCGTTGCTGGCTTATGCCGGGACGTTGGTCGTTATAAAAACATCACCTTTGTTAAAGATTACAGCGGCTATGATCGGGTGGTGGTGATGGAGAAAAGATCCTGATTTGAATTTAATGCTGGAAATACTAAAAAATAGTTGCGCGCTGGATGACATTTTGTTAATAGTAAAAGATTTTTTTACCTAAACTCACACGCCTTTGGACCAATTGCCTGGTGCTTGCATCATTGATGCAGGTTGGAATTTGGGAAGATAGAGGCGGTGGAAAAACCACTGGAGAAGGGAGAATTAAATGGCGTATGTAACAATGAAAGAATTGCTAGAGGCCGGCGTCCACTTCGGGCACCAGACGAAACGCTGGAATCCGAAGATGAAGCCGTATATCTTCGGTGCCCGCAACGGGATTTACATTATTGATCTTCAGAGAACGGTTCGAATGTTCCGAACGGCCTACGATTTCGTGGTCGATACGGTTGCCAGCGGCAAATACGTGTTGTTCGTGGGGACCAAAAAGCAGGCCCGCGAGTCGATTTATGAAGAAGCCAATCGCTGTGAGATGTTCTACGTTCAAAATCGCTGGCTCGGTGGAATGCTGACCAATTTTCAAACGATCAAGCAGAGCATCGATCGTTTGAATTATCTCAACGAGATTATGAACGACGGTTCCATCAATCTTTTTCCCAAAAAGGAAAGATTGAAGCTGGACAAGGAACGGGTCAAGCTAGACAACAATCTGGGCGGTATCCGCAACATGAGCAGCCTTCCCGGTGCGCTGTTCGTAGTTGATCCCAAAAACGAGGCCATTGCCGTACGTGAGGGTAGGCGGTTGAATATACCGATTGTTGCCGTTGTTGATACAAACTGTGATCCGGATGACATTGATTATATCATTCCGGGCAATGATGATGCCATCCGGGCCATACGACTGATATCGTCCCGAATGGCCGACGCCTGTATAGAGGGTCAGGCGCGTCTGGCTGAAAGAAAGCAGGCGGAAGCCGATAAAGGGCTGGAAGAGGAATCCGAGATCGCCGCCGCCGCTGCCGATTTGAAGCCGGGTGAGCGAAAGGTCATATCCGACGGCACGGCAGGCCCGGTGGTGGAAATCATACGCAGAACTGCACCTGCTCCGGAAGCTGAAGCTGAAAATACCGCGATGGCGGAAGTCGAAGAAGCTGCAGCAGAAGAAACTACCAAAGTAGAGGATACAGGAGATTAGAAGATGGTTACAATCAGTGCGGAAATGGTCAAACAACTCCGGGAAAAAACTGGATCCGGTATAATGGACTGCAAACAGGCGCTGACTGAAAGTAGCGGGGACCTGGAAAAAGCGGTTGCGTTTCTGAGGAAAAAAGGACTGGCAACCGCGGCCAAACGTGCCGGTCGCGCCATGTCCGAGGGAACCGTTCAATCCTATATTCATATGGGCGGCAAACTCGGGGTGATGGTGGAGGTGAACTGCGAGACCGATTTTGTCGCCAAGAATGAAGATTTTCTAGAATTTGCCCGTAATATGGCGATGCACATCGCGGCGTCCAACCCGCTGGGCATAACGCCCGAAGATATTCCGGAAGAGATAATCAACAAGGAAATGGAGATTTACCGTGCCCAGGCCAAAGAGCTGGGCA
>Ga0126325_10000252_pt1 | contig 14390 bp, 5 predicted proteins | sample InaspJWI14metaG_FD_94487 | JGI IMG/M metagenome (GOLD analysis project Ga0126325, IMG submission 94487) | Marine gutless worms symbiont microbial communities from Oahu, Hawaii - Inanidrilus sp. 1 OAHU.JWI-14 metaG | ecosystem: Host-associated > Annelida > Digestive system > Unclassified | place...
AGTTTGCTTCAATTACTTCTTGAGCATTGCGATTTTTTGAACATAGATATTTCACAAGGTAGTGTAGCGACACGTTTAAGGTGTGGTGGAATATTTAAATATGAGTTAGTTGCAAATTTACCACTGAGTGTACCAGTAAATGAATTTTGAAAATCGGTTAACATTTGGGGAAGTTATGGGCAAGAGTTTGGTGTCTTGTTTTTTGAGACACAGTGTACATAGAGTGACAGTGACGTAATTTTGTCCTATATCTATGCCAGTTAATTTTTGCCGCCATCTTGTAGGTAAAAACGCTGTCACTGTGATAGCGTTTAATACGCTTTGTTGGTAAGTCAGTGATCATATGGACATTTACTTAAACTAACTGATTCAATTTTATTTGAATAACACGATAAATGTTCGCGCATTATATCGCCTTATTCCCACAAAATGGCGATCGTATCTTGACCATAGACTCTGTGACGTCACTTCACCTTATGTATTGATATTGGTGATGTTGGTGTGACGTCATTCTACTGCTACGCACTTCCGGTTACGCTAGTGAATCCGCGTCAAAACTGGATTCGCTGGATTCGCGAATCCGGATTCGGATTCGCGCACTGAATGGACGATTTCACTGAATCCAAACCGAATCCAGATTCAGATTCGACAAATCGAATACGCCATAAGTCGACGACGCTAGGAATAAGAGAACGGATTACGCAGGATTGGATATATTAGTCTAGAGGATGGTCAGACCGCCAGCGGGGACCGAAATTCGCGGAAGACATCGTGACTACAGCTTTGCATTTTCACTTGACTTTTTAATTATCCGTTTCCGTTGCCGCGCCTGAATTCTGCACCGCCCTGAAAGGTAAAGATAAAGGTAGCCCATACTTGATTTTGATTACCGAGCGTAGGGTTCCGCAGATGATCCCGGTTCTGGGCAGTCAGTCTGCAGGTGACGTGAATCATAAACCCGGCGGTAGGCTGCCATTACTTTCCGCCAGGCCTGCAGTTGCCCCGGCAACCCTTGAGAGGGCTGCTACCAATTTTGCTGCTTGGTGAACAGAGGCACAATGGGTGTGAACAGTTTGCCTAAGACTGTTACCCGACAGCGTCGCGACTGCGATTGGAACCCGGGCCCTTCTGCGCCTGAGTCCAGCACGCTGACCACTCGGCTACCGAGCCACCCATAATAACTGAAAATAATTCCGGCGAGCAACCGTTGCATTCCCCGTTGTACATAAACAAGCAATTCGGCGCAAACTGAGCCGACCTACAATAAACTCTGATGACGGCGAGCCAGACCGGCGACGCAGTAACGCCGCTTCTCCGGCGAAGATACAGCAGCAGCAGCAGCTAATAATGCAATATCACCGACGCCGGCTGATGATGAGTGGCTTCGTAATAACGTACTTGTACATCATCCGGGAGACGCACGCCGCGGTATGTGTGTGTGCAGAGGAAACCCGGTGAATTGCTCTCGACAGACCGCAACGACGACAAACATAACACTGAAGAGGTTTTCGGCCGCCAGCTGTGAAACGGAAGCAGTTTGCCACTAGAAAACAATACTGCTCTTGATCGAGGATCAACGTCAGACCGACCGCGTTATCATCCTTGCTAAACATAACCATAGCACCCTAACTTTAACCCTTGACCTTGACCTATGACACTGACATTCAGTCTCCGGCGATCTATAGTCATGAGTGAGCGAGTGAGTGAGTGCGTGGATTTGTATAGCGAATAATCGTTAGAACCCTTAATGCGCTGGATGCACTAGTAACGCGCGAACAAGTACGTTTTAAGTAGACGCCTAAAACAGTCTGTGCTGCTCGTTGGATCCCGGATAAAATCCGGGAGTGAGTGTCAGGCCATCGGGCCAGCAACTGAGAACGCCCGACGGCCGTAAGTGTTTAGCCTTTCCATTTACACATGCAGTATATCAAGGTCAAAAGGTCAGTTAGCTCAGAAGCTAGATTGGAAACAGATGAACGGACGGACACGACCAATCGCATCACCTTCCCAGCTAACGCCTATTATTCTTAATAATAATAAAAGTCATTGCGAGAGTTCACCGGTTCATTTTAGACTGAGCGCCGGGTAGTCGCCGCCCTCAGACCAAGCCAATCGACTTGTACTGTGAGCCCGCCGAAAATTACTCAGCCCGCAAGCTGATACTTATTTTACCGTCCCACGAAGGGCGGAAAGCTGAGTCGAACTAAGCACTGCAGTAAAGGTGCGCAGCCCATGCCCAAGGTTGCACATCGCAGCGGCTGTCGCGATAAACACAACCGTCCTCGGCGTGATTCGAACCTGGGTCCTCTCACATTGCAGTCAAACAGCTAACTACTTGGCCACTGCGACCTGCAACAGTTAAGCATCACACGAATAGCCTTTTCAGTTTCATGCTGATTTTGCCCTTCTATTTTACAATTTCATAAGCTCATAGCTTATGTTAATAAAAATAATGTAGTTAAACTAGTATGAGCTAATTTGAATTTTTATTAACAGGTAAAATATTATTATTTTTAATTATTTGTTTGGCGACTTCACTTTTTAGGCAAACCGGTAATGAGGCATTGTTAAATCGACAGTCGCATGCATAATCGCAGTTTGCTGAACATTCGCCATTTTTTCGGTTAAATCGGAGACGGATTACTTGTGCTGTTAGTCTGTCAGCAATTTTGCGTTCACGTTTTTTGGCCGAAAGCTTGCTACATGTATTGGAAAATATATGAATAGATGACCGACATTACTGTTACCACTGACTTCAACAGCGACGCCTCACTGCGTGATATCTTCCGCGCAGTCGCCGTCGCAAAACTCATGGATGCATCCAGCGCTAACGACAGAGAGAAGATCTTTGCTTTCATTCGTCGCTGCATTTGCACTGGTTTTTGTTCTCCAGATCTAGCCGACTTCCACGACCTTTACATTTCTTCGGATGAGAAATTATTTAAGAAAATGTTAACTTGCCCAAACCATATCCTACTGACGCTCTTGCCACCACGTACTGCACAAAATTACAGTCTTAGAAATAGACCTCACAATAGACCGCATTTCTCGAATAACGGACTGTAATTTTACTGCCAGAATGTTGTACCGCAATATATATTGACTTTTGTATATTTAGCCCTGCGCTTTGTTTTATTCTTGTGTACAACTGCGGTTTGACAGTTCGTAATAAACGAATTATGTCATGTTATGATGAAACAACGTTGCACAATAAGACGCGACTAATGCGTCTGGTACGGCTATTTTTGCCATGTTCATTCACGTTACGGAAGGGGTTGGTCTGGGTATGTGAGCCAAGCGGATAGGTTTAGACCGAGTTGCAGCCTTGCAGAGAGATGATTGATAGCCAGCTTTGCGTTAGAAAACCGGGCGCGTGGAGCATTTTCGTTGATAAATAGTCAGAAGAACATCAACGCGACCGGTTGCCGGGTAACTGGATTTCCGTCGTGGCTGGTCGAAGGTTATGCTAAAGTATTGCTTAGCGGGTCGATCGTGGTGCAGTAATAGCTGTACATCACACCAATGCAAAGCGGAACTGCTGTTTATGGTTCTAAGGGTGAGACGATCGTAACGAAAGTTTTGTCTTCGGACGGCGTTCTGCTACTGCTACATTGTAGCCACGCTGACTGCATTTCACACGACGAACTCAACGGACACATTACAAGAAGTTTACCAGAAACTTATTAAAACTCCTGCAACCACAGAGAATAGATTGGCACAAGAAAATTTACTACATGCAGTGGGGGAGGGGGTAAACAGCAATTAAAAGTACTTAAATAAAAAAATACAATACTGCCACCGTTCCTCCGATGTTCATCGCCGTCTTCGTATCGATTAGGTAGTGTCCGAGTTTTTAGATTGCAGTTTGACAGCGACAATTGTCTTCGGAGGCGTGTCGGTGCTGGCACGCTGCTGAAAGTTATGTGTTAAACAGTTACGGCTCGTATATAAGCCGGACTACATATGTGAAACATAGACGAGTCATAAACACATGTTTTACACGCTGCAAAGACATGCATGCAGCTCGGAACGTTCGCGCTACAGCGATTATACGATACGAGATGCTGTTTTAACGTGCGCTAAAAAGCTGACATGAGGCAGCTTAATCTACCGCACGGAAATCAACAACTAAAAAGTGGAAAACAGAAAAACTGAAAAATAAAAAACGAATATGCTCAGAAGTATCGGTAAACAGTCCGGAGAATCCGTGGAGTCAGTCCTGAAGAAGAAAAGGAAGGCTACGGTGGGAAGGATTTGCAGAAAAGGAAGATTTTAGGTGCCTAAGCCTGGAATGAAAAAGTGGGAGGTGATGGAATACTAGTAATAATAAGTATAAATATTAGCAGCATAACGACCGCATGAAATTCTATAGTTAAATGCTTTGCACAGCTGCCATCAATACCTCTAACACGATAATACTATTATACAGGTCCTACTGACGCTATGGTGGGTCCGCCTCCGGCCCGTGATTGGGGACGCGCTGTGAGGCCCTGGTAAAATATAAAACCAAATGTAGTAGGGCCCCCCTACAACGCACAAAACGTTAAACAAGAAAACATTACATAACATTGTCAAAACGCGTCGGAAAACATACCGCACTGTTTAGAAAACCGTTCAGTCCGTGGAGTATATTTTCTGTCACGGTCACTCGAACTGGCAATTAATGACCATGACAAACACTCACTGCCTATGCAGCTGAGTGACGATTGTGGGTGTCACTATTCCGTGATCGGTGATTAGTGATTCGATGATCAGAGGTGTGCAGGCTGCAGGCTGCCTGTAACTTTCTATACGACTTTAAACAGCTAAACTGAGACACTGTTTGCGGTCAGTTCATAACACACATAAATTAGGCCTATATACGACAGTCTGCCTCTCCTGTAGGCCTACGAATACACTATGATTCCACTCAAATTCTGGCACATTTCATTGCTTCACACATTTAAAAGTACCGCGGTTGCAATAGACGTGTAATATATTTAAACCAATGTTTCGCTTCTTTACTATTACATTTTACTACTGAAAAGTAGCAATGCGTATACCACAACTTTCTACAGCATTCGGGCCTTGTCGGATATAGCGTATCATAGAATAGTAGTGTCGGATCATCGAATCAGTGATCAGAGATCATGGAATAGACTTTCCCGACGCGCTCATCAGTCTTCATTGGCTCCGCGTGCCGGAGCGAATTACATTCAAGGTGGCGACGCTGACGTATCGTGCTCTGCATGGTTCCGCACCACCTTGCTTGGCGTCGTCATTCACATGTGTCGCCGACATGCCGCACCGACGCAGGCTCAGGTCCGCCTCCACTGAACAGCTTGACGTTCCAACCTGTCGTCGGTCAACTATCGGAGGTCGTGCCTTTCCTGTGCTGGAGCAAAGGTGTTAATAGGCCTGCCAAGCGATGCTACGTCGGCCTCGTCGCTGTCGGTGTTCAAGAACAGGCTGAAGACATACTTGTTACATACTTGTTCCGCCGCTGCTATGAAACTGTTTGACTTTAATGACATTTCCTTTTCCAGTCATTATCTCCCCTTTAGAACGGTGGTCCTTGCAATGGTTTTTACTGTTTATGCCACTTTAAAATTGTCTATGATGATGACGATGTGGCGCGAATTCCATACGACTTAGCATCAGCGACTAGCAGCTCTGAGCGAGACTCGAGGCATTGCATAGCTGCTTGAGAGTACGAACTTGAGTGGCGTAACTAATGGGAGAAAGCGAGTGCAGTTGCCCCCGGGCGCAGCAGGCGAGGGGCGCAAAATCGGCGTCACCAAAATATTCTATGACATTCACAAACTGATCACACGCCGCTACAGCTGTCGATCGATGGGACAGACAGACAGACGGATGGACGGACACCTGACCGTTACATAGATCTAGAATTGCCAGGTGATCATACTTAAAAAACCGGACCGGACACCGAGACGCCGAATGCGTTAAGGGGGAAGGGTAATGGGGAGGAGGTATTTCCCTTCCCAGCGGACTAGGAGGTCTGGGGCAGCGTCGTAGCTCCCCCAGCAGGGTCCGGGGCAGAGCCACTGTCGAAAGCGAAAACGATTTTTGTGCAGTTTTTATCCGAAAAACCGCCTTTGGTGAATCATCAAGTGCTGCCAAATGCCTAAATACTGTGTCACTTAGCTACTTAAATGACGTTAAAAATGAATACTGGATAAATGCCGGACTTTCACCTGTCCGGTTTCAGTGAAATATTATTATTGTCAACCGGATCTTGTAGGCTACCAAAAACTGGACGGTCCGGTCAAATATCGGAGTCCTGCCGCATAAGATGCTGTCAGCGTTCATAATTCGGCGTGGCAACCGCGGGATCAGCGAATGGGATGCAACATTGCAACTAGTACCCATGGTGTCAGAAGACTGACAGAGAACAATTTATTTCCCAAGTACATAACAAAACAAAAAGATTAACAATAAAAATAGTACAATGGCAGGCTGCTAGAAAAGGCATTAGCCAATCAATGCTGGCCACCTTTAACACGTAGGCCTAAAGTATAAACATAATAAGCTAACGTGTATCATATGACATAAAAAATAAGCAGAAACAAAAAACACAATAACAGCAAGGCACTGTGCAGGTGCAAACAAAGAATACAAGCATACATTCGCATGTGTTCAGTATATGTGTGTTTTGAAACGCGTAACGAATCGAGCTATGGTGTCATCGTCTTTTTGGCGGCGATGTGAACGCGTTCTTATATACCATCCCCATAATTGCAAAAAGCATTCTAAAATTTATATCGGCACATTGAACATTCCATTGGGGCACGGTGTCAGTGAATAAAAATAAGTCGATTTCTGACGCAAAAGATTGTATTCTGGGACCAGATCATGTTATGTGTTTTTTTTCTGTCGACGCCTCCTTGTTGCTTTTAATGCTGATAAAGTAATATTTGGTGATTAGTCTCGGAACCCATGAACTCATGTATTAATTGCCGGCAGTCCAACCGTCTTTTCATATTCAATAACAGTGACGTATTGCACTGTGAAGCACATGTAGTTATGAATTTAGTCTCACAACAGTTGTGCGTGTATGCCACGGCGCGGTTCTGTCGTCGTTGTCCTGGCGGCAGGGCAGTGACTGCATCTCGTGTATGCAGATGCTCCCCAGCTCTATTATTCTCGTCTCCGTAGACCTGTAATTGTATACAGCGGACTGTATGCTGCGATCTGACCCACTCATAGTGTATTATAGTTTCCGCAAAGCAGTGTTTAGTAGTCTCTCCGCTGTTCTCGCGACAAATATCAAACGCATGTACTGCAACGCGTCTCAAAAACAAGACATTACTTTTGATCATAACTTCGGCAAAATAATGTAGACCAATTTTTACAGTGCTTTTACAGTTACGATGTAGATTTTCGAGGATTTCTGTACGTAAAGTTTTGCTCAGACGCCCACATTCGGGCGATCGTTTTAATTCTGGCATGCGGGTATCGCAAACATTGTCACACGGGACAAAATTTGTGTCAATCGGTTCAGGGGTTTCGGATTTCGGACAGCCCCAATTTTCACACTCTTCACGGGTTATGTCATGTGGAAAATCATACAAGAATAAAAATGCGGCCACGGCACGAAATAAAAAAATGAATGACCATTAGCAACAGCAGGCTGTTGGATCCACCGGTTTGCCACAGCCTTTGCTGGAAATGGCGTGCTGAACGTTATCGATGGTGCCCTACCGAGTTGATATTTGCCGATTTAGAGCGGTGACGATGTTGCCGTTCCACTAAACGGGCAAGTTTTTACCACTGTTATATCTCGGACTTACTGACATCGGTCAGCAAATCGGTCACCGACATGCCCCGCGCGATCTGCACTGCGTTCTTCGTCGTCCGGCGACCTCGTCGTGCCGCGGACACGTCGACGAATCGGCGACAGGGCTTTCTCTGTCGCCGCACCGCGAGCACGGAACAGGCTGCCGACACAGCTGAAGCTGCTGCGGTCGATCAACACTTTTCGTCGCCAACTGAAAACATCTCCGCTCCAGTCTGCCTACGGACACCCGGGTGCAGACTGATGCTTGTTTTGTGATGCGACCTCGGTCTCCCAGTAGGGGGACTGCTACTACTACACCCGTTTAACGGCCTCTTTTCCAGGACAAGCTGGGTAAGCTGGTACCAGAAAGGTAAAAGCAGTCTGGATTTAAATGAGGCAAGAGATGACGGGGTTTAGGGATGGCAGTGGCGTCAGCTGGGTCACATGCAAACCATCTGCACCTCGTTCCCGACAGACAACCACACCAACACCTCATCACTCAGTTTTTGCAGGCCGGATGCACTTCCTGACGCCCAACCAACAGTGTCAAAGCACTGAAGGCGCCAGTAGGGGGCGCAATACAAATACCGCAGTTACAACTTACAGTTACAGTAATTTAATCTTCTGCGTTGTAGTTGGCTGATCAAAGAGTGCAACCGGGCACATGAACTGACGTCAGCAGTAGCAATAGCACACAACTGAATGCGGGTGCGTCAGACGAAACAGTAACGTGATGCACCGGTAAACGCCTGCGTAGTGCAGCGGCAGCAACCTAACCGTTACGTTTCATTCACCAACTAGATGGAAAGTACTCTCTTGAGAGTACAGATCCCCGCGAAAGCGAAATTCGCGCCCACCTGCGTCCGTAAGTCTCTGTTGAGTGAGTTGAGTTGAGAATGTATTACTTATTTATTGATTTGTTGGTTTGTTTACATTGGAAATTGGTTTGTTTACATTGGGAAAAAAATCCTCGGTTTATGGCGTTTTTGGACAGTAAGCTCCACACCCGGCTAGCATTCGTATCCGAAAACGAACTTGGGCTTGCTTTTCCCCCTAGGAACCTTCCCAAAAAATTTCGTCCAGATCCGTCCACGCTTTATTTAGTTATCGTGGTAACAAACAAACAAACAAACAGACAAACAGACAGACAGACAAACCAACGCCGGTGATTACATCATCCCTCGCGAAAGCTTTCGCGGGGATAACAAGTCGTTATATCAAGTACCATCATAGTCTGCGTTCTTCGTGTTGAGAAATCAACCACATATGCGGGGTCACGAACATGTCATAGTCAAGCAGCACAGTGTTAATAGCAATCGAGAAAGTTTTTTTCAGTAACAGAGTATATGGAACAATTTACCAGTTTGTACAGATTTTACAAGTCTCAGTAAATTTAGTACATCGCTGAATAACGATTATCTGCTAAAATATTACAAAGCTAATTTTACATAGGCCTAACTCCCACACTGTATCATGTATGCATTGTTCTATGTTGCAACATGTAAGAGGCTGATTTGCCATTTGTTGTTTATAATAAATGAAATGAATAAAATATGCTTTTCCACTTGCTACGAGTATCAACTGTTGCGTCTCCGCCGCTCATCCTATGGACCGCGGTGACATTATGTTTTCGGGTTGTCCGTCCGTGCGTGCGGGCGTGCATCCGCGCCCAGACAGACGCGTTTTCCAACCAGCTTGCCGTCGACTTCTAGTTTCAATATTTTTGGCCAGTTAACATATTAACGCATTTCTTATTTTTAGTTCTTAGGCAAGTCATAGCAACTTTTATTTTTTTTACCGCTCGATGCGATGCATCCGCCGTACTAGCCATGGCCCTGTGTCCGTCCGTCCGTCCGTCTGTCTGTCCGTCACAAGTCGGTGTTCTAGTAAAACGGCTAAACGTAGGATCACACAAACAACACCACACGATAGCCCAGGGAGTCTAGTTTTCTGAAGCCAAAAGTCTCTACGAAATTCGACCGGGGTCACCCCTACGAGGGCGCCAAATGCAGGTGTGGTGGGTCAAAATCGGCCACTTTCGACGAATAACTTGCTATATCTCGAAAACGGTAAAAGATAGACACATAGTTTCTATTTTATAGGAAGTCGTATGCGCAATATCGAATGGTGGCATTGCCCATGACATTGAGTGCCCCCTAACCACCCCAAACCACCTCATTTTCTTTTTTTGCACTGCCATTCATAGCTTCTTAACGGGTGAACCTAAAGACTTCAAATTTGGTACACTGATTTACCATAGCAAGGCCCACCCTGCCGATGAAAACTCTTCCTTGAAAGGGGTGTGGTCAGGGTCAGGTGACTCCTTGTAGAATTTTACACCCCATGTAAAATCTCCGCAACGGCTAAACGCTAGAGACTTCAAATTTTGTACACGGGTCGGCCATGCGAAGTCTTTGTCCTGTGATAGATAGATAGATAGATAGATAGACTTATTTAAATAGCGCCTATAAATGATGAGTGAGTGTTCCTAAGTGGGCGTGGTCAGGGTCACGTGAACAATTTCTACATTGTGGACTTAGAAAATTTCGCCACAGCAAGTCGTCGGTAGACAGGTGATATACACAACTCGACCGTCGTTGGTTTATTTATGACACCTAGAAGACAATGAAAGCGACTCGCATGCGTCACGGTTGAGTGCACATGTTTACTACACATCGGCCCAACTTAACCATCCAACTTCATAACTTCGATTTCTTCAGGACTTGTCGTACTGCACTGTTGCGTGGCAATTGGCAAGATTTCAACTGACACGACGCATCGCGCGGTCCCTCGGTGATAGCTGAGCTTCTTGTTTTCTGTACTGTAGTAATGTGAAGTTTTGTGGTTGCAAATGTACAACTGAAACTCAAAACTGGTGCACGTAATTTGACAGAAGGCCGCATCGCTGCTGCGTACGGACCGTTATATCGTGTTCGTCATCTAACACACGATTTGTTGGGCCCCACGAGTCCACAAGCGGCATCTCGGTGGGTTCGACCGTGCGTTTCTCGGTGTGCCCAATACACATACACACAAGTAGCTGAAAGTGCGAAGTTTGCAGCAATTGGCTGCCGCATCTATGCGATGCATGCGCATCCAGCCGAAGAACTGGTCGTCGTTATGTCTGATTGATTAAAAGCGCGAAGAGCACTGGCAGTGGTGGACTAACAGTTGGTGGACTTCGACCGAAAAACAAGTCGCTCGTTTTTCAATCAATAGATTGTATTATTTGATGAAGGAACAAATAAACAGTCAATCGAGGAGGAAGACCGAGACACGAAAACTGCAGTCCTTAAATAGAGGTAGACCTATAATTATGCCGTTGAAACCCTAACGTTGTGAAAAGTAACACAGTGCGAATATAAAACATGCAACAACATTGAATACATACACCGTGTTCCAAAAAAGGAGACAGCAAACTCATGGTGGTAACTCCGTTAATTCTCAACCAATTTTCAAACTTTTGTCACTGTGAGATTTTCCAGTAAATTTGCAGCAAAGCTGTTTATTAAGGATTCTACCACACCTCATATGTGTCGCTGCACTACCCTGTGAAAGACTCACGTCAGAAAATGAGACAAACTAATGCAGTCAATAACGTTAAAGTACAACGTACAGTAGTTATATATTTAACCTAAGGTGTGGAGGGATTTTTCAATAATCAAATTAAGAAAGGTTTAATGCTGAGTCTGCCCGTAAAAATTTATCGGTGAATGTTTGCATAATTACGGGCAAATGGGCCCGAGTTCAAATCGCAGCTGCGACGCTGTCGGGTGACAGTCTTAGGCAAACTGCTCACACCCATCGTACCTCTGTTCACCAAGCAGAGAAATTGGTAGCAGCCAGTTAAGGATTGCGAGGGTAACTGCGGGCCTGGCGGAAAGTAATGACAGCCTACAGTTGGGTTTATGCCTCACATCACCTGCAGGCTGACTGCCAAGAACCGGGATCAGCTCCGGAACCCCGCGCTCGGTAATCGAGTACGGGCTACTTTTTACCACCACCAACGCTGCCAGATCAGTGGTCAGTATGTGTGTACAGGCTTGCACTGCATTTGGTGTAGCATCACGAGTGCGCTGCGACCACGGGGGTGAAAACATGCTAATGTCAGCATTTCGAATTGCTGATATCACTAATAATAATAAGATGTTTATTCACCACTTAGGTAGAAAAATCAAAAACAGTTAACAGTATTGCACAGATAGACAAACTAGACATACACAAGAGAAAATATATAAAAAGGACAGTAATGCTGAACACTATTACTACTACTACTACTACAAGTCTTGTGCACACAACTACTGTGAATTAGTGTGAAGTAATGTTAAATCGGCCTGCCATAAAAGTGTGGTGCAGATGTTTTCAGCGCAATTTGTGGCAACTGGCGCCGAATGGTGACTGAGCTTTGGCGACGGTTGCTGAGATGCGAGGTAGCGGAGATGCTACTGGCCGGCGCTGCTGCTGCTGCTGCTGCTCGACTGCGGACTGACTCCGGCCGGCAATAATCAGTGTTTGCTGGACGACTGATCGAGCTTGACCGTATCTCGATCATCTCGACGCCTGCCAGTCGAGACAGGTGCGTTCTCATGCGCCAGCGGCGCGCTCCGAGTGGTCAGAGTAACTCGACATAAGGCTGCATCGCCGCCGGTATGTTGCGTTATGGTTCATTAACGCCTTCTTGGCGAGTTGCGTTACAGTCCATGCACTGGGACAGAGAATGGTAGAAACGTGACCCAGACCTCAGGTTGCAGTCCTCTCGATCACGTTTTTTTGCGGCCAATTGCTGAATAGTGAAAAATCTAGCCAACGTATTACCAGTAATGAACCGAAAAACCCGTTGAAATTGCACGTAGACCTACTAAAAGAACATCAACTGTCATGGTAGGGTACATGTTACTCAAAGCTCACTAAGAGCCCTGCTGCGAGGCTGCACATCTGATAACCCCGCCCATCGCAGCTTCTACGCACCGTAACGAAACTCGCCATGCTGAATAGAAATTTGCTCTAAGTACGACACAGATAACCCAGAGTTCCGCCCGCCCCGCCTGGGTAATTCTGTTTGCCTACATAGTGTGTGCATGCAACCATACGCGGCGGAAGCTATTGGGTCGGGTGGGCCATGGCCGTCCACTTTTTGGCCCCCGTGGGCCGTCACTATCTCTGGCCCGCCCACTTTTGAGCCCCATTTTAAACATTGCATGCACATTACATTAATGTAGTTTTACATTAACTTACACCGCCACTGAAAATTGCATAGCGTGGTCGGTACATGCTACTTGTGTCGAGGGGTTCACGGCCCGTCAACACGGCCGTACTCTGCTCGCGAACTTCTCCCTTCCACCTTCAAAATCGTGGTTGGCCCTCGTGTTGTTTCACTAAGCTGACTGTTTGTCTGGCCCGCCAACTTTTCAGATGCTTTCGCCGCCTGTGTTTGAAACGGTGTTGTGTCCGTCCGTTTCTCCGTTTATCTGTCTGTCCCAGTATCGGCGAACGAGCAGCTTTGACACAGTCCGGTCGCCGGCAACCCGACTGCGGTAGCACGCGGCCGCAGCACGGCGCTCAGCAGCAAACGTGGACACTGCCATCTTTACAGCCAAGGGACTCGGCTGAACGCAGACTTGTTTCAGTCAGATTTTAGACGAACAGGCCTACTAGCACTAACCCTAACAAGACAGTTACAGACCGCAGACTCCGTCCCCGGTGTTGCCACCCGGGACGTTACTTTAAGCGCCCGGAAAGTAGTTTCGTGCGTCCGTTGGCCTGCAACTGCAACTGGTATTACTGCGCACATTTATACCCAAGCTCAAGGCTGTGTGTGCTCTGCGCTTCAGCTGAGCGGCGACGTCGAGCAACCTTGGCTTATGAGCAAATATGACGTCATCGATAAAACCGGAAGTACATAACATAGGCCTATCACTACACCGCCAGAGGAGAACCGAGCTACGTCCATAGCTAACATGCACAAAGAATTTGGCAAAGATCTGCCGTGTAGTTCCGAAGATATGATCGCGGACAGGCAAACACACGCACACAGACAAACTGACAGACAGACAGACACGCTTATCACAATATTCCGCTTCCCTATCGGGAGCGGAATAACTATTGCCATAAACTTCTAACGCTAAATAATTACCCACCGCGTCAGCGAGGGGATAATAAATTCGGTCGTGTCCGTTTTCTCGTCTGTCCGTCCGTTTGTTCCACGCTTACTTTTGAACCGACCGACCTCTGACCTTGGCGTTTGAAGATCAAGGTGATAAGTCAAGGTCAAGGGCTAGCGCTAGTGCCGGTTAAGGTTAGCAAGGATGGTAACTCGGTCGGTCTGTCCTCGGTTCGCGATCGAGGGCACTGTTTCTAGTCTCGCTGCACGTATTCTGCAGGTTTATCGACGGCGATGGAGTCGGAAGCGTCGGTCGCGTGTGCCAACAACTCGACATCGGCGTCTATTCACGCTGCTGTGTGATAGGCGGGAGGGCGCGTACTGTGTGAACGAGACGTGATAAGTAAAGTAAGTGATTAAGCAAGTCAATATAACGCAAAGTTGTCCACGGGTTGGGTTGACCCATGGGTTGGGTTGGGTCACACGAAATGGACCCATGGACAACTCTGGTAT
>Ga0126325_10000256_pt1 | contig 14227 bp, 11 predicted proteins | sample InaspJWI14metaG_FD_94487 | JGI IMG/M metagenome (GOLD analysis project Ga0126325, IMG submission 94487) | Marine gutless worms symbiont microbial communities from Oahu, Hawaii - Inanidrilus sp. 1 OAHU.JWI-14 metaG | ecosystem: Host-associated > Annelida > Digestive system > Unclassified...
CTTCCACATCCGCATAAAACGCTTTCCTCTTTTTATCGTGTTCCTTTAATTTTGCATTCAATGCTCTGACGGTATCATTGTATTTTTTGGCCTCGGCCGGAGTTTTGATTTCTTTTCGCATTTTGACAATGGCCGCATTTTCTTTCATGAGACCTTCGTATTCATCTGCCAACTGCGTCTTGCGTTTATCTAACTCTTTGATTTTACTGCTTAAATCATAATTGCCCTTTTTATCGGCCGCATCACTCTTACCTTGGTCGGCAGCGGCTTGGGGTTCAGTAACTGCCGGCTTGTTTTCTTCCTCCGCGGTGGTTATGATTTCTTCATATCCCTTTACCGCTGCCCTCTGATCAGGTGGTACTTTATTAAAATCGTCGGTAAAGTGTACACCGCCGTCTTTATCGTAATATTTATAAAACTCGGCCGAAGCGGATACGGTAAATAATAAACAGAAGACAGCCCCCGCAAGTTTTATCCACTTCATGAATTTGCCCTCCTTTCAACAGTTCAAATGCCGACCAGGATTTCGCGCGCATCATCTCGCGGCGCATCCTATTCATTTGATGAACCTTGCCGGCGCGCTATATAGAGTTTTTAATAAATAATTTACCATATTGCGGCTGTGATTGCAAATCTTCCTGGTATTCAAATTTTAGCAAGTATATGATATGGTCATGGATGGAATCATTCCCTTGACCGGGAAAAGTGCTTATTTTTTCAAAATTCGACAAGTGTCCTGATCGACCGATGTGGTTTTATTCCCAGTGGGCAAAGGTTCGACAGCAGCCGGTGGTTCAAGCGCCTCGGGCGTTGTCTCTGAGATTACAGTTTCGCAGCGGTTAAGGAGTGCGTATGCTAAGTGAGAAGGAAAAGATCGATACGCTGACCCATTTGGTTATCGAGCTCAATCTGGTTAGGGATCTGGATATTCTCATGGAGCATATTCTCTCCCAGGCCCGGCGTTTCGTCAATGCAGACGCCGGATCGATTTATATTGCCGAGGAAGACACGCTCAAATTCACCTATACCCAAAATGATACCCTGCAAAAACGGCTGGCAAAAGGAGAAAAGCTGATTTATACTACATTCTCCCTTCCCATCAATGAGCAGAGCATGGCCGGCTTTGTGGCTGCGACCGCGCGTCTGTTGAACGTACCGGATGTATACAAAATCGCCCCGACCGAGCCTTACCGATTCAGCAAGGAGTATGATAAAGCCTCTCAATACACCACCTGCTCGGCGCTGACCATCCCTTTAAAATCAGCCAGGGGCGTCTTGTTGGGTATACTGCAGATTATCAATGCCCAGGACGAGGCAGGGAGGGTGGTTGCCTTTTCGGAAAAAGACGAAAAGATGATGATACACTTTGCCAGTATTGCCGCTGTCGCATTGGAGAGAGCCCAGATGACCCGCGCCATCATCTTGCGCATGATTCGAATGGCGGGGCTACACGATCCCAAAGAGACCGGTGCCCACGTCAATCGGGTCGGTGGATTCGCGGTTGAGATTTATGAAAAATGGGCCCTGAAGCGGAACCTGCAGCAGAAGGAAATCGATACAAACCGTGATATCCTGCGGATGGCTGCGATGCTTCACGATGTCGGCAAAGTGGCAATCTCCGATATAATCCTGAAAAAGCCTGGACGCTTTAACCGTGATGAGTTCGAAATAATGAAACAGCATACTTTGCTGGGGGCTCAATTGTTTCTGGGCGGACAGTCGGCCTATGATGATGCTGCCGCCAAAGTCGCCCTCACGCACCATGAAAGATGGGACGGCAACGGCTATCCCGGCTATGTGGACATCCAAACCGGCGAGCCGGTCCCCGGACATCTCGACCCGGAAGGTTTGCCTTTGGGCAAAAAGGGCGAGGATATTCCACTTTTCGGTAGAATTGTTGCACTGGCTGATGTTTACGACGCGCTGTCCTCGAACAGGATATACAAAGAGGCCTGGGACGAACCCGAGGTGCTGGCGACCATCGAAAAAGAAGCCGGATATCATTTTGACCCTGAACTGGTTGAGATTTTCTTTTCCAGCATTGATATGATAAAGTCGATTCAAAACCGATATAAGGAAAACGATAAAAACTTTAAACCAAAATCAAATAGCCAATTATCCTAACACCGAAAATCTGGTCCTTTGGGCCAGGATTCTTTACTCAATAAAGAATGCGAAAGAGATTATCATGAAATTCAGAAACAGTATATTTATTATTGGTGCGCTGCTGCTTATCTGGTCTTGTGTGCCGAAACCGGTTGTTGTGACCGGACCTGAGCCTGAACCTGCACCTAAACCTGTGCCTGTGTCCATCGCTGAGAAGCTGTTCATCGAAGCCGAAGAACTGTATGCGCAGGAATCATATGAAAAAGCCCTGGCACTTTATGAGCGTTATATAGACCGATATCCGGACGGACCGGAAGCGGCCGTGTCCATGTTGAGGATGGGTACCATTCACACCGAATTGTCCAATTTCGAGGATGCCCATAGGTATTATAGTCAGCTGCTTGCGGATTACCCGGACAGTGCGTATGGGTTGGATGCCAAGATCGGGATGCTCAATGCCTATTACTATGAAGGTCGATTTTCGGAAGTCATTAAACTCGCTTCAGTCCTGCTGGCTGATACGGTTTCCAAGGAACATCTTGCCAAAACCTATTCGATCCTCGGTGATACATACATGGCACTAGAATCACCGCAGGATGCGATTTATTTTTATACCATGGCGCAAAAGGAATCGATGGCACCATCGGATGAGGTTATCGTCGAAAAGCTCAAGACCGCTGTCGGCCTTCTGGATACCGATGATATTTTAGCATTGCTGGTGCACTTTGAAGAGGATTTGCCCAGGGGGTATCTTTTATACCAGCTTGGTTTATATTATGCCGAAGAACATCGATATGATGAGGCCCTCAAAGCGCTTTCAGATTTTGTCAAGAGCTACCCCGATCATGAAAATATTTTCCAGGCTGTCAATCTTATCGGCGAGCTGTCGGAAAAAACATTTTATTACCGAAAGACTATCGGCTGTTTGCTGCCCTTGAGTGGGCGCTATAAAATATACGGTAATCGGGCGTTGAAAGGAATTGAGTTCGCTCTGGCTCAACACAACAGCCAACCGGAAAATGAGCCGATACAATTGGTTATCAAAGATACCGAATCAGATTCCAATCGCGTGATCATGGCGGTCGGGGAACTGGTCCAGGAGCGGGTCGCCGCCATTATCGGACCGATTGTAAGTGCGGATTATGCCGCAGCGATAGCCCAGGAAAACGGAATTCCAATCATTACGATTACACAAAAAGAAAAAGTTACCAAAATCGGTGATAACGTATTCAGAAATTTTCTTACCCCCGAAATGCAGGTAAAAAGAATCGTATCCTATGTTGCGGATAAGCTGGGGGTGAAAAATTTCGCAATTCTTTATCCTGAAGAGAGATATGGTTCAACCTTTATGAATCTTTTCTGGGACGAAGTCATCAGCCACGGCAGCAGAGTTGTCGGCGTTGAATCATACGATCCCAAACATACCGATTTCGCCGAGCCAATCAAAAAGCTCGTTGGATTGTATTACGAAGTGCCGGAGGATTTGGAAGACATCGTACGGCCACCGGTGGAGGAACCTGAAATCGCTGCCGAACAGGAAAACGATCCGAAGCCTGAAACAGGGGTTGCCTATGCAGCCGAAAGCGCGGAAGCTGTGGATAAGGATGAAAAAAAGGACGAGGAAGAGGAACCTGAAGCCATTGTCGACTTTGAAGCCATTTTCATACCCGACGCACCCTCGAAAGCCGGGCTGATCGTCCCCCAGCTGGCTTTTTATGATGTGGAAGAGGTATACCTGCTGGGTACAAATGTCTGGCATAACTCGGATTTGGTCAAAATGGCCAAGGATTATGTACAGGGTGCCATTATGCCCGACGGGTTTTATTCGGAAAGCCGCTCGGTTCATGTCAGAAAATTCGTCAAGCAGTTCGAGGACACCTACGGTGAAAAACCCGGCGTTTTTGAAGCCACGACTTACGATACCGCGACGATGTTATTTGAAATCGTCAATCGATCCGATGTTCTTTCCAGGCACGCCATTAAAAATGAATTACTCAACATTAGAGATTATCCGGGCGTAACCGGTTTGACGTATTTTGATGACAACGGGGAAGCCCAAAAGCAACTGAGCCTGCTGCAGATTGACGGCAGCCGCTTTGTGGAATTGGAATAGGCGGGTTGCGCGTTTCGGGTTGCGGGTTACGCGTTACGGGCTTCCGAGTTGCGTGTTATGCGCTGGTGGTTGTCACAGGCTTCTGGGTTTCTGTTTTATCCTTCCTTAGGAATTATCAGATTATAATCAGGCTCATTTCATTAAAATTCATTCCCATTAGTTCGTAAAGTAAGTAGCATTAATGGTAGAACACGATATAGTGAGTTTGTCCAGGAGGTCATATCCGGACTGGATGATCTGGTAAAAATGAATCTGAGACTTTCGGGCCAGCGAATAGATATTGATGCATTGGCGCAACAGGTGTGCCGGAAATACAATATTTCCCTGGGCGAGCTTCGTTCCGGCAGTTGCAGATGGATTGTTGTTGAAGCTCGCGGATCGATATCCTGGATTGCAGTAAAAGAGCTCGGTTATTCTGGTGCGGATGTTGCCCGATATTTAGGAATGACCAACTCCTATGTGACACGGTTTGTCGCATCCGATAAAAAGTCTGATGAGGAGAGCCGGATTACTTTTCACCTTGTTGATGGGAGCTTAATTCGAATAGTGGCCGCCATATTCCCCCGAAATCTTCATCATCTGTTCCGATGCTAAAACCACTTTTAACCACAACAGCTGCCGGAGCAGCGAGTGCTTCCACCTTTAGTCCGTCAAGACGCCAGTAAATCAGCGGTTCAGGTTCGGACTCAAATTGATATCTGTTTTTCCCAGGATCCATCGTCAGATCGCCGGCGCGGTAGACGACTGATTTAAACGGCCCAATGTCGCCTTCATCGATGGTGGCAACTGACCAAACAATTTGTGATCTATTTTCGGATTCAAGGAAAAGGTCGCTGCAATCTCTACCGCCCAAAACCGTACCCGTCACAAGCGTTTCGGTGCCGTGTCGTTCGAACTTATATTTATCCAAATCAAGCTCCCCCCAGATAATTCTGGCGGTTTTCTTTCCCTCTTTGCTTTTCCCGCCCCGTTCAGCATAAACCAGGATTAATCGATTATTGACATCACGAAAGCAGCTGATACCTTCGACTTGATCGCCTTTGTAGGTTGATTGATCGTCGTCGAGTTCGTGGTCGTATATCTGCAGCGCTTTCAATACAAAGAGCCGCCATTTCCCTTCTGCCACTTTGTACAAACGTATATGGAAGATTCGTCCGAAACGTCCTTTGTATTTTCCACTTTCTGACAGAAGAAACTCAAAAGGGCGACCAGGAATCGCGGTACAAGCCTCCAAATCGCTCGGCTTGCCATCAGGATGATTCCAGTTATCATCCTCGACGGTGACGGTTTCATGTTCAATGCCATTTTTAGCCGTAATTTTTAAAATTGTGACCCGTGATCCCGATTTATGGCTTTTTAAATCGTTTACAGCCAGGAAGATATTCTTTTCGACAAGCGCCATTCCACTGTATCCGGGCCATTCCGTAGCATAAGCTAACCCAAAAACGGGTATCAGCAGTGCTCCAAGCACGAGTATTATCCGAGCCATAATCACCTCCTTTTGGATATGAACAATATACCGCTGATTTTATCGTCCTAAGTAAATACAAAAGGTCTGCACTTTTGGCGGAATACACTAATATTCTACTCTTTTTCAGCAAATTCCGGTTAGGTTTTTGCATTGGTTGAGAGTTTTGTTTGTTTTTTTAAATCCAAATAATTCTGGTATTCAGAACCAGTGCACCGTAATTGGTTCTGAATTAAGATTCGCAATTGACGGACTCTTTTGATAGAAACTTTTTCATTGTACTTTTGATGACAATAAATGGCCAATAACAAATAGGTGATAAGGCCGGCAAGAATTTGAACCATCAAACCGTGTTCACTTCTTGCAATCATGTGATAGACTTTCAGGTGTCTTTTCCACCAGGCGAAAAAATTTTCGATATTCCATCGAAGCTTGTAGGCGGTGGCGATTTGCTCGGCTGACAAGTCGTAACGGTTGGTCGCAATCCAGTATTTTACTTTGTCAACCTCATAGCCGACAAGCCGTAAAGGTTTTTCAGTTTGGTTGACACCGGCTGTGCCAAGCAGCACAATAGCATCGAAAAAGACAATGCTATCTGTAACAAGTTCTTTTTTTTCGATAATGGTCTTTTTGGTACGAGCCTTAATTCGGCAAACGAATTTTTTATCCGCACCTTGCCATTGATCGAATCGTTTGTGACATTGATAGCCACGGTCGGCCACCGCGGTTTGATCATCTGAGAGGATTTTGCTGACAAAAGGCCTTTCGGCGCCATTACCATCTGTGAGAAAAACTTTTCTTGGGATTGCCCGGTTTATGTCGAAACCCACATGAACTTTGGCTTTTTTGGAATTTTTCCTGTAGTCAGCCCAGTACATTGAAAGCGTAGCATCGATAAGAGATCCATCGATACCGATTAGATTACCAAGCTCCGGATGCTTTTGGGGCAAAAGCTGAGTTGCTTGCGCTTGTAAATTTTCAAAAACATAGAAAAACTGTTCAAGGCCGCGACAATTTGTTGCCTCCGAGAAGCTGCTTTTTTTAATACCGTCTACAGGAGCAATTTGATTTCGCGCAAAATCATCTTGCTCAAGCACCTGAAGAAGATGTTGGGCAGAATGCTGCTCTTCAAGATGAAAGTAAACCAAGGCTTTAAGATGATCCTCAAATGTCATCTGAAGAGGTCGGTTGCCTTGAGATTCAAGTATAGGCATGTCAATCATCGCGTCCTGAACGGGTTTAAAAAAATGTTGAAATTCGACTGCTTGACTTCTTTTTTGAGGCTTGAACGTATGTGGCATTTATAACCCCCTGTAATAATTGTTAATATTACAGGTCGCGCCACATATGGGCTCTTAATTGTCAAGCAAAAAATGAACTTAACCTCATGATTTTACAACTTTTTTATGCAATTTCCTAACCGGAAATTACTGACTCTTTTTATCTCTTTTTAAGCTTTTTGTCTCGTTTTATTTTCATACGATCACGTCGACACGCTTTAGATACGGTAGATTCTATGCCGGCCATTTGCTTAAGGCCAGCGGATGGGAGAAAATGCTTGAATGGGTGTATATCCGAATGTAGGCCATCAGGGTTGACCAAGAAAGGCAAAACAGTTAAGGGTCCGAGGCACGGTTTTGCTAAGACAGTATCGCCTCGTGGTGTCTGGAGCTCGTCTGATTTGAGCCAATGAGCAGCAACGGCAACTACGGCAACCAGACTGCTGTTTCCGTAAAAAATTAATTTTTTCTTGACAAGAACGAACGATCGTACTATTTTAGGATTATGACTAAAGGTGAAGACACAAAACGAATCATACTGGATGCAGGGCTCGAAATGGCAACGCAGCTGAGCCTTGAAAGCGTTACCATCGGCAACCTTGCCAAAGCGACAAGCATGTCTAAAAGTGGATTGTTCGCCCATTTTCAATCCAAGGAAAACCTGCAGATTGAAATCCTCAAACATGCCGGAGAGCTTTTTGCCGAAGGCGTCGTTATCCCGGCCCTGATGGTAAAAGCCGGTATCCCACGAATAAAAGCACTCGTTAACAACTGGATCAGCTGGAGTTCAAAGATGACCGGAGGCTGCATATTTGTCTCTTCCAGTTCAGAATTTACCGACCGCCCGGGAAATGTGCGCGATTTTATTCTGGCGCAGCAGGAAACCTGGATCGACAGCCTGCGACGCTTTGCACGATCGGCCATAGGCGTCGGCGATTTCAGAGAAGATATCGATTGTGACCAGTTTGCCTTTGAAATGTATTCACTTCTGCTCGGATTTCACCTTTACGAAAAAATGCTCAACAAAGCAGATACCAAGCAACGTCAGGAAACTGCCCTGGAACAATTGCTGGACAATTACAGATAACTGTAATGTCCGCTACTATACAGAATACTATTTCACCTTGGACAAATAAGGAGATATCATGGCCATTCGATTTAGAAATCTGGACAAATTAAGCACGAACGTTCGTAAGATTAGTAGTAAAACCATAGCCACCCGCATAATGTTGAAACTGCTCTGGCTTGCTTCTCCTACCTTGGCCGTGAGTCTGGTGAAAAAACATGTATTCAGTCCAATTAATTACCGAACCGGTAAGGAGGAAGAACAAATTCTGGAAAACGGTTCGAAGCACCAGATAAAAGTAAACGGCCAAACGGTCCGGGGCTGGAAATGGGGCGCGGGACCCGGTATTCTCTTTGTTCACGGGTGGAACGGCCGCGGCATCCAGCTTTCCAGTTTTTTCGCGCCGCTGATCCAGGCGGGTTATGCCGTGATAACCTTCGATGCACCGGGTCATGGCGAATCAGATGGAAAGACATCCAGCTATTTCGAATTGACAGATACCGTCCGAGCCCTCCTGAATCCGCAGTTGGGATTTAACATTATCGGATTGATCGGACATTCCCTGGGCGCTGCGGCGATTGTCAATGCACTTTCTAAAGAGGATATTTCTCTGCCGGGCATACTGATCGCTCCGGCAATCAAGTTAAAGGAATTATTGTTCAATACCTTTGAACTGTTCGGCATTCCCGCCGTTGTTTACCGCAGAGCCATCGAAGAGTACGAACGCCGCTTCGGATATTCGCTGGAAAGCGATGACCCTTATAAATTGCTGCCGATGGTGGACAGAAATCTTCTGATAGTCCACGACCGCAGGGATCACTCCATTCCGTTCAGTGATTCACTTGAAATAGCGGAAACCAGGTCAAATATAACGTTGCACGAAACAGAGGGTCTGGGGCACCGGAATATATTAAAAGACCGAAAAATAGTTGAACTGGTAACGGATTATATACTCGGCCACAGGCAGCAAACGTCTTTGGAGCCCTTCAACGACGAGATTCATCAGCCCGGCATAAGTCCAGCCACTCAGCCGGTATAATCTTAAAAGGCCTTGTTGGCGCGGATAAACCTCATAAGTGCGAAGTTATTAATTTCTCACTTAAATTCCAAAGCTTTTTTTGTATTTCAGGATCGTATGTTGTTTCGGCGGATCGTGTTTGCCGATTGTCTTTGAAGTATTTTCCGGTTACCGCTGCAAGCTCCGGTGCGGTTGCCAGATAAACAAGCTTGCGCGAGCCTTCGGTGACCGGACTGCCACCGCCGAAATTGACCCTGAGCAGCTTGGTGTCGATCACGCCCGGGTGCAGACAGTTTACGGTCACTCCCAGGTTTTGAAGTTTTTCAGCTAACGCATACGTAAACAATATATTGCACAGCTTGGACTGACAGTAGGCCTCCCAACCATCAAAGGTTCGGGGCTCGGTGAGATTGTCAAAATTCAGTGATGAGCTGTGGACCATGGAGCTGACATTGATAATACGGGTGGGAGCGCTTTGTGTTAACAAATCCAGTAAATGAAGGGTGAGGGCAAATGCGGCCAGGTGATTGACGGCAAAGGTCATCTCATAACCGTCGTCGGAAATTTCAAGCTTATTCAGGGCCACGCCGGCATTGTTGATGAGCACGTCCAATCGGCTATATTTTCGCTGGATATCTTCGCCCATGCTGCGGATCTGCTTCAATGACGACAGGTCCGCAATGAAAAAATCCAATTTGTCATTTCCGGTTTTCTGCTTTATCTCCTGCAAAATCCCCTTCGCCTTTGACTCCTTCCGGCCGTGTAGAATGACCCTTGCGCCCATGTCGGCAAGCTCAAGAGCTGCTTGTTTTCCTATTCCGTTCGTTGATCCGGTTATCAGTACGGTTTTATCGTCCATTTTATCCTCGTATTATAGATCTTAGGAGTTGACTGTTGACAGTCAATTCTTCGGGGTAGATTGAGTAGTATACCTGCTCAGTGATACCTTTACAGTATCTGTGCCTTTGAGAGTCCCGAATTTTTGCAGATATATTAATATATTCGCCAGCTAATCTCCACAAATTTTACAAATAAAGGCGAAATGAAGGTACTGATTAAATGAGTCAATGTTGATTGTACGTTTGATCACGGGAATGGGAACGTTCGTGCAGAAAGTGCTTTTCATACAAGTACATTTGTGAGAATTAATACCTATGCCAAGATTAACCAGTTTAGATCCTCCCGAGATATTACATTATGTCAATATATCCCTGGGCGAGCTTCTTTCAGGCGGTCGCAGACGGATTGTTGTTGAGGCTCGCGATTCGATATCCTGGATTGCTGTAAAAGAGCTCGGTTATTCTGGTGCGGATGTTGCCCGATATTTAGGCGTGACCAACTCCTGTGTGACACGGATTATCGCATCCGGTAAAAAGCCTGATGTTGATGATCTTGTTAAAAGCTCTTAACTTCCTGCACGATATCCCCACTCTCCCGGTGAGAGGGGGAGAAGGAGGAGTATGCCATGAGAAGGATCATCCGTTTATTTATGGCCTCCAGCCTTTACGTGGTTCTTTCCATCGGTTCACCCCTATTTGCCGATACACGGGGGATCAAAGTCCGGGTCAAGCTCCCTGAAGGGGAGACCGTCGATTTGTATCGTGAATCCTATGCGCTCGTTATTGGAAACGGGAATTATAGAAAGGGCTGGGATCCTCTGCCGGGCGCGATTCGAGATAGTAAGGAAGTGGCTCATGCCCTCAAGAAGCACGGGTTCAAAGTCACACACAAAACGGATCTTACCAAGAATGGCTTTGAGAGGGTTTTTGGCAATTTTGTTTTTCAATACGGCAAGGACAAGGAGAATAGGCTGCTGTTTTATTACGCCGGACATGGCCATACTCAAAGTATGGCTACTAATGAGCAGCTTGGCTACCTGGTGATGGTGGATGCCCCGGCCCCTACACGAGATCCTGTAGGCTTTAGTCTTTCAAGCTTGGACATGCAATACCTTGTAACACAGGCCAAAATGATCCAGGCCAAGCATGTCCTGTTTATGTTTGACAGCTGCTTTTCAGGAACAGTCTTAAACTTGAGGGACCGGGTGGTTCCCAGGTCTGTTTCAGACAATATACGTTACCCCGTGAGGCAATTTATTACGGCTGGCCGTGCCAATGAGCCGGTGCCGGATTACAGCGTGTTCAAGCAGGCTTTTCTGGATTTGCTGGAAGGCCGCGATAAAGAACCTATCCCCGATGGGTATATCACGGGGGAAGAACTGGCCCTTTATCTCAAAAACAAGGTGCCCACGTATAATCGAGCCCAGCACCCGCAATACGGAAAAATCAGGGATCCCAAACTTGATAAGGGTGACTTTATATTTGTAATTCCGGAGATTCCGGAAGAGGTCAAAAAATGGATTACGCTGGAGTTTCGATTGGTTGATGAGTCTAAGAGGAGTGATTCCCTCCCCATGAAAGAAAAGGGGGAGGACAGAACGCTGTGGCTTTCGCCAAGGGTTGAACTCGATCAAAGAGATGTTGTCTCATCTAAAATAGCTATCGGGCCTTTCGGTCAGCCCTATGTCGAAATCTTCTTTACCGCCGCGGGTGCAAAAAAATTCAGCTACATTACCGCCAGAAACATCGGAAGACAATTGGCCATCGTGGTTAATGGCGAAGTAGTGTCGGCTCCTGTCATACAGGATGAAATCACAGATGGTAAAGCCCAAATAACGGGTATGTCCACTATTGAAGAGACGGAGGATCTCGTGACGAGGATAAACGAATCGATTCGGAAATAGGGCTTTTGTTGTTAGATGTGGAAAATATGAGCAGAATATGATGAAGACTGGTTCAAAAGGATTCTTGATAGCCTAAGTCCTGGGGTTGCTTCTCATAGCAGGAGGAGAGGGAGCAGAGTCATCCTTTACCCGGGGGAAAAGGAAAAGCAAATGGTTGATTTGATGCTGTTGTGGGCGGACCTTCAATTTCTTTTGCGATCCGGTGTCCCCTAGGAGGCTGGGAAAAGGGACGATATGATCAAGCAGGCCGACTCTGCCGAAATGCAAGCGCTGCAGCTCATTGAACAATTACGCCCCGATGTTGTGTCTCCACGACGAGCGCATCAGATCGAGGTGAATCAGTATGTGCGAAGCCTGGTGCGAAAATACAGGCCTGAGAAGGAAACCATCTTGCATGCAGAACTCGACCGGTTTCTGGGAGAGCAAACACGTTCATTGCTTGGGCTCCTAAAAGCGGGGTTGAAAAACTACTTGAATGAATACGCCCGGTGACCGCATACGAATGGCCCGAATGATAATGGCAGCAGGTATAGACAGTCCCCTTTTTGAGAAGTCAGAGAACGTCTATTTTCATTCATCCTGGCTCGTGGAGAGTGCGATTTTTTTGAGGAAGTCGGATAAGGATCTCGAACAACTTGTTAAAACGTAGAGTGGGGTTTTGTGTTTTGGGCTACAAATAAATCCCGGATTGCGGAACTCAGGCTAGAAAATAGGGGAGCCTGTGTTTGTCGCAATAAAACAGGAGCTTGTTTTGTCTTTATATAAAACAAGGTGTTACGAGCCGATGGGGAGATTACCAATGATACGACATCACACCCTGTTTATTGTCATTATTGTTACTCTGTTGGTTAGCTTTTCCTCTAATACTGCCTTTTCCTACAGTTCTGAGGTCTACCAGGCCCAGAAAGCATTGAAAGGATTGGGTTATGATCCAGGCCCGGTTGATGGTATTTGGGGAAAGGCAACTGAAAGGGCAATCAAGTATTTCCAGGTTGATAAGGGAATGCCGGTGACAGGGCAACTGGATGAACCGACGAAAGAGAAGCTAGGCATTGGGTCTTTTGATAGGGGCATTAAGGTTATACCTAAATCATTTAAGGGGAGACTTGCCCTGGTGATCGGCAATGGGACCTATGAGACCGACCCCCTCAGAAATCCTGCTAATGATGCCTATGACATGGCTGCAATACTAAAAAAACTAAACTTTGAGGTTATGCGAAAAATAAATGCAAATAAACGTGAAATGATTATCGCCATAGATGAGTTTGGGAAAAAACTGCGGTCAGCCGATGTGGGTCTCTTCTTTTTTGCTGGTCATGGGATGCAGGTTAAAGATCAAAACTATTTGATACCCATAGGTTCATATGTTTCTTCAGAGACCGATGTCGAATATGAAGGTGTCGCTATTGGGAGGGTGCTCGGAAAAATGGAAACCGCCGGCAGCAAAATAAATATTATTATCTTGGATGCCTGCCGTGACAACCCGTTTAAAAGAAGCTTTAGAAGTGCAAGCCGCGGTTTGGCCCGCATGGATGCCCCGAAAGGCAGTTTTATCGCTTATGCGACTGCTCCCGGTTCAGTTGCTGCAGATGGTAAAGGCCGAAATGGTATTTTTACGAAACACATCCTGAATAATATTGGAGAAGAGAATATACCTATCGAGAAGATATTCAAGAATGTGCGAAAAGGTGTACTAAGAGAAACTGACGATAAACAAATACCGTGGCAATCATCCTCATTAACTGGTGATTTTTACTTTAAACCGAAAAAACTAAATCTTATTAAACGACTTCCCCAAGAAACTTCAAAGCCTTCTGAGCCAAGTGCAGATAAGGAATTAATTTTTTGGCAATCGGTTCAGAATAGTAATGACATAACCCTTCTTGAAGAATACATAAAATTTTTCCCTAATGGAACTTTCGTTTCTATTGCAAAGAGAAAAATTGAATTAATAAAAAAATCAAAAAAGGAAGAGCTATTAAAAGCAGAACGAGATTTCAAATTAGCAGAAGAAGAGTTTAAGCGTAGCGAGATTTTGTATAAAAATCTGGTTTTAACAGAACGCGCTTTTAGAAAAAGTCACAATAAATATGATGAAGCCAAAGAAAGGCTAAATAAACTCAAGATAGAATCCCATAATCATAGTAGCCAAAGCATAGAAGTTGATAAGAAATAAACCGCCAATATTCCTATGAAAGAAATTGGCAGAAATGGCCGTTTCATAGCTTACGACAATGGAACGGTGCAAGATACAAAGACGGGATTGATGTGGGCGGCCAAAGACAATGGACGTATTGTGACCTGGCAAGAAGCCAAGGAATACGGGGCAAGCAGAAAGGTAGAGCGAGTTTAGTACATGGGGCGAAAATAGGGGACATTCTATTGGATTATTGGTTCAATTAAAATAGAGTATATGGTGAAGTGGGCGGAAAC
>Ga0126325_10000257_pt1 | contig 14220 bp, 14 predicted proteins | sample InaspJWI14metaG_FD_94487 | JGI IMG/M metagenome (GOLD analysis project Ga0126325, IMG submission 94487) | Marine gutless worms symbiont microbial communities from Oahu, Hawaii - Inanidrilus sp. 1 OAHU.JWI-14 metaG | ecosystem: Host-associated > Annelida > Digestive system > Unclassified...
ATTGTTGTTGCCCTCCTCTGATCGATTGTGGGAAACTTCCATATCACATCGGAAAAGCAAGCACAAGCGACCATAATTTTTTTGTGAAAACTCTTGACAATCCGGCTCATTTGAATTACTTATTCGCAATATTTTATCGCCCTAAGTGATAATAAAAATATTTATTATATTTACAAATAGTTAGGAGATTACTAATGGCCGTACCGAAGCGAAAAAAATCTAAGTCAAAACGGGGTAAGCGCAGAACCCATCAAAAAGCTGCAGCACCAAACCTGTCATCCTGCCCCGAATGCGGCGAAGCAACGCTGCCTCACCACGCTTGCTCGAGTTGTGGTTCATATAAAGGGCGCACCGTAATAGAAACCGAAGAAGACTAAAGCCCAAAAAGGATAAAAAAATTATGTCTGTGTCACCCTCGGATTCAGCACAGGAATTGTATGGCCTGGACCCGGAATTAAGGCAGATGGTTCTTGATACGGTCGGCCAGTTAAAAAAACGGCTTCTGTCAAAAGAGATGGTTCTCGAATGGGATCAGAAAGAAATTTTTCCGGAAGATAAGATTCGAGAAATGCTGGGGCCGGAGATCGGTCTGCAGCTTCTGATGATTCCGGAGCAATACGGTGGAATGGGAGGCGGTGCCCGGGACAGCTGTATTGTTACCCGCGCGATGTCTAAAATATGTCTTGGGATTGGGACGGCCTTTTTTGCCATCCAACTGGGAGCAGACCCTTTGGTGGTGGGCGGCACGCAAGAGCAGAAGCAGAAATGGCTGGGAAAGATCGCCGAAGGCCAGGCACTGGTTGCCTATGCCGTGACCGAGCCCGGTGCCGGCAGCGATGTAGCCAATATCAAGACCAAAGCCGATCCGGTGACCAACGATGCCGGTGAGATAACCGGTTATAAAATTAACGGCACCAAGCAGTTTATTTCCACAGGTGCAGCCGCTGACTTTATCACCCTGCTGGCCAAAACGCCGGAAGGACCCACCTTTTTTGTCATCGAAAAAGGGACTGAGGGCTTTGAGCCCGGCCGAAGTGAAGAGAAACACGGCATCCGGGCGTCCCAGACATCCGCGCTATCATTTACGGATGTGTTTGTACCGATTGAGAACCTGATCGGCGGCGTACCGGGAAATGGCTTGAAGCAGGCCAACCAGGTCTTCGGCTACACCCGTCTGATGGTCGCCGCCATGGGCCTGGGTGCCGGCGAAGCAGCACTGGAAATTGCCATTCCGTATGCCAAGGAGCGATTCGTCAGCGGTTCTATGCTGTCTGAAAAACAGGGTTATACGCACAAATTGATCGTGCCCAACGCCGTGAAACTAGAGGCGGCCGCCGCCTTCATCGATGAAATTGCCACAAGACTGGATGCAGGTGAAAGGGACCTTCAAGTAGAGGGGTCTATCGCTAAATATTTTGCCACCGAGGCCGCAAACCAGACTGCCGACAATGCCATGCAAGCCCTCGGTGGGAATGGCTATATCAATGAGTTCGAAGTAGAGAAAATAAAAAGGGACGTCAAAATTACCTGCATCTACGAAGGGGCGAGTGAAGTCCAGCAGAGTATCATCAGTACTTTCCGCTGGCGTACAAACGTAAAGTCAAAAGGCGAATTTTACGGTTCCTTGGCCGCACAGATGCACAAAATGGAGGAGACATTCGGCAACGCCGGGTGCCGTTTGTTGGGCCTTGCCGCGACGACGCTAGGCGATACCGTGATGCTGGTGCATCGCAACAGATTGACCCGCACCCAGTACATCATGTTCGCTCTGGCGGATATGATCACGTATGTGGAGGTCGGCAGCGCTCTGGCACGCAAGGCCGCAATTGCAGCTCAGGCAAATGGTGCCGAGGCTGAAAAACTGCGGCTGACGTCAAAAATTTTTGCAAATCAAGTCGCCCGGCTGGTTGCGCAGAATGTGATGACCATTGTCATGGGCAGCGGCGCATTCGATCAGCAAACGGCTGCTGAATTTATCGGTGCCGCAAAATTAAATGAACTGGCGCAAACCTATCAGGATATTATTCTTGATATGGATAGAGTGGCAGATATTATTTTTGAGAGATAGTCATGCCGGATAAAGAAAAACGCACAGTTGTCGTAACAGGCGGTTCAAGGGGTATCGGAAGGGCGATTTGCCTTGAACTGGGTGGTCCGGGTACACATGTTTTCTTTAATTTTGTTTCCCGGGAGGACGCTGCCGTTGAGACAGAAAAACTGGTTGCCGCCGCCAGCGGGACCGCCACCGGTATGCGGGCGAATGTTGCATCTGCGGAAGATGTGAATACTTTTTTTAACATTATAACGAAAGAAACCGGTCGTATCGACGTTCTGGTCAACAATGCCGGAATCTCACGTGACGGACTGCTGGTTCGCATGAAGGACGCGGATTGGGACGCGGTGCTTGATATCAACCTGAAGGCGGCTTTTCTGTGCGCCAAAAATGCAACCAAAGCCATGATGAAACAACGCTACGGGCGAATTATTTTCATGACTTCCGTTGTGGGTATCATCGGCAACCCCGGTCAGGCGAATTATGCGGCTTCCAAAGCCGGCCTCATCGGGCTTGCCAAATCAATGGCAAGAGAGCTGGCCTCACGCGGAATCACGGTCAATGCGGTGGCTCCGGGATTGATCGAAACCGATATGACGGCATCGCTGCCGGATAAAGCCAAAGAGGCGATGGTGGCGCAGATTCCGCTCGGCAGGGCGGGAAAGCCGGAAGATATCGCCGCTGCGGTTGCGTTTCTGGTTTCCGATCAAGCGTCTTACATCACTGGTCAGGTAATTCATGTTAGTGGTGGTATGTATATTTGAAAGGAGGAAAATTGAATGTCAGTCCAGGATAAAGTTAAAAAGATTATTGCTGAGAAACTGGGTGTGGATCTGGAAGAGGTTGTACCTGAAGCTTCATTTGTGGACGATCTGGGTGCTGATTCCCTTGATCTGGTCGAGCTGATTATGTCGATGGAAGAAGAATTTGATACCGACATATCCGACGAAGACGCCGAAAAAATCCAGACCGTACAAGATGCCTTCAGTTATATTGAAGCGCAATCATAGTTGGTGCACCGTTGTCGGGGCCGAAAAAGATCGGCTCTCATAACCGCCCGGCCCAAATTACCAGGTGTCGTTTATGACAGTATATTTAATGGCACCTCCATCGCGTGAATCGCAGGGTCGAGGTTTAGGACACCGGTTGACGTGGTTTCTTGTTGATGGCCGGTGAAATTCGTCACTTGCGATAGGCGAAAGGTCTTCTCAATCTTTTGCCGAAGGCCGACAGGGCATCGATAATCAAACAAATACACCCCGGAGAAAAGGAGGATATTTTGAAAAGGCGGGTGGTAATTACAGGAGTTGGACTCGTCACACCCGTTGGCATCGGTGTCGACGAGAGCTGGGATGCGCTTTGTGCGGGAAAGTCGGGGATCGGCGAAATTACCCGGTTTGATACCTCCAAGCATCAAACCAAAATCGCAGGGGAGGTAGACGGTTTTCGCAAAGAAGATTTTCTACCCACCAAAGAGGTAAAGCGCACCGAACTGTTCATTGCCTATTCGATTGCAGCAACACGGATGGCTATGGAAGATTCCGGTCTGAAAATCGACGACAACAATGCCCATCGGGTCGGTGTCATCACTGGTTGCGGTCTGGGTGGCCTGGACATCATGGAGAAAAACATTTTCAAGGTGATGGCCAATGGCCCCAAACGCATATCGCCGTTTTTTATTCCGCTGATGATCGGCAATATGGCACCCGGCATGATATCGATTCATTTTGGTGCCAAAGGCCCCAATGCGTCGCTGGCAACCGCCTGCGCCGCCGGCACCCATGCCGTCGGCGACTCGTTCAAAGCGATTCAGGACGGGGCTGCCGACGCGATGATAACCGGAGGGGTAGAAGCCGTTGTTACCAAGACCTGTGTTGCCGGTTTCAATGCCATGAAGGCACTGTCCACCCGCAACGATGATCCGCAAAAGGCCTCCCGCCCCTTTGACCGGGATCGCGATGGTTTCGTGGTGGGTGAAGGCAGCGGCATCATGATCATTGAAGCCCTGGAACACGCCCTGGAAAGAGGCGCGAAAATATATGCCGAAGTCGTCGGATATGGTATGAGCGGCGACGGCTACCACATGACATCCCCGCCGCCGGATGGTGCCGGTGCCGTGCAGTGCATGCAGGCCGCATTGGACGATGCCGGTGTTTCTTATGATCAGGTCGATTATATCAACGCCCACGGCACATCGACCCCGTTGAACGACCTGTACGAGAGCCGGGCTATCAAATCGGTGTTCAAGGACAAGGCCCGCTCTATCGCCGTGAGTTCCACCAAGTCTATGACCGGGCATCTGCTGGGTGGTGCGGGTGGTATTGAAACGGTTTTTACGGCGCTATCCATTCACCATGGTACGATTCCACCAACGATAAATTATGAAAACCCGGACGAAGAGTGCGATTTGGACTATGTTCCCAACGTGGCACGCAAACAAACCGTAAAGTATGCTCTGACCAATTCCTTTGGTTTTGGCGGGACAAATGCCTGTATTCTGTTGAAAGCATATAACGGTCAATAGTGTCGGCTGTCGCGTCCTTTACACTTATTGAAAACGTTGTCTCAATAGCCAGTCGACCATGCCAGAATTGCTAAATTGCCTCCCCTTGCAGGGGGAGGCAATTTTTTTTCTTGCGGATATCCTTTCAATTAGTTAATTAAAAAGATTACGTTTTTTACGAAGTGTTAACGCTAAAGCGACCGAGTGATGGAACAAATCAGGGGCGATTATCGATTCTGAGCGCCTGTGACATGGGAGAAGATAATGCAAAATACTGAAGCCGGACATCAAAATGCTATAATCATTGGTTGCGACCATGCAGCCTATCCCCTGAAAGAAAAAGTTAAGGAATTTCTGATTTCCGCTGGATACACGGTCAAAGATGTGGGGGCCTCTAGCGAGGAATCAGTCGACTATTCCGATTTTGGTATTCAAGTCGCATCCCAGGTTTCAAACGGGAACTACGATCGTGGGGTCCTGCTTTGCGGCACCGGTCTGGGCATGTCCATGGCAGCCAACAAATTTCAGAATGTTAGAGCGGCGTTGTGTACCGAGCCCTTTGCGGCCCGGATGAGTCGCTGCCATAATGATGCCAACATCCTTGTACTCGGCGGACGGGTGACCGGGGAGGCTTTGGCCCTTGAAATAGTTGATATCTGGCTCAACACGGCATTTGAAGGCGGACGGCATCAGAAGCGTCTGGAAAAATTCGATCGACTCGGACAGACTGGTGATAGTAAATAAAAGGGCAAGCTGCCCTAGCCAACTTCGCCTGTGCGGCTAGGACGGCTGTAATCCCCAGTTCCAGCATCACGTGACCAGCCCTCGGCATCGCAAACGTCTAATAACCAGGTCTGATTGGTGTAAAATAGATTTCCATACCGGGACAAGATATTTTTCAATTCCGTAGTCGTGGATTTTATGTTTAAGGAGATGTTCACGCAGGGGTAGATGTAATCATGTTTGAGATCAGCACACAGGGAGGAGCCTCATGAAATGCCCGTTTTGCGGAGAAATTGATAACAAAGTGATTGATTCCAGGTTGAGCAAAGACGGCAGCGTAATTCGCAGACGTCGAGAATGTCTGATCTGTACCCGAAGATTTACGACTTACGAGCATATTGAAGAAATCCCTATCATGATTATTAAAAAAGATGGGCGGCGTGAGGTGTTCTCCCGGGGAAAAATTCGCTCGGGCATCAAGAGAGCCTGTGAGAAACGGGACATAAGCATGAACGTGATCGAGGAATTTATCGACGAGCTCGAGCGTGACCTGAGAGAAACCGGCGAAAAAGAAATCCCCTCTCACTCGCTGGGTGAAAAAGTCATGGCCAAACTACACGACCTGGATGATGTGGCTTATGTGCGTTTCGCCTCGGTTTACAGAGAATTCAAAGATGTTAATGACTTTGTATCCGAGCTCAAAAGCCTTCTGAGCCAGCAATAAGGCAGTACATGACGATTAATGGATGATGCTTATTTTATGAACCTGGCCCTTGCACTTGCGCAAAAGGGTCAGGGCTATACGTCGCCGAATCCAATGGTCGGAGCCGTGCTCGTCAAGGACGGTCGGATTCTGGGACAGGGGTACCACGAAGCGGTCGGCCGGGCGCATGCCGAAGTAAATGCCATTGAGGCGGCAGGCGAAGCGGCCCGCGATGCCGCCCTATACGTAACGCTTGAACCCTGCAACCATACGGGCCGGACGCCGCCGTGTACCGCTAAGATATTAGCGGCTGGCATCCGGCGCGTGATTGTTGCCATGCGAGATCCCAATCCGGATGTCCGCGGCGGCGGCATAAAATATTTAAAACAGCAGGGTTTGGATATAACAACCGGTGTTTGTGAGGACCAAGCCCGCAGGCAGAATGAAGCCTTTATTAAATATGTGCGCACCAAACGCCCGTTCGTGACCGTCAAGTGTGCGGCCACCCTTGATGGCAGGATTGCGACCAGGACCGGAGATTCGAAATGGGTGTCGGGTGAGGAATCCAGGTCAACCGTTCATCGATTGCGGCATGCCGTTGATGCGATCATGGTCGGTGTGCATACCGTAAAAATAGATGACCCGAGTTTGACAACCCGGATGGCGGATAAAAAAGGCCTGGATCCTGAAAGAATTATTCTGGACACGCAGCTGTCGGTCCCGGAAAATGCCCGTGTTTTGCGGCTGGGTTCAAACGCTGATACCACTCTTGTCGTCGGCCCTTCGATTTCAGAAGCAAAAATAAACAGGGCCGAGAAAAAGGGTGTACGCATCATCCGGTCACCGTTGAAAAACGGTATGATCGATCTCAACCGCTTGATGGACACTTTAGGCGCCTCGGGAATCACCAGCCTGCTGATTGAAGGCGGCGCGCGGGTGATCGCCTCAGCGCTGCAGCAGCAAGTCGTGGACAAAGTAATCTTTTTTTATGCCCCCAAAATCCTGGCAGGCGATGACGGGGTACCCATATGCCGGGGCACGGGACCGGCATTGATGCGTGACAGCATCCCGCTGAAAGATATTCATGTTCGGCGCTGTGGGGATGATGTCATGATCGAAGGGTATATCGATCGGTTTGAGGTTTAAAGTGTCATATTTTATTTAATTAAAATGGATCTGAATCCTTAACCTGAAGCCTATAACTCAGCACCTGAAATAAAGAACATGTTCACTGGTATCATTGAAGGCGTGGGTACCATCACGGCCATACGCGCATCCGGTCAAGGCCGACGAATGACCATTACCTCGGATTTTGCACTGGATCGGACCGGGATTGGCGACAGTATCGCCGTTGACGGTGCCTGCCTAACGGCTGTCGTGGTCGCTGGCCAGCGCTTTGAAGTCGATGTATCTCCGGAGACGCTTGAAAATACCACGCTGGGTCTGTCAAAAGTCTCACAGCGTGTGAACCTCGAGCGGGCCATGCGTCTTTCCGATCGGCTCGACGGGCATCTGGTATCCGGCCATATCGATGGCACCGGCCTGATCAAGGCACGGCAGGCCAGCGGCAATGCAACCATTGTCACCATCGGTGTTGCCGAAGCGGTTGCCCGCTACCTGATCCGAAAAGGGTCGGTGGCCGTGGACGGCATCAGTCTGACGATCAATGAATTCGATGCCGCGAGTTTTACCGTCAGCGTTATTCCGCACACTGGATTTGTGACGACCATTGGATTTAAAAAAGTCGGTGAATCGGTGAACATCGAAACCGACATGATCGGTAAATATGTCGAACGGTTTGTCGGCGGCCGGCACCACCAAGAGTCCGGGGAAGGTGACACCGGCTCCGGCATCGATCTGCAGTTTCTGAATAAAACCGGTTTTCTATAAAACTGTGTAAAGGAGTTGGTCATATAAAATGTCAAAATTAACAATTAATGAAGCGATCGATGAAATCAAAGCGGGCCGTATGGTCATCCTGGTTGATGACGAAGACCGGGAAAACGAGGGCGATCTGTGTATGGCTGCAGAAAAAGTAACCCCCGAAGCCGTTAATTTCATGGCTAAATACGGTCGAGGGCTGATATGCCTGGCCATGTCCGGTGATATGATCGACCAGTTGGATCTTCCGATGATGGTCGACCAAAACACCTCGACCTTTCAAACCGGGTTTACAGTGTCGGTCGAAGCGCGCTGTGGTGTCACCACCGGGATTTCGGCGGCTGATCGCGCGACAACGATTCTCACTGCTGTACAAGAGAATGCCAAACCGACCGACCTCGTGCGGCCGGGCCACATATTCCCCTTGCGCGCCAAAGACGGAGGGGTAATGGTTCGGGTGGGCCAAACCGAAGGATCCGTGGATCTGGCCCGACTCGCGGGATTCAGGCCGGCCGGGGTGATTTGTGAAATCATGGACGAAGACGGAACTATGGCGCGCATGCCGGCGCTGGAAAAATTCAGTCAACAACACGCCGTCGGCATCTGTACGGTTGCCGATCTTGTTGAATACCGGATGCAGCATGAAGCGTTTGTGCATCGAGCGGCGGAAGCCATTATCCCGACAGAGTACGGTGGTGATTTTCGGATGATCGCATTTGAAAACGATGTGGACCAGCTGCTTCACCTCGCACTGGTCAAAGGGGAGATCGATTCGGAAAAGCCGGTTCTGGTGAGGGTTCACTCGGAATGCATGACAGGCGATATTTTCGGCTCCCAGCGCTGCGACTGTGGTGACCAGCTGCACAAAGCCATGGCCATGATCAATCAGGAGGGCCGCGGCGTTATCCTGTATCTGCGGCAGGAGGGCCGCGGTATCGGTCTCGTCAACAAACTGAAGGCGTATGAACTCCAGCAGAGTCAAGGGCTGGATACCGTGGAAGCCAATCGAAGGCTGGGCTTCGAAGATGACTTGCGGGAATACGGCCTGGGTGCTCAGATGCTCGTGGACATCGGTGTCAGAAAGATGCGACTGCTTACCAACAATCCCAAGAAAATGATCGGCCTCGAAGGCTACGGGCTGACAGTTGAGGAGCAGATTCAGATCGAGGTCGAACCCAATCAATTCAACCGCTATTATCTTGAATGCAAGAAACTGAAAATGGGGCATATGCTCCAATTGGGGGATGAATGCAAACTAGACCCATCCCCCAGCAACTAAACAACCTGCACATCTCTTAATACCGGGAGGGATATTCTATGTCGAAGATAATTGAAGGCCAGCTCATCGGAGAAGGTAAGCGGTTTGCGATTGTGGTTAGCCGCTTCAACGATTTTATCACCGAAAAGCTGCTGGGAGGGGCGGTGGATGCACTCACCCGCACCGGGGCGAAAGACAAAGATATCGACATTATCAAGGTGCCGGGGGCATTTGAAATTCCTCTAGCAGCCAAAAAGTTGGCCCACGTGGACAAGTATCATGCGGTGATCTGTATAGGGGCGGTGATTCGCGGTGCCACACCGCACTTCGATTACGTCAGTGCCGAAGTAAGCAAAGGCATTGCCCAGGTCAGCCTCGATGCGGAGATACCGGTCATATTCGGTGTGGTTACAACCGATACGGTAGAGCAGGCCATTGAAAGAGCCGGGACAAAGTCGGGCAACAAAGGCTGGAGCGCCGCAATGGCTGCCATCGAAATGGCCAATTTAATGGAGAGCATTACGCAGGCTTAGTTATGGGTAACCGCCGCAAATCGAGAGAGCTTGCCCTGCAAGCTCTTTTTTGTATGGATATGAACCACAACATCTCGGAAGAAATGCTGGATCGGTTCTGCAGCCATTTCGATCCGCCGGTAAAGGTGCGACCCTTTTTCCTGCAACTGGTCGGTGGGGTGATACAGGCCAAGGCACAAATCGATCAGATGATCGAACGGTTTTCTAAAAACTGGAAGCTCAATCGCATGTCCTGCGTCGACCGCAATATTCTGCGGATGGCGGTTTACGAAATTCTCTTCCGCCGGGAAATTCCGCCCAAAGTATCAATCAATGAAGCGATTGACATCGGCAAAAAATTCGGCACGGAAGACTCGGGTGCCTTTATTAACGGGATCGTGGACAGTGTTCGCATCGCCTATGAAAACGAAGAGATCCACATCGAGCCGGTCGGGGCCGAGCAGGATCTGGGCTGATCCGAAATTCACATCTTGCACGAATACAGGTAGGGAGGCTATTTTGATTATCAAAGCATTAACTGTCGGTCCGATTCAGGCCAACTGTTACATTCTGGGCTGTGAGGACTCTTTTGAAGCAGCGGTTATCGACCCCGGGGCAGATTCCGACCGAATCCTGCTGGCGCTGGGGGAATCAAAACTGAAGTTGAAATACATCCTCAACACTCACGGTCATTTTGATCACGTGGGAGCCAACAAGCCTTTGAAAGAGGTGACCGGCGCCGAGATTATGATTCATTCTCTGGATGTGCCCATGCTGAATCAATTATCCTCCAGCGCCGCAAGCTGGGGGCTTGCGGCAGAGGATTCACCGCCGCCGGATCGGGTACTGGACGAAGGCGATATTATCTCCTTCGGCACGATCACGTTAAATGTTATTCACACCCCCGGGCATACGCCCGGCGGAATTTCATTTCACGGCGACGGCATCGTTTTTGTCGGCGACACCCTTTTTGCCGGATCGGTCGGACGAACGGACTTTCCGGGCGGGGATGCCGGTACGTTAAAGGCGAGTATTCAAAATAAACTGTTTGTGCTCGATGACGAGGTAACGGTCTATCCGGGCCACATGGGAACCACCACCATCGGAAAGGAACGTCGCCATAATCCCTTTGTCGGGCAGGGCGGAATCCTGTGAGGTATTATTGGGAACTATGGACGAACCAATTTAAGGATTTCGACAAGAGCAGTTTAGTGTCACCCAAGCCAAATAAACCGGAATTGAAGATTGAAGATTGACGATTGAAGATTTGTGGAGGTCGCTCGCGCAGCGCAGGCGCTTGCGCCGCGTGTCGCTCAAACATTTTAATAATGGCTATAGTAGAATTGATAGAATTCCTTAAATATTCAATATTCAATCGAAAATATTCAATCGGTTTCTTAAAACATGTTGTCAGAAAAAAGGCCCTAAGGGATTAGATACCAACAATTGAAACGGAAGGACGGTTGAAGATGCAACACAAAGACAATCAGTACTTTGTCAATGACGGCGTGGAGAACGTTCGTACGCGCGGCAGCCGGATGGTGGCTGAAGGGACCCATATGCTACCGGCGGCTTCACTGATGAAGGCAGCCGGGGTTATCGACTCCCTGGATGACCTGGGCAAGCCCTTTGTAACTATCATCAATTCATACACCACCCATATTCCCGGGCATGCGCACCTGGATCGACTGGGTGAGGTGCTGCGCGGCGAGTTGAAAAAGCTCGGCTTTAATGTCTGGTATGCCAATATCGGTGCCGCAATTTGTGACGGGATCGCCATGGGGCACTTTGGAATGAAATACTCCCTGGCCTCGCGTGAGTTGATAACCGATCAGATCGAATCGATCGTTGCCGCCCATCCGTGCGACGCCTGGATCGGCATCGGCAACTGCGATAAAATCGTACCGGGCATGTACAATGCCATGGTGCGGCTGAACATTCCATCTGTTTACGTTTCCGGTGGACCGATGCTGGCCGGTCCCGATGGTGGGGATCTGATTTCGGTTTTCGAAGGGGTTGGAAAACATGCCGCCCAAAAGATGACCGACGACGAACTGAGGCAGCTGGCCGAAACAAGCTGCCCCGGATGCGGCTCCTGTGCGGGGATGTTTACCGCCAACTCCATGAACTGTCTGGGTGAAGTAACAGGCCTGGCGCTGCCCGGAAACGGCACCATAACGGCCGAAGTCTGGGCTGATTCACAAAAAACCGCCACCGAACTGAATCCGCGGCGGATCCAATTGTTTAAAGATGCGGCCGCTGCTTTGAAACGATGCCTCGACAATAATATCCGGCCCCTGGATATTATCAACGAGGCCGCCATCGACAACGCCTTTATTCTCGACATGGCCATGGGCGGCAGCACCAATACGGTCCTGCACACGCTGGCATTGGCAGCCGAGGCCGGCATCGACTACGATCTGGATCGGATAAACAAAATATCCGCAGAAACCCCGTGTATCTGCAAGGTATCGCCGTCACGACCCGAAGTTCATATTGAAGATGTTCATCGCGTTGGAGGCATCGGGGCCATACTCAAAGAAATTTCAAGTGCGACGGGCGGTGGATTGAATCTGGAAAGACAGACAGTCACCGGCAAACTGGCAGATGCTTTGCGGGATGCACCGGCCCCGGACGGTGACGTCATTCGGACCCGGGAAAAGGCCTTCAGTCCGGACGGCGGTCTGGCGGTGCTCTTCGGTAACATCGCACCCAACGGCGCGGTGGTTAAGGCAGCCGGGGTGGCCGAAGACATGAAGGTCTTCGAAGGCCCGGCCGTGATATACGAGTCTCAGGAAAAAGCCTTGTCCGGCATTCTGGATGGACAAATCAAAGACGGCGATGTGGTGGTCATCCGGTTTGAAGGACCCAGAGGCGGACCCGGCATGCAGGAAATGCTGTCGCCCACCGCCGCCATTCAAGGGGCCGGCATCCGCGCCGCCCTGATCACGGATGGCCGTTTTTCCGGTGGTACCCGCGGATTGTGTGTCGGGCACATCGCCCCTGAGGCCGCCTCAGGTGGTCCCATCGCGGCCATACAGGCCGGTGACCGCATACGGATTGATGCGAAGAAAAGAACCATTGATCTGATGATTGATCAGGCAGAACTGGACCGGCGGCTGGAGAATCTGCCGGCCTTCGAGCCCCGGGTCAGGCGCGGGTGGCTGGCGCGGTACCTGTTGCATGTTGAATCCGCCGACCGCGGAGCGGTGTTGAGAACGGCGGTGGATTGAACCTTATCGGGAAAGCTTTACCCTATCATTGACGATATGTATGAGATAGTTGCGTTTACTGGGCAGATGCGGGATGGTATATACAGGATCCAGGATACAAGATTCAAGATACACGATATACAAATGATGAAATCCAAAAACAACCAGGATCCAGAAACCAGGATCCAGGATCAGTGAATACTCGTAATGGTTTTCATTGCAGCGGACAGGTTTGAAGCAGCATTTTATGCAACTATCGGGTTCCCGCATTTCCGGACGACGGTGAGGTTGCAGTGTAATTCTTCATTTACAAATACCATTTTTTTTGGCCCGCGCATCATTATTACACAACCCTAATTCACAAGCCCGGTTCCAATCAGGGCACGCCTTGTCGGTGAGGCCTTTGTGATAATAGGCAACTCCGCGACTGTTGTAAGCGTTCGCATGCTCGGGGTCTATCTTTATGGCCCTGCTGAAGTCAGAAATGGCTTTGTCGAAGTCGCCTTTGTTGTAATAGGCGTGCCCCCGATTGTTGTAAGCGTTCACAAACTTGGGGTTTATTTTTATGGCCTTGCTGTAGTCGGAAATGGCTTTGTCAAATTGACGTTTGCGTTGGGCATAGGCGTTCCCTCGATTGTAATAGACCATTGCAAATTTCGGATTTAACGCGATGGATTTGTTGTAATCGGAGATTTCCTTGTCATATTGGCCTTTTTTATTATAGACAAGCCCCCGGTTGAAGTAGGCGTCAGCAAACTTCGGATTTATCTTTATGGCCCTGCTGTAGTCAGAAATGGCTTTGTCGTAGTCGCCTTTGCTGTAATAGGCATGCCCCCGATTGTTGTAAGCGCTCGCAAACTTGGGATCTATTTTTATGGCCTTGCTGTAGTCGGAGATGGCTCTGTCATATTGACCTTTGCGTTGAGCATAGGCGTTCCCCCGATTGTAGTAGGCTTCGGCAAACTTCGGATTTATCTTGATGGCAGTGTTGTAATTATAGACGGCCTTGTCGAATTGGCCTTGCTTGTAATAGATAACTCCCCGATTATTGTATACCCGCGCATCATTGGGTTTTGTCTCTGATGTTTTATTGGGAAGAGTTTTGGTGCGATTATTTTGTTCCTTTTTTGTGTAAGCCCTCGCCTCATTGGGTTTTGTCTCTGGTGTCTTATCAGAGTGAGCTTTGGTGCGATTATTCTGTTCCTTTTTTACCAAAGCTACATCTCGATTTAACGGCGCAACGGATTCAGTTTCTTTTTTCTCCTCTGTGGCCGTACATCCAGCTAAAATAGAAAATATAAGGAATGTATTAAAGATGGTTAGCAATAATAATTGCACGAGATAACCCAAAATAATTCGCCCTTTATCAAGTTTA
>Ga0126325_10000258_pt1 | contig 14195 bp, 7 predicted proteins | sample InaspJWI14metaG_FD_94487 | JGI IMG/M metagenome (GOLD analysis project Ga0126325, IMG submission 94487) | Marine gutless worms symbiont microbial communities from Oahu, Hawaii - Inanidrilus sp. 1 OAHU.JWI-14 metaG | ecosystem: Host-associated > Annelida > Digestive system > Unclassified | place...
ATGTCTTTAGCCTAGACTTAAAAACTGCAACAGAGTCACTACTGAGAACAGTTTTCGGTAGTGAGTTCCAGACAGCTGGCGCAGAGCATCGAAAAGCGCGTTTCGCAAATGTTGTCGTCGTATATAGACAACTTTAAGAATGGCCTTTTTAAAGTAGTGAATTGGTCGCCACATATCACTGTAATCGTCTTCACTGCGCATAATGCACAGGTGCCGAAAACAAGCAAGAAGCTCTGACGAATTGGGCTCTCGGCCGCCTGAGCGGGACTTATCTGCGCCAGGATTACGACATTTCCAATCACTGGACTTTGGCGGGAGTACAACGCGTCTGCAACAATGCGCTAGAACTCAGCTACCGGTATGCTGCTGTTAATTTTGATGGTGCTTGTCGGTCTTAGTGTAACAGTGTTGCGTCTTTTAGTTCGGCTGATCATTACGCTAATTCGACGTAAGTAAACAATGACATTGCTGACGCTGTGGCCGTGCGTAAAGACCAATTTATTAAGAGATACTCGTTGAATAGCAGTGTAGTCTGTGAGATATGCAGTCTCATTGTCAAGTAGGATATCGTTAGCGACTTGCTCACCTTTTTACTTTATTTTCATACAATAATACTGCATGTTTGTACTGCCAATAAAAGACGTATATACATTGCGGACGGACCAGCCTCACACGCATTGACCAGTTTATCACACTGATTATCCACTCCTGAAGCACGATGCGCCTGGCATCGCGTCGCGCGGGTCCATCTGCGACAGCTGAGCCTGTTGTCGTAACACAGCCGGCCTGCTAAGCTCTATCGCTAAGTATAGGCTGATTACATAAACCTTAGTGGGCGTGTGACTTGTTCAAGCTCTAAGAAAACCAAACCGTCTGAGTGTGGACCGTTCAAGAACATGACGACACCCGGTGGCAGACTATCAAGCTGTGATGCTTACTCTAAAAGGAACGAAAGTGTGCCGAAAATTATAATAAATGACACAATAATTTTTTCTTCTTAAACTGCAATCAGTATTTTGGTAATTTCAAACCATAACAGTTTCCGAGTGCTGTTTCATAAAATTGCTTCCATATATTTTATTTGAAAAATATATTATTATTATATTGTAGCATTGGAAGTGACCAGGCTGGGGAAGCGGCACTGTGCCAATTGTATCGGCGCACTTTCCTTTCCTATTAGCGCACAATCGGACTTCATAGAGAATGTGATGCTACTTTTGTCACACCTCCGGAAGTGACCGACAGACCGGCCTAGCGACTTATGGGCAGCATTAATTTGCCATCTTTAATCAGTCAGATCGACGCTACAGTATAGACTAATGTATAGAGACACTTTGAAGTTTTAGCCGTCAGTTCATTCCGTTAGAGACTTACAAGCAAATTATCAATCAGTTAATCAATCAATCAATTTGTACACCCATTTCCACACACCGCAGACTTCGTGATGAGCAGTGCGTGTATACGGTACGGTTGAGCAGTGAACCCCGGCATGCCAGGGTCCACGATTGAGCTGTGCCTGAAAGCCAAAGGTACTCAGTTTAACGACTCTGATCTCTGCCCAATTCACACCGCCCGCCAGACAAGACAAGACGGTCCTATTCGTGTCGTGTCTGGCGTGGCGGTGTGAACCACGACCATCGTTACGGCCGTGGTCACGGCGTGGTGTGAACTAGTTCACGGAGCGAATTGCCCCTGCGCTGGCGTAGCGATCGCAGCACTACGCGCGGGCGAAGTGTGAACGCTCATTAACGCGTTCGACTTCGGACCAGTAGCGACACCATGGCTATACCGTCGCTTAGTCTGAACGCAATTTAACATCTAGATTGGCGTTGGCCGACACGATAATTACCTATTTTAGATCATATCATAATATGTTTCTTGCTGTCCCTCCAACGACGGCACTGTCATCGTTAATCACGACGGCTCTTGGCGGTGGGTGGATACTTCTGCACGGAACCGTCGAACTGATTACTGCAGTCAGCAGAGCGTGAAGTTGGATTCGGAATCGATCCGTAACAAACTGACAACATTTTGTCCACCTGTCTGTTCAGTATTCGTACGTCAGTTATCTTGTGCTGCTACTACTCGTCTTCGCGGACATCAACCTGCCATATATCAGTCAGTTAACCACAAATAGCAGGCAAATGCTTCAAGGCACGTAATCAAAAGCCCAACAGGTCATACGTTTTTACCACGCGACGCTGTGCTAGCACGGTAATGCTGTCGTGTGTCCGTCTGTCCGTCTGTCCGTCCGTCTGACGTCCGTCACAAGCCGGTATTGTATCGAAACAATTGGGCGAATCGAGCTGGTTTCGGTATGGAAGCTTCCTAGACTGTGTTATTAGGAAATTCGGGTTTCTTAAAATATTAAAGTACTGCGGGACTTTGTCGCAAACTCTGGACTTACAAAATTTCGCCACGGCAAGTCGATCGCGTTGCTACTAGGCACCTTTTTGACACTTTTGATTCACACATAGGCAAGTGGCTGAGAGCTGGTCTCAAGTCTGCACTTACAAGAAGCTCTGCTATCGCAGACGGACCGCGCGACGCGCTGTCAGTCAAAATCTTGTCTACTGTAGAAACAGGTTGTACAACAAATCCACAACAAATCGAAGTAATGAAGTAATGTTATTTTTATCAATAGATTTATTCATCATGCAGTCACTGATTTTTGCGCTGTCATATACTTAAGGCTTGTTCACAGCACATGAACTGAACTGAACAAGTCGACCCCGTTACACGGCGTGTTCATTGGTCACGCGCGTCAGCGTCACGACTGTACTTACTAATGATCGGATGCAGTGAAACTAGGACGGTTAGTGCTCGGTTAGTTCTCAACACGTGCATTCCCTGCGATCGTTCACACCACGGTTCGCTAATTGACGGCCAGTTCAGTTCAGTTCGAGTGCTGTGAACAAGCTTTTAGTTACTTACTTGTACGGAGTATTTGTCGTCTGTTGTTAGGCCACTTCGCATGCCCAGAGTGTAAACAAAGATGCGGCCTATTGTTACCGATGTTCCGTGGTCTGTGTGTCTGCGTGTCTGTTGGACACAACTGTGAGCCCCACAGAAACGGCTGAACCAATCGCGAGTCCACACTGGGTGTGGACTCGGGTGCATGGGCCGAAGGAACCATGTATTAGGTCGGACCCGGATGATCTCCCGAGGGGAAGGGGCATTTTGGGGAGAGGGGCGCCCCTGCGATGCTGCGGCCTGTCGTCAAAATTAATTTTTAACTGCTTGTTATATAGAGCGAAGAAGATGGAGTTGGCGCAGTCAAGTCAGCCGGAGCTGGCGAGCACGATCACCCACGACTGTACGGCATTCACCGTTCACGTTGAGTCTCAGTCGGTGCGAGCTATCTTTTCCCAAGGTCTCGACGTCAACCAGCCAGCCTACAGCTCCGTCGGTCAGTAGATTCACCGTGCAGCTTTTGATAGTGGTCCGCATAGAGCAGTCGGCCGGGCACATGTGTGTATCCGTATCGTATGCGATAACTGATGAAGTAAATGACCCGTTATGCTGTCATCTAGCTTTTTGGCTTGTTGGTTCATTTTGGTCAAGTTCCACGATCCCGGGATAGATCTGTTTAGATCTGCTACTTGAAAATCGTTATAAAATGAACAGTACGACCTCCAGTTTGGCTTTTTGTAGTTTTAGTTTGTTTAGTTGCATGCATATTAATTAATTGTGTACTATAGTGTGGATGGATTAACCCGCAAAATGATTTTGCAGTTTTAGATGTGTGCTTGGGCTTCCAGTGCAGTATTTGAAATTGTTATATTTTTTTCACATTTTAGTACGTGAAATTGCGAATTTTGACCCACGGAGATTCGACGCTGTGTGACAAAACGCTGTCACAGTTGATGACGCCCGATAGATGAACCGTTATACTGTTTTTAACTGCGACACATGGCGGTAGACCAGAAAGTAAGCGTCGTCTTTTTCTGCCCCGACAAACGACAATCTTAGGTACACGTTTAGCGTGAATTGTTGAAGAACCATGCTGTAAAACTGTTTGGCCGATCTTTTTACCACCACCGTGAGAAGTTCGTATAATGTAATTGTGGTCGTTGATAAACTTGGACGGATTCATGTGCGCATTGCAGGTAAGCGTGGACTGGGAGTGACAGTTTTCTTACACGTCGACGTCATAATGCAGATATTGGAGCAGTGCAGTTCGCCCGTATGCTGGATCGTCATCTACAAGGTAGATATTTTAGTGCCATGCATATGCATGTAATGCATATGCACAGCGCTTATGTAATAGGCTGAGGTAACACGGCTGCATCTTTTTTTGTCACGTATTTTCGCTACTTACACGTATATAACAAGAAGCTCAGCTATCGCCGAGGGACCGCGCGATGCGTCGTGTCAGTTCAAATCTTGCCAATTGCGTGGTCACTGTTGTTTGTTAAACGTTGGTGTCGGTGATGTTGTTGCGACGTCATTCTACTGCTAATCACTTCCGGTTTCGCTCGTGAATCCGCGTCAAAACTGGATTCGCTGGATTCACGAATCCGGACTCGGATTTGGCAGATGGAAGGAATACGCGGTTAATGCTGGCGGCGGCGGTGGTGGTGAGTGCAGATGATGTTCGGGCGGCGAGCAGACACGCAGGCGGTCTATGACCAGGAACCACCGCACGACTGCGACAGTCTCTGTACTACCATCAGACCGCTCGTCTCCGATCCCGCTTCCGAACAGCTGCTCAAGTCTCAGGTATTGTTGATAATTATGCCCTCCGCCGTAGGGGAGGGGGGCATTAAGCTATACCGCGATACGTCCGTCCGTCTGTCCCATGGCGCAGCTGTCCTAGGCGCGCATCTGCCATAGGCTATAGGCACGCTGGCTGCCTGCAGCCATGTGCGGCCTTCGGACCCGTCCACGGACGGACATAGATCCGCCGCGAGTCGAACTGCCATCGGCGGGGACATATCGTCTCGCCGCCCACGGCAGCGATAACTTGTCTTTATTGGCACTGTCGGCATAGTATGTGGAATGGAGTCTTTGAAACGGCAAGGTGTCAGTCCGTCCGTCTATCTGTCCCAGCAAACCCGCTGCTGCAGGTTTGCTGCTGTGGGCCCTGCGTGCTGGAGATGTCCATCGATTGCTGCAGCGGCGGGCAGTGCTACGTTGTCCGCGTATACGTTGTAGCTGAACACAGACTTGTTTACTGTGTGGTGTGGCAACACGATAATAAAAAATACAGCAAAAGGAAAACTTAACTAATCTTAACTAAATACCACTATTATATATTAGCCTAATGTATCGGCAAACAGTCTAGAAAATGACGTTGCTAGAACCGGAATATTTTCTCAAAAATTTAGTCTTTCTGCTAGCTACACAGTCATGTACAGTAACTGCAAGATGTTATTCAACTGTTAACTTGTACATGACTGTCCAGCTAGCGACTACGGACAAGTCAGCAATAACAAATCTCAGACTAACTCCCTTGACTTTGCTATAAATAGTGCTTTTAGTAAAATATTTGATGATAAAAGTCCACTTATGTACTATGTACTATGAAACTGTTGTATAGTACATCCGTGGATTTTTACTAAATATTTTACTAAAAGCAGCTATTACTCTATCGATAATGTACCCAGCCTGTTCTCGTGAGACCCACGACCACTTTAGTTTTTAGCCATGCGGCTTCTGCGTCCTAGTTTTTATGCCTCAGCCTATCCTTACATCATTGCGTTTTGCGTGGTCAGTCCGTCTACGTGCACCTGCGCGTGCGTGCGTGCGTCCGTGCACGGGTCCGTCGTTTTCTAGTTTGTATACTAAAGCTAATTCCCACACGACACCGACTGGACTGTTTTGTCGTGTCTCGCTGGTGGTGTGAATTGGGCATTAGTTTCTACTGCTTCTCTGTTGACTGTCAGGTTTTCCTGTTCGAGCGCGACGCATCTGCGCCGTGTTTCGCTCGTCGGCCGCGACACTGCTGTCCCGTCGCGGTCGTCCACTTCGTCTCGAACCGGCTCGGCCGTCCCATGCCGCCGCTCACGCCGCTCGCCCCGGCCGCGACCACCACCGGCGCTCCCGCCCCGGCCGCGTCCACGCACCTGCTTCCGGTCGGACGGCCTCTCGACGAGCCGACCAACCCGGTTCCTCACAGCCTCGGCGGCGGGACGTCGCACCGGAGCCAGCCGACCGGCGTACCTCAGCAACCGACCGTCCCTACTCTTGCCGCCGGAGCACCGTGCTGCCCGCCATTTCCACCGACCTGCGGCTCGCCGGGCGTTATTATTCACCGACCACCCGCTCCTGATGATGTCGTTCCGTATCCAGACTGTACAAGACCGGCTTCTTGCATCCCAGCCACGTCATTCGGCGCCGCTCCGTTACCGCACTCGTCTACATTCGATATGCCAAACTACACCGTTGGGATGACGTCATACCGGAAGCAGGTGGCTGGTCATGTGACCAGCGTCGCTGTACCACCGGCCGACGCCACTTCAGGCGCTGGAGCGCTATCCTGGTCGTCGTTAACACGAAGTGGCATTTCGTCTGGCGTTCCTGTTGCCCACACGCGCGCTCCTGATGCCGTCCCGTATCCAGCCTCTACGGCGCGGATTTCCAGCTGCCCAATCGCTTCATTGCCACATTCGTCTCCAATGAGACCGACTTTGGACGTGCCCAACTACTCCGTTGGCATGATGACGCCATACCGGAAGCAGCCGACCGGTCACGTGACCAGCGTCGCTAGGCAACCAGTCGACGCCACTTCTGCTTCCGGAGCGCTCTCCTGGTGGCCTGTGCCACAAAGTAGCAGCTCGTCTGGCATTGTTTATCGCCGTTCTGCCGCAATTGATGCCGTTCCAAATTCAGCCTATGCACCGCTAGCTTCCGGTATTCCAACCACGTCAACAGGTTGCGCTTCATTGCCGCCCTCGTTTCCAACCAGACCGCGTTTCGACATGCCCAACAATTCCGCCGACATGACGTCATACCGGAAGCAGGCGACTGGACACATGATCAGCGTTGCCAGGCAACCGGTTGCCGCCGCCGCCGCCGCCGCTGCTGCTGCTGGAATGATGTGTTTTTCGAACGCTGTTCATCCTCCGCCGCCGCCGTTTGCCGCTTTACCGTGCCAGCAGTTCCGGCCTCTTCCACCACCGTTCCCGGCGCTGAATGCGCTCCGAGCGGCCACCGAACCTCCGCCGACGATCGTGCCTCCTTCGTCGATGTGGGACCCGCGTCCGGGTGCGCCAAACGTCAATCCAAGTGCGTCCAGTGTTGGACAGATACGCAGCGTCCGATTTCAAGGCTGGTCGGCACTGGCTGGTAGCGGACTTCAAAGCGCGCCACTGTGGCCGCCAGTGCCTCATCGAAGTGATTTTCGACCAGAACATCGTTTCCCGCAGCAGCAGCAGCCGCAGCCGCAAGCGAGCGGCACGTGCAGCCCGAGTCAACTGAAGACGCTGTTGCTTCATCATCGCCACGTCTGCGACGGTTTCATGCGCAAAGTCGATCTCTCCCTCGACGTGGTTTTCGGCGGCGATCTGCGGAGCTTCGTCGCCAACTCCGGCGTTCCGTCGTCGGCCGTGCGCGGTCTGCTCGACGAGCTGTGGCAGCTGATCGCCGACGTGGACGCGGCGCGCTGGCAGCATCGCGTCGCCTACTCGGCGGCGCACGACGTTGCGCTGGCGCAGATCGACCGCGGACACGCGCGGCTCCACCCGAACGTCGTCCGCGAGAACGCCCGCGCCGTCCGGCTCTGTTCGCAGCACGTCGAGGCGGTCGCGTTCGAACTGCGACGTCTGCTGCTGCTGCTGCCGCCGCTGACGGACACAGCTTCTCCGACGCCGAACGCTGGCGTTGGGTTCCACGTCGGCCAGCTTCGACGCAGCGTCGACTTCTTTAGCGAGGCGCTGAAGGCCTTCTGCCGCCTGCTGGTGCCCAGTGCGGGTCACGCGGCGGATGCTGGTCGAAACGTGTCGCGGTCGGACATTGCGTATTTGCAGAAAGCGTTCAGCGATGACGTCGATCAGCTGATATTGACGCAGCAGCAGCAGCAGCAGTGGAACCCGGTAGTCATCGCCCAGTCGACGTCCGTACCAGTCCTCGAAGTTTCTACCTTGCCCGTGGTCGACGGACTGTCCGACACCATCCGGCCGCCCGACAGCCGCGCGCTGACAGAGAAGGTGAATACGGCTCAGCAGATTGACGAGCCAGACGCGACGTCAACGAGCGCGATGGGGACGGAAGACGACGTCCGCGTGGTGGCAACGGAAGCGGAAATGAAATTCTCCCACGTGCTTCGGTCCAGACACCCCGACCTCGGCCGTATCACAGTCGACGACGTTGACGACGATCTACCGCCATTCTGCGACCACGATGACAGCGGACTGGCCGATCCACGTGAAGCGACCGCGGCCGATGCTGGCTCGGGTCTTGACGAGACCAAGATCGTCGCAGCTGTCGATCTCATGTCGCTCGGTGGCTTTAACCTCTTCATGCCCTTCTCGGTCGATCCTCCTCAGGACTTCGGTGAACCGCGCAGGTCTGCTGGATCGGCGGCACCGTCGAGCGACAGCGGCGACAGCGGAATCGTCAAAACGGAACCAGCTGGCGTCGTCGAGGACGTGGTTCTACCGACCGAGGACGTCATCAGCACACCTGATCAAAACGCGGCGACAAATGCCGACGTGCTTCGGCCGGAATTTTGCTGCCCGAACACTGTTGATGTCGGCAGCGTGGAAGGTTACGATAATAGTCCACTTTTCTGCCGCATCGAGAGCGTTTACAGCATTCCTCCGGATCGTCTTGAGGCTGCCGAAACTTCGTTGCTCTCTTCACCCGCCGAACAGCGACCGTCGACGGTCGGAAATGACGGGACGGACTATAGAGTGTCGCCGGCGGCGGCGGGCGTCGACAGGCGGTCGTCGTCACAGCGAGGCGACAGCATCCCGACCTCGGCTCGTTCTTCCACGGTGACGTCCTCATCGAAGGTCGGCGACCCGGAGGCGTGGTTCAAGCAGCCCGTCGGGCGACAACGACAGTCGCGGATGTTGACGCTGACCGAGATAAGCCGGGCACTGCGTAAGCGCAAGAGTTCCGCCGCGAACGGCGATCGGCGTAAAAGACTGCGTACGGACAGCAAGACGCCTGCCGTTTTCGCCGCCTCCCCTGCGTCCTGGGTCGTCCAGAAGAAGCTGCTTATTCCTTCGCCTGCGGGGGCGGTCAAGAAGCGGCGCGGTCGACCACCGAAGCAGCGCGTTGACACGGTGGCGATGCCGTCGCCAGCGGAGCTGAAACGTCGGCCGGCGGCGCGTAGCAAGATCCTAGCGTTGTACCGCAGCTCGCAGTTCACTCCGCTGGACGGCAGCAAGCGGGCAACGTCCGCTCCGTGCCGTCGGGCGACCGTCGACGAGCGGCCAGCTGGCGGTAAGTCGGGAGGCCCGGGTCAAGGACGCGGCGGAGAGATGTCCGGTGCCACAGAGTCGACGAAGTATGGACGGATACCGTCGGTGTCCGGTGCCACCCCGTCGTCGCGGATTCGGTGGAATAAATCCATCGTTGAGCCTGCCAAGTCACGAGCTGGAGCTGCCGCGGTCTGCGGCGACATAGCAGGTGCGCTGAAGGCAAACGCCGACCTCGACGCCGCGAGTGGAACGCCAGTTCGACCACATCACCTCGATGCCGTACTTCTTGCTGATAATTCTCTACAGCCATCTGCCGCGATGTCTCCGTCTAGCGCCGATGCAAACGTCATCGCAGCACAAAGCTACGAGTTCTGCGACGATGACAGTGCCAGGGTCGAATCCGCCGCAAACACCGACGAGCTCGACTCCCGCCGGACTGGAACGCCAGGTGGACCACTTCACTTCGACGCTAGTCCGGCCCCTGCCTGCGTTGGTTCTCCGCCGCAATCAGCTGCGAAGTCTACGGCTGTCGCTGAACTGATCATCACAACAGACAGCTCCGCGCTTGCTGGTGATACACCTCTATCTGGCGTTGACGACAGTACGAGGGTCGAACCTGCCGCTGTGTGTACCATGTGTATGTCGTCGGTCGAGAACAACACAGTCGATGTGCATCTTGGAGCGGCTGTGCAGCAGGTGATCGGCCAAAACAGCTCGACGGCGTCGCAAATCGGTCTGAATTCGGCGACGGCAACAGCTGACGACACGGCGATCGCCGTACAATCGTGGAGACCGTCTTCCATCAGAATTCTCGAGGAGCTGCTGAACGTCGACGACATCGACGAGGATCCCGGCCGCCTCGTTATCGACATGGACTGCAGCGATCCGCACGCGAGTGCGAGCGATTGCTCCGTATCGAGCGATTTGCGCAATAATCACGGCGGAATTCCGACCGCGGCGTCGAAGAGCGGATGCTGCCCGGCCGACGAAAACACCGAGAAAAATGCAACTCTTTCCGTAACCGTCAGCTGCTCTCCGGAAGCCGACGAAGTGATCGCATCGGCGACCGCCGAATCGGCAACCGACGTCCAATTGGGATCCGACGTCCGCGCGAAAACTACTTGCGGTGGCGACGCAGCCACTTCCGGTCACGTGACTCCGACGTCGGTGAAGTCCGGTACGTGGCCGGCGCCGGTCTACAGCGACATTTCGGACGCCGAGGAGGACGATGACACGGCTGCGACCTCGTCGACGTTCTGTGATGTCCACCGGCAGGAGGTCGCCGCCGCCGATGTGTCGACTCTGCCGGCGGCCGGCGGCGACAGAGCGGTTCCAGAGAAGCCGCAGACGAGCGCGGTCGCGTCACCGACTCGACAACACCCCAGCAGCGTCGACTTGGACCGGAAACACAAACACGTCGAGGTACGCCGTACGGGCTAGTAAGCAGTGTAGCTGTTGTATGGGGGGTCAAAGTTCGGGGGGCTACGGTGCCCCAAAAACGCTCTCGGAGCCCAAAATTTCATAATTTTCACTTTTGCGAGGCCACTATGCTCAAACGCTTTGCGTTAGTGGTTTTGAACCCTTAACAAGTTAGGGGGACCATTCTTCATATTCCCCAATAAATTTTGCATTGTAGTATAAGAATCTGGAAAAATATCCCTTTTGGGGGTCAAGGTTCGGGGGCTACAGTGCCCCAAATCACGGAGGTTAAATATGTCAGCCAAATGAGCCGGTTATGCAATTATTAGGCCGCGTCGCATGCATTGCATAGACGCGGCATATTCCTACGCATGTCTCGACGTTTCACGGCCGGTTTGTTTGTGTGTCGGTCACGACCGCGAGCACGGCAAATTGCCAGATCGGCTGAACAGATCGCCAGATGCTGTATGGGGGTGGGCAAAAGAAGCATGTAGGCTGGGTATAGATGTGGGTCACATTGGCGTCACCTGGCGAATAGGATAGATCGATCTCTGCGGCGGTGAAGATGCCGCCTGTCGCAACCATTACTGCAGCAACTTGTTCTGTTGCCGACACAGTAACAACGCCCACCACGTGCGTTGCTTCATTATGGCAAGTTGATGGTCAACTTACTTATTTTCACTCACCTGATGGCGACACAGGCACAGGCCACAAGTCGCTGTGTATTGGTTTACCCGCGCGACGCTATGTCCCAAACTCTCGACCTAGAAAATTTCACATACCATCTCGTTATGTAACCAGCCAACTAGGTCAACTCAGCCTTGCGTCTCTCCAGGGTCGCTTAATCGAGTACCAGCTTCTACTGGGGTAAGGGAGGGAATGCCACCTCTGTCGGGTGGCAGTGTGATCCAATATTGCATATGAGTTCCCGTAGCGGTGAGGCTGGTTGTGAACTGCTATACTCCGTTTACCTTTACCATTTACCTTTATACATGCACAAGCCGCACGTCGCTCTGTATTGCCGGTGTTTTACGTTGTAGCTGTGCGAGCTGATCGACGAAGCGAGGCATGCGGACGGCCAGTCGGCGTGCAAGAGATCTACCGGTGAAAGTACGGCGGCGGCGGCGGCGCGACGTTCGGCGACCGATAGTCGCCGCGATGACAAGAAATCAGCCACCGATAGAACTCGGCGGCCGGTGACCTTGCGGTGTGGTGCGTACGGGTGCGGCGTGCAAAGGGCTCCCGCGGACCGCCGCCAGTCGCGGCTCCCGCGTCCCCTGTCGCCGCGTCACGGCCGCCCCGCCGCCGGTCGTGATCGACCGTCGACCGGCCGGACCACCCACGTGGCGGCCACCGCACAGTCATGGTGCGGGAACGCGCGCCGGGCGCCGAGGCGCCTCCGCGTCGACCGCAAGATCGCCGGCGAGTACTCCAGCTCCAGGGACAGCCATCGAGTCGACCAGAAACGCACCGCTGAAAGTGTGTTTACCGTCGATAATAGTTGGTATTATTAGGTCCAGTGGCATGCAGCGCACAGATGCGGCCTGTTGTCGCCCATGTTTTGTGGTCTGTCTGTCTGTCTGTCTGTCGATCTGTAGGACACATGGTGAGCGCTGCAAACACGCTGAACCGATCGAGACACTGTGGGCCCAAGGAACCACGATGATGTGGTACATATTGGCGCCATCTGGCGAATAGGATCGAACTTTCTTTGATCACATGTTAGGCCTATGACTGTCACCATTTTCATCAGTAGTGGCGGCGGCTGCTGCTGCTGTGATGCCCAGCGTGCAGCACAGCCGCACGCCGCTAGTGTTATTGCCGTGAGTACATCGCCACTGGCCCCATTAATAGTAGTGAAAAAGCTAAACGTAGCCCATACTGGATTACCGAGCGTAGGGTTCCGGAGCTGATCCCGGCCCTTCTGCGCCTGAGTCCAGCACGCTAACCACTTGGCTACCGAGCCACCCCGTTAATAGTAGTATGGATATGGATTACGACTGCCAGAGTAGTGCATAGCAATGATGGTACAGAGACAGTGTATATAACATTGTTGAGGAGAACTCCAGCGTTTTCTCCCTAATCCGAATGCGCTGTTTGTCGTCAGCAAGAGCATGCGGACAGTAGAAAAACTTTGCACCAACAAAATCCTCATGTTCGGGGGGGGGGGTGCCGGCTATCGCAGGTTGACCTGTGCAGTGGCCGTAAAACGGTGGTCGGTAGTGGTAGCCATATATGTAAAAAAACGTTTTTTACTTTTTTTATTTTGGTCTCGTTTTTTTATGTTTTTAACGTTTTTTATTTTTCAAACCTTTTTTATTTAAAAAAACGTTGGCAAAGTTCAGAATTTGAAATTCAACGGGTTCATAAATAACAGAATACTGTATCCAGTAATTAGAATGTAAGAGATCATGAATAGCACAATATTGAAGATTTCACTGCTAGCCTAAAACGACGACAGTTTACAGTTTTCTGCAAAACTAAATTGAGTGGCATATTCCGAGTTGCCTTGAAGGCCATTTCTTGGGTATCAGGCGTGGAGTTGAACTACACTAAGAAGAGGTAACGTTTTTTATTACGTTTACAAAAGTTTTTAAAAATAATTTTTGTCACGTTTTTACGTTTTTTAACGTTTTTTATTTTTATTTGAACGTTTTTTTACATCTATGGTGGTAACAATGGTGAAAAATGCGTTCAGCGCTGTACAAAATGTCCTGTTTACTGTAGGAAGTTCGTCGTTGAAGAATTCGGCGGCTGCAGACACTGGACGTGAAAGCCGAGCCCAGCCGCCAGTGCCACGGTTCGATGTCGTCGTCCAGCGCCACCCACATTGGGTACCTGTCGATCGCGCTGACCCCCGTGGGCGCGAGACGCCCGGCCGGGCCACCGCCGTACGGCTTCTGACGCCGTTCAAGCGCCGTCCGTGGCGGCCGTCCTACCATCTGAGGACCGCCGGAGCGCACTGCGACAGCAGACAGGCGACATCGTCGGAGCCTGGTAGCACCCACTCGATGAACACTCGGCGAAACAACCGAAGCGTCGTCGGGTCGGGCGGTTGGAGAGTGGTCAGAGCGTCCGAGAACGCGACCACCGGCAGCAAGCCGCCCGTCAGAATGCGCCTGGAAAGGCGTAGATGAGCCAGCCGGCTGTCCAGTTCGTGCAACAGGAAAGTAAGTAACGATTTTTGTCGAGCGCGGTTTGCGTTACTCGCGCGTGGTCATGCGTAACGCTAACTGCGCTCGACCAAAGTCGTTACTTGCTTCACTCTTGCACCGAACCTCTCATTCAAGCAAGCTCTCGTCCGACCGTCATTAAAGAAAGTCGGGCTTGATGCTGGTGATCTGAAGAACTTTCGACCTGTGTCCAACCTTCCATTCCTCGCCAAACTACTGGAGAGAGTTGTGC
>Ga0126325_10000261_pt1 | contig 14164 bp, 6 predicted proteins | sample InaspJWI14metaG_FD_94487 | JGI IMG/M metagenome (GOLD analysis project Ga0126325, IMG submission 94487) | Marine gutless worms symbiont microbial communities from Oahu, Hawaii - Inanidrilus sp. 1 OAHU.JWI-14 metaG | ecosystem: Host-associated > Annelida > Digestive system > Unclassified | place...
CAACTGTAACCCTGTATTAGCATTAGCAGTATATACACCGTGAGTCAAAAAAAACAAGACACTAAACTCTTGCCCATAACTTCTCCAAATATTAACAGATTTTCAAAATTCTTTTACCGACAGACTCTGGTAAATTTGCAACAGAGTCGTGTATAAATTTTCCACCATGCCTTAAATATGTCGCTGCATACCTTGTGAAATATGAATGTCAGAAAACTGGCGGCAATCTAAAATATGTATTGTGATTAATGGCAATTGACAAGGTAGTATAGCCAAGCATCTAAGGTGTGATGAGTTACTTTACTACAAATTTATCACTCAATCTTCTGGTGAAGGAATTTTTAAAATCTGGGAATATTTGGCAAAATTACAGGCAAAATGGTTGATTGTGTCATACGCCCCATTTGCCTTAAACGTTTGTCCTCAAAGATGCAGAACTCGCCAGATAAGTAAAATACCTTGTGTATAACAGACAGAAACTGCTGCTAGTTGTTGTTATATTAATACACAGATTAATGTGAGTTTATTATCCACAAATATTATACTGGCGTAGACAGTTTTGAGTTAATGACTAACAGACTGATGCCGTCAGTAACTGACCAACTGCTGATCATGTACGGCATACTGCTGCAACATCTTTATCTTTGCCACAGCAGTTGTGTGTAGTCGATAATGGGATTTTTTATATAGCCAACGTGAACGTCTTTTTATTACTGACTTAACTAATTAATACTTTACCAGACAAATATTTTACCAGAGATTTTTGAGTGGTTAAATCTTACATGGCTGTGTGCTTCAGTTTCTTCTGGAGCACGGTCATTTTTTGAACATTGATATTTCACAAGGTAGTGTAGCGACACGTTTAAGGTGTGGTGGAATATTTAAATATCCGTTTGTTGCAAATTTACCGCTGAATCTGCCAGTAAAGGAATTTTGAAAATCGATTAACATTTGGTGAAGTTATGGGCAAGAGTTTAGTGTCTTGTTTTTTTGACTCACGGTGTAGATTTGTTGTAGGGCCGTACAACTTGTTTCTGCAGTTTGCAAGATTTTGACTGACACAGCGCGTCGCGCGCTGCGTCTGCGGTACCAGAGTTTCTTGTATTTAACGTATTTTGTGTCAAGTGGGACGCAAAACCTTGCCCCATTTCCATCTTGTTATATTCAGCTAGCAGTTTGGAACCCGTCAGCCACCGTGTTTGTTGACGTCGCGCGGTCCCTCTGCAAATTCTGCATCTGCTTTGGACTCTGATTTTATCATTGTGAAGTACTGTAGTAGGCCATGAAAGAAAGCCATGAAAGCGAAGCTCATGAATTAAACATGTGAATACAATTTACGTTTATATTTATAATTAAATCTCGTATTACGGTCGATACAATAAATTAGTGCACGTAACACAGAACAGTTAGGCCTACCTTCACCCTGATATAGGCCTAGCGGTGAACACAAAGACAGTAATATCTAACAACAATACACCAATAACATTTTCTACTTGTTTGATAATAGGCCAAACAGTTGTTTCCATTCCTCAGTCACTATATACAATACTCAGTCGAATTGTGAACGCAAGGCGTGTCGTTTATACATGTACCTAATAACGGGGTTAAAGGCGCTGACACACTGGTGTTTTCTCCCATTTTGAGAGCGTCACCCAGCCGTAGTTTGTGAGGTAATTGTGTTCATTTGTATGTCGTGTTGGTGGTTGTATCCAGCTGCGGATATTGGTGTCGGACCGACTCCACTGATTCCCCAGACTGTTTACCGATACTTCTGAGCATATCCGTTTTCTTCCTTTTTAGTTTTTCTCTTCCACTTTGTAGTCGTTGGTTCCGTGCGGTAGATAAAGCTGACTTTGGTCTGCAGCTTTTGAGCACACATTATAATAGCTTCTCGCATAGTATCGTGAATGCTGGATTCGTTTGTACACCTTATGTTAGTTTGATTTGAGCCGGAATTATTTGTTTCGTGCGGCCTGATAATGCAGTTGGCACGTGAGTTTGTGTGTGTGTCGATCCCTTAACATATAGGCGGACCCCACACCGTCCACACGTATCTGCCGTGCATTAAATAATAGGCCTACTGTGCAAAAGAACAATTATTCTTCACAAATATGATTATTTGTTATGACTTTTTCAGCCAGTTAGGTAAGTCTAGGTCGGTTTTCAACCCCGGCATTGACGGACGCTCTATCCGGGGAGTTCGGGATTGAAAATTCAGGATCCCGGCATTGCGTGAAAGGACTTTCGCATGACAGTTTAGGGGTCAACATCGTTTTGTCCGTCGTGGTCGGGCGACTAGTAGTAGTAGGCCGTAGTAGTAGGTTTCCACGAGACCGGACTCCGCCGCGGAGAGGTGGGCTAGTGTTGGTGGAGTAGCAGTTGTTCGAGCTCGTCGGCTGAGCGGTAGAGGAACGCGGCCGACTCGCGGTACCCGGCTATCAGCTGTCTGACGGTCGCCACCTCCACGGCGTTCAGCTGACTACACAGGCCGTGCACTGCGCTCTGACTGGCGTGCCCAGGCTTCTTCACGCTCAGGTCTTTTGGACCTGCGACACCGCACAAACACGTCGGCCGGGTTGAGAAGAAGTGTGGCATGCCCCTTAGAGAAGTGCAGCCGGGGTGCTCCTTCCCTGTCCTTTCCTTAGGCCTCAAACCAGTGGCGTACCCTAGCTGAATTTCGTTTTTGTGGGGTATACATTTCAGCGGATCTGATAACCGACAGAAAATGGTCATAGTGAAGGGAGATTTATCAACAAGTACAGTGTGGGTCAAAATGCGCAGCTGCGATGAGGCTTTGTCAGAATAGGCCTACTTTGGCGACTCATTGTTACCATAGGCGTCAACGCCGCAGGGGTCGCGACCCCCAATATTTGACCTGCAGGGGTCGTCCTATGTTGACGACCCCCCAATATTTCGACGTGTTTTATTTTTTCCCTTCAGCGGAACTTCTGGCACAAACTGGTACTTCTATAAAGTTTATCATACATCTACAATCCATGGGACACATGAATCTTTAAAAAAACACACCCAGAATGCACCATATCACACCATTTTGAGATGAAAAATTCATAAATTTTCTGGGAAGGGGCACATCCCCACGCCCATGATTCTTACACACAGTCCTACCGTTCTGCAGCGGCGCCGCGTTGTGGTGGTTCCTGGCGGTGACTGACGATGGCAGACCGTAGCTGATGGACGGCGTCGGCGGCGGCTGTGGACGGTGGTGTGCGGGATAGCCCCCGGACCCTGCTACCCCCGTCAACAGCGACCCGTACGCCGCGCCGTTGAGTAGCGGGGCAAACAGCGCCGCCGTCTGCAGGTCCTGACAACACACAAACACGGCAGTCGGGGGTGTCAAACTCCGCCCCCGGTCCGGTGCTGCCCCGTCGTGGGTCAGTCAGTCAACCAATCATAAATTTTAGAGTGGTCCAAGTAATAAAATCACTTAACGATCCACAGGGTCAGTGTGAGTTGACGCCATTTTAGCAGCCCCGTGTATTAAGGCGAATAATACAGATGATTTCTACGAATTTGTTAATCGGAAACTTTCTTGGAAGAGTGGTATTGGAGCCTTAGTAATAAACCTTTCTTTACTTGGTTATTTACACCTTAAATATGTAGCTACATTACCTTGAAATTTATCGTTCATCGGTTGTTTTCTGACAGTAATGTTTCGCAGCCGAGTGGTTAGCGTGCTGGACTCAGGCGCAGAAGGGCCTGGGTTCAAATCGCAGTCGCGACGCTGTCGGGTAACAGTCTTAGGCAAACTGTTCACACCCATTGTGTGTCTGTTTACCGAGCAGCAAAACTGGTAGCAGCCCTCTTAAGGGTTGCGGGGATAACTGCAGGCCTGGCGGAAAGTAATGGCAGCCTACCGTCGGGTTTATGATTCACGTCACGTGCAGGCTGACTGCCAAGAACCGTGATCAACTCCGGAACCATACGCTCGGTAATCGAGTATGGGCTATCTTTAATGTTTCGCAAGGTAGTGTTCAAGCAACATATGCAAGGTGTGGCTACTACGCAGCATCAATCACACCTGTGAGCTGGCGACGAGCGGTGTGGAGACGATACGTCGATGCGGCAGTGGTCCGCCAGCCGTGCTGACGACACCGCGCAAAACGTCGTCGCCGGCGAACAGAGACGCCGGTTCCAGCTTGCTGGGAAGGTATACCGGGGCCGCTGACGGACTCAGCGCGGCGCTGCTGGGCGCCGGCGGGGGAGCGAGGGAGAGCGGGATGAACTCGGGCCGATTGCGGGCACCTGCCGGGTAGCTGGGTCCAGCGCTCACTGATGACGACACTGATGACGTACAAGCAGCAACACTGGCAACTGCTGAAACCTGCGTCGTGCAACAAGCCAATCGCAGATATCAGACTCCGCTCCCCTACAGCCGTCCGCACGTCTAACATAAAATAGTTGTGAAATAAACTAAATGTTCAGTGGCATAACTATAATTTTTGGGCCCCCGGCAAACATTCGCTAGGGGCCCTAGTCCACCTTTGAACCTCTAATGCCAGTTCAAATTGACAGTCGACTGCATTCCAAAATATACATAGGCCTAATTCGGGTCACTTTGGGCCCCCTTCACCGTTTTGGGCCCCTGGGCCCCCCGGCTTGCCGGGCTGCCGATGGCTAGTTACGCCACTGTAAATGTTGCAAGGAACGTCTATTTTATTTGACAATAGGCCCCTAATTAGGCCTAAATCTTGTTTCACACGTCGGCACATTTGCAATGAAATGAAATAAAAAATAAATGCTTAAATAAACAATTATTTCACATTTTTATGTTATGTGTGCAGGTGGCGTTACTATTATTAGGCCGATTTTTAGTTAAAATTTTCCGTCGAACCTCGGCCCCTAAAGCACAGTCTACACCGCCGAGTCACGTCGCGGTTGGGTGTATATCACCCAAAACTGGCACCAGAACATCTTTTTACTGTTGTCACATTTTTACCTGTCTAATTTTTAGAAATATTTTAAAACTTTTATTATAAAAAAGTTGACAAAAATGTAATTCGAAATAGCATCTTAATGATAATTTGCATCATTTGCTACGTTACGTAGACGACATGGGCAATGAAACACGGTAAAATTACAATACAGGAAGCACAGACAGAAAGAACACTACACTATACAGAGAGAACGTTATTTTACATTGGCAGATGATGAACGTTTTTGACACGTGTTTCAACGTTTTTTATAATCTTTATTCGCCGATTTAGTAATCGGCAGCAAACAGACAAACAAAAAGAGAGAAACAAAACTTAACCAACTTAACTAAACTAAACAGAAATATCTTTCCACATTTTAAAACAGTTTAAACATATTTTTCTCCGACGCGTCTTCACATCTATGACCCAAATAGACTGTATACACAGGGTGACAGTGACATTATTTCAATGCCAGCTGGCTTTCGCCGCCATCTTGTGGGTAAAGCTCTGGTAAATGGTTTTCACTGTGATATCGATGAAATACGCTTTGTTGGCAAGCTAGTGGTCATACAGACATTTTCATAAACTAACGGACCGAATGCTAGTTACATAACACGATAAACCTTCGCCCCTTAACTCCACACATTATGATGCCACGTTATACCCACAAAATGACGATCGTATCGTGGCCATTTCACTTCACCCTACATGTATGTATACAGAAGGCGGGAGTAGGTTACGCTGTGAGCGGGCACCGGTTCAAGGCCCATGCGCATGCGCTTGGCGTTGTTGCTCTCGTTCTCGCATGCCTGAGCAAGGATCGCCTCCGCCATCGCCGACGTCAGGTGCGGAGGCGTCGGACGCATCTGCAACCAGCCAGTCACAGACCGCTGACTTCGCCGCCGGTTTGCAACAGCCTACATCATGAGGTTACCGGCTTACGGACTGCTGCTTCAGCCACGGCCTAGCCGCCTGGTTGCACCATCAGGCTGGCTGGCTGGCTGTTCCAGTGTTACACCGACATCCGTTACCTTCGTATGGCCCATTATGTGTAAATATGACGCCATCCATAAAACCGGAAGTAGATAACGTATCGCAACGCCGTGAGAGGAAGACTGAGCCACGGACATAGCTAACTTGCATTAAAATTGGTGACGGTCGGACGTGTACTGGAGATATGCTCGCGGACAAACAGACAGACAGACACGGTCATCATAATACTTTGCCTCCCCTACCGGGGGCGAAGTAACAACCAGAAGGCAATGGCGCACTGTAGGCTGCGCCCCCGGCACCCCTTGCACAATGGACTCGTCTAGTCCAGGGCCAATGGGCACACAGGGCACGTGCCCAGGGCCCCGTATTTTTTTCTTTTTGAGGGCCCCCCAACTGGCTGTGGTGAAATAAATTTTTTAAACTAATTATCTTATTGTTGCCATTAATGAAACCGTCTAGCGGTTAACTGTCTTTGTAATACAAAATAGACCTACAATAAAGGACTGTTCTTGTGCTGCGCTTGTATAGTTGCAGATAACGGTGCAATAAATGCTGCTAATTTTCTGCCTTAACCTTCGCAAAGATCAACTGTGAGGGAAACCCGGTAAATACTTTCTAGCGAGGAGCCCCGTTCGGCTGAGGTGTGCCCAGGGCTCCAGTGCAGGTAAAGACGGCACTGGTCTAGTCTCGGCGTCCTCTGTAGTCTAAACGGTGTATAGTAGTTCGCAACACGACTCACCGCTACGGTAACTCACATGCCATACGGGATCACACAGTGTTACCTGCCACCCGACATATGTGACATTTCGTCTTTACCCAGCCGGAGCTGGTACTCGATTAAGCGACCCCGGAAGGATGCAAGGCTGAGTTTACCTACTTGGCTTGTAACATACCGAGATGGCGTACCGGCCGGCAGACGGTCACCCATCCCAGTACTAACCGGATTTGACGTGCGGTAACTTTGTTCGTGCAACGAATTCCGCTAACGAAGTCTAGGACACGCTGCAACCAGTACGACGCAGCGGCCTGCGCACGACGACGCAGTGACGTCACTGGCTGCAACGGCATCGGCATGCTTCCAGTACGGCCCATTATTTACAAATATGACGTCATCCATAAAACGGAAGCACATGACATATCGCAACGCCGCCAGAGGAAGACCGAGCCACGGCCATAGGTAACATGCACAAGATTTTGGTGAAGACTGGACGTTTAGTAGACACGGAAAATAATTATGCTTGGAGACAAACACACAGACAAACAGACACGGTCATCACAATACTCCGCTGCCCTATCGGGGGCAAAGTAACAAACAAGCTGCTGCAGTACTAATAGCAAGAGGCCGCATCGCTGCTGTCACCTACCGAATAGCGTTGAGTTTATCGACTGCATGCGTAGGCTGCCGCGTTGCGTATAACTATGTTGAGTAGTGATCTGCTCACGTGACAGGACGCTTTTGCCGGCGGGGGCGGGGCATGCGCCAGCCCCTTGAAAGTATGCGAGCTGTGTAATATAATGTAATGTAAAACGTCAATTTATATAGCGCATCCTCGCCAAAGCCTCTAATGCGCTGTATACATTAGTACTCCGGGAAGACGGTCAAAAACAGAAGCACTATTAGAAGGGTCGCGTAAACGTTTCGACAGTGAGTTGCACGTCGACGGATCGGCGACAGCGAACGCCCAACCACCATATGTAACCCGTCGATGTGGCGGAACTGTCAATTGATCGCTGGCAGCTGAATGAAGATGCTGTCAACATGCTCATCATCACCATCATCGCGTGATGTAATGTAAAATGTCAAAATCTAATAGAAATAAGTAATACGAACACAAATAATGTTAAAATTAACGTCGAAAATGCCAAGTTATGCGGAAAAAATATGTGTATGCGCATCCTCGCCAAAGCCTGTAATGCGCTGCATACATTAGTACTCTCAGAAGAAAAATGTTTTAAGAAGACGGCGAAAAACAGAAGAACTGTTAGAAGGGTCGCGTAAATGTTTCGGCAGTGAGTTGCACATCAGGAACGCCCGACCACCGTATGTGACCCGTCGATGTGACGGAACTGTCAGTTGATGGCTGGCAGCCGAGCGAAGATGCTGTCGCAACGCAGTCTCAGAGACTGGTGTCCAGTCTATGCAAAGGTGGCTGTGCGGCGGCGATGCGTCCGTGTGCCAAATTACTTTGGACACTCATAATGTCGGTCGTATCGCTGCTTGTAGGTCGAACCTGTTCGACGCCGTTGCTGTCCTTGCATCGGCGCATTCGCCGGCACGATTTCAGATACGTTCGAATCCTCTTGCGCGATCGTTCGTGAAACTCGATGAACTGTCGGTTACACGCCTCTAGAATCGCCTGCACCTTCTCCTTGGGCTGCTTCGATATCGGCACCATGCGATCGAGGTTCTCGTCCACGAACAGACGCACGAACAGCTGACGCAAATAGCAAACAAATGCCGTCTATGTCACGGCCTAGAATAGATAGGGTGGCTGTGACGTAATTTCGATTCATATCTATGCCAGCTGGTTTTCGCCGCCATCTTGTGGGTTAAAAACTCTCAGAAATGTTTGCCACTGTGATATCGCTTGACGACGCTTTGTTGGCAATTTAATGATCATAGTTACGGACATTTTCATATACTAAAGAATTGAGTTTTATTTAAATAGCACGATTAATCTTCGCCCCGTAACTCCGCACATTATGCCATGTTATACCCACAAAATGGCTATCGTATCGTGGCCATAGATACTGTGATGTTCCTTCACTTTATTTATAGCCAGATAATCATACTGCATATGAAACATTATTTTTGAATGCGCATGCAATTTTCATCGCTTCTTTAATGAAAACTATGACATTTCTACGTGTGCCATAGTACGAAATATTAAACTTTTAACCTTGAGCATTATTCATATTTGTTATAAGCGCAAATTTTGCCATAAGTTCTATTCCACCAGTGGTTAAATTAGGGGGATCCTGCCGGATCTCAGATCAGGCACCTCTTATTTGACATCCGCTGCCTCATATTCTATACCTCACAATTGAGATTTTCGGCACTTTTTTGCTGGGATTCATCACTCTGTTGAGTAGAATCTAAGCATCGAACACTAGATAAATGCCGTAAAAGCCAAACAGAGTGCCTTGAATGCCCGAAAACCCCTGGTCGGCGGTCGAGAAACCCGCCTCTGCTCTCGGCCCTTTAGGCTCCAGCTTCGGCCCTTCAGGCCTCGCGTATATAACGATCCACCACCTCTTGCTGAGTAATTAAACCACTGTATTGCACACTTGTGACATTTTTCAAAAATCCATACTGCATATTTTGAAATTTCTACTACACATTTTGTGCTCTGAAAACACGCTATTTTGTTTAGACACTGGTCGACCTTACATTCTGGCAAATAAACGAATAACAAATAAATTAACACGTAGGCCTATATACGTTGAAGGCCTTGAGTCTGTCGGGATCGACGCCTGACTGAAGTTTGGCGTCGTCGTCGTCGTCTTCGTCGTCATCATCATCAATATCTCGCACGTCGCTCCGACCAACGCTCTGAAACACAACCACCCACCTCCACGCACGAGCAGACACACAGACAGACAGACACGCTTATCTCGATACTTCGTCGTCGCTTGCACTCCGACCAACGCTCTGAACTCACCGACAGAATAATATCAACTAGAGTGAAAGTACTGTCTTGAGAGTACAGATTCCCGCGAAAGCGAAATTCGCGCCCACCTGCGTCCGTAATTCTCTGTTGAATGAGTTGAGTTGATAATGTATTACTCATTTATTATGCGTCAAGTGATTTGTTGGTTTGTTTACATTGGAAATTGGTTTGTTTACATTGGAAAAAATCCCCGGTTTACGGCGTTTTTGGACAGTAACCTCCACACCCGGCCAGCGATCGTAACCGAAAACGAACTTCGGCTTGCTTTTCCCCCTAGGAACCTTCCCAAAAAATTTCGTCCAGATCCGTCCACGTTTTATTTAGTTATCGTTGTAACAAACAGACAGACAGACAAACGTACGCCGGTGATTACATAATCCCTCGCGAAAGCTTTCGCGGGGATAACAAGCGGTCCAAGAATTCTGAGCAAATGGCATCTCGATCGGTTCATCCGTTTTCGTAGGGTTCGAGGTTGTTACTAACAGACAGACAGACAGATACACACACAGACCGACAGAGCAATGGGCGGCGCATCTTTGCTCTCCTTGCGTGCGATGCGGCCTAAACTGATAACAGCAGGATGTTGCAGCATTGACAGCGAAAGGCCGCATCGCTGCTGCCACCTACCGAACAGCGTTGAGTTTATCGACCAAGTGCGAACACGTGCTCCGGCATCAACTGCCCGCTGCCCCTAGCGAATACCGTTGAAAATATGGTCTGTGGACAGGTCTTGGCGTGCTCAGTTAACAGCCTCAAAAGTTCTTCTTACCGTCGGGATTTGGGACCCTTAAAATGCATGGTTCCTTGGTCCAACCCGATTCCACATCCGAATGGCATCTCGTTCGGTTCAGTCATTTTGCAGGGCTCACGACAAACAGACACAAAGACACACAGAAAGCGATAACAAAGGTCGCATTAACCGTGTTGTGTGGCCTAATAAATACTTTAATAGGTTTAATAAATAAACAGTCCGAGTAGCCTATAGGGAACGAAATTGTGCCGAAAATTATAACTAACACAACAAATTTATTATTTTAAACTGCAATCAGCATTTTGCTAATTCCAAATCATAACAGTTTCGCAATGATGTTCGATAAAATTGCTTCCGTATGTTTTATTTAACAAATACATTTATATTTTAGCATTGGAAATGACCAACCCAGGAAACCAGCACTGTGCCAGTTGTATCGGCACACTTTCGTTGCCTATATTACCTCGTGGCTGTCACCGCTGGCGCGTCTTTTTCTGGAACCGTGGGCGTGGCCGGCTCGCTGTGACGTCACGGCCGCCATCTTGGCGTCCTCGTCTCCGGTGCTGAGCGGTACCAGCTTAGGCGGCTCGTCGCAGCTGGTGCCCGGTGAGCTGGCGGAAGTCGGTGCCGGCACCGGCGCACCTGCCGCCGGCGTGAGAGACAGCGGCGGACCCGGGGATGCTGATGACAGTGACGCTGGCGGACCCAGCTCTGTAGTCTCTTCAGCGGCTGACGTCGTCGGCGAACTCGCCGCTACCACCGCCGTCATATCTGTCAGCACGTTTTCACGAGGCCGGCTAGTAGCGATACACACGATTTTGAATAGCTAACTTTTCAAAAATTAACGATCCATTAATAGTTAATTTCGTTTAAAAATTATAAAGTAAAAGTGAAGTAAAGTATACGGATATAGCAGTTCGCAGTCTAGCCTGCCACACCGCTACGGGAATTCACATGACATATAAGATCACACAGTGTTACCTGCCACCTGACAGATGTGACATTCCCGCCTTTACCCCAGCCGAAGCTGGTATTCGACTAAGCGACCCCGGAGGGATGCAAGGCTGAGTTGACCTAATTGGCTTGTTACATACCGAGATCGTATACTTGCCCGAACACGGTCACCCATCCAAGTACTAGCCGGGCCCGACGTGCGTTAACTTCGTTTATGCTACGAACTCCGCTAACCACTACGCCAGGGGTTTTCAACCTGTGGCCCGCGGACCCCCGGGGGTCCGCGGCGAGCTTCCAAGGGGTCCGCGGGCAACCCCAGAAAAACTGGAGACCCGTCGCATTTTAACTAAACAAAAATACCGGCCATATCAACAGGCTACAACGTACAGAATTAAAAACTTCGCTGGTGTTTGCTATGCTATATGTCGTTTGGGTACGCAATCTTAATAAGACAATGTTCTGGCCCAACCAGGGGTACGAAAGGTTGAAGCCGGTGCGCCTTGGGCCGTGGGGTCCGCCACCCGAGCTTGGAATTTCTGTGGGGTCCACAGCGTGACAAAGGTTGAAAACCTCTGCACTTCGCGGCGCCGCCAACCAATACGGCACAAATCGACCGAAAACGCGTCAATTTCTTTCTGTCGTTGACCAAGGCACAAAACCGTTAGCAGCTGTCATAAAATGCAGCAAGACAAAACTGTTTGTTTTCATCCATAGTCTCGGATAAACTAAGGTATTCACGTTGTCTGGAGATAGCGATGATCACCCATTCTTGGCGTTGCATCCAGTCCGTTGACAGTGACGTGGCGTTAATCGAAATTTTAACGATTAATTTTTTAAATACTATTTTAATGCTATTTTAATACCATCTAACACTTTTAGTAGGTTCAGGGTAAAACTACTTAAGACACAGACGCTATTTCGATGATTATCAGGCGGATTTATTGAAATAAATTGAATGAAACTAAAACTTCGTGGTCATCTCACTTAGTTGGAAGTAGACCACTTTATTGTTCGATAAAGCCGATCTATATCTCTTCATTAGCACGCTTCTGTCTTATCACTATTAAACCAACACCCTGCTTGCGCAAATCACGCACGCTCTCACCTGGAAACAGTTTAATGAAAATAGATCGGTGCGTAATGCAGCTTCTTTCACATAAGATGAACTGAACTGAACTCCATTTCTGAACACGTGTAAATCTACGTGAACGTTTTGCTTCGCACGAATTGGAGTTACTTTATTTCGTGCTATGTCAACGAGGATTAAGCGACTTTCACGTGAACAATGTACAGGGCAGGAGTAACTAATCAACGTCTTTTAACAGCTGATTCTTCAAGAAAAAAAATATACATGGTGGGTCAAAAAGCGGGGCCACAGACTCGTGACCATACTTCTATCAAATCTTAACCGATTCTTTAAAAAATTCGCTGGAAGATTTCTTGGTAAATTTGCACTTAAATGGATATTTAAATCCCACCGCACTTTGCATATGTTGCTACACTACCTTGTGTACTTTGCGCACCTGGCCAACACACTGCCTAAAGACGAAGAAAGTGCCAAATATTAAGTAAGTAAGTAATAAGTAAGTAGAATTTAATTGCACATATTAAACGTACATGCATCTCCAGTTGTAAAACATAGCAATAAGTAGTAGTACAATATAAAATCAAAATTTGCAGTATTCACAGATAAAAGAAAATTTCACTCACAGACTCAGCAGTAAACCTTTGTTAATTTGGTTATTAAAACCTAACCACACCTTAAATTTGTAGCTATACTACCTTGCAATTTGTCGTTAATGGCTTGTTTTGCTGACATTAATGTTTCACAAGGTAGTGTAGCAACATATGCAAGGTACGCTGGGATTTTTACTAATCATTAAACTGCAAATTTACCAAGGTATCTTCCGGTGAATTTAAAAAAATCTATTAACATTTGAAAGAAGTATGGTATGAGTCTGTGGCCCCACTTTTTGGCCCATCCTGTAGTTTGCTGATTAACCAGCAAAATGTCTGTTATCGAATGCCGCGATATGAGAAGAGTTCTTTATAGTAATAGTATTTCTGAACTTTATCAAAATTTAAAGAGCCAACTAACCTATTTGATTTCCTTCAATACGTTAAATTCGTGTCATGACAAGTTACTCTAAAATATACTGTTAAAAAATCCTAGATTCGCCACATTTTTGGTGGCATTATAAGCTGACAAATCATTTAGTAGTCTCCCAAAACAACAGCTGTAGACCACCGTCGAAAAGATGTTGTTCGCAGCAACAGTATTGCAATTCGATTCGCATACATCGTGCGGCGGGATGCTGGCCGCCGGACGCAGCTATACGTAACGACGGGTATCACTTTAATACGTCGATGAACCTGAAATTAGGCAGCAGCAAAGTCGCATATAACTGATTAAAAAACGTGTTAAACTTCTGCTCATCTGCTATAATATATACGGTTGCAGCGTCGCAAATCCCGAGTATAGCGCTCCACCCTTTCTCGTCCGGTATACGAATCGTCCTTTTGGACATCGAAGGAGGAATACGAAACGTCTCAGAGTGGCGCGTAATCAAGGTGCTCGAGCGGTGCGATAAGACCGGGGGACGGACGGTGATGTGCACGCAGCGGCGGCGGCACACGGCGAACAGGTGGTGGCAAAGCCTGGTCGCCGAGGCACGTATGGTGCGCGCGCGCGGACGTCAAAGGCGTCGCGCCATCTCTCCCATCGATCGCGACAAGGTGCGCGCTGCGCTGCACTGCGCTGCGCTGCACCGCGCGGCGCCGGCCAGGGCCGCCGCCGACCTCCGCAGCCCGCCTAGCTGTGGTGTCGCCAGCACGACGAATGTGGCTCATTTGCTCCCCCC
>Ga0126325_10000262_pt1 | contig 14124 bp, 7 predicted proteins | sample InaspJWI14metaG_FD_94487 | JGI IMG/M metagenome (GOLD analysis project Ga0126325, IMG submission 94487) | Marine gutless worms symbiont microbial communities from Oahu, Hawaii - Inanidrilus sp. 1 OAHU.JWI-14 metaG | ecosystem: Host-associated > Annelida > Digestive system > Unclassified | place...
ACAGTGTTGCACGGTCACATGACCGTGAATCATTCACAATGACACATGGTCACGTGACCGTGTGTTATTGAGAATGATACACGGTCGACCGTGATGCGCTGATCATTCGTTAATGATGAACGTCACATAATGGCATTTCGACCAATCAGCGAAGCAGCTAACAGTTGGTCATATGATAACCTCCGCTATCAGACAAGCCAAATGATAATGATGACGATGTTAGTGGACCTAGATAAATTGACAGCATACACAATAATGTCCACTAAATCCACTGCTACTACAACTACAAGCTACAGACGACCTTGTGCGTCATTCAGTCCTGTGTCATGAGTTCTAACGTTATGTTGCCTTTAGTGGCAGAGAGACCACATAGTATGCAGTGCAGGGTCTACATAACAGTCAGGTGTCCGTCTGTCTGTCTCGTTAATCAACCGCAGCAACAACACATGGCTGGTTTGCTACTAAGATCGGGTGCCAGCAGCAGATATTGACAGATAACTGCCGGCGCAGCACAGAGACTATCGATCAATAGCTGTAAATGTCCCGAGCTGCGGCTCTGGTTAAAGTCATGTTAAGTAGTTGACAGCCAAGACACAAGGCTCAACACAGACTTGTCATTACTCTAGTGGTCGTATTCACTGCTATATAACCACACACACACACACCCGTTTAACGGCCATTTTTCCGGGACTACCCGGGAAAGCCGGTATCAGAAAGGTATAACCAATCTGAATTTTACTGAAGCAAGAGACAGTGACAAGCAGTGGTATCAGCTGGGCCATACGCAAGTCTACACATCGCTCCAAACACATAACCACGTCAGCACCCCACCACTCAGTTTTTACAGGCCAGATGCCCTTCCTGCCACCCAACCAACAGCGTCAAAGCACTGAAGGCAAATAAACAAATAAATAATACCTTCGGCCATGGCAGATACTGAGGAACGTGGGGCTGGCAATGGACGCCAGCCAGAAGACTGTCGGATCTCCTCTTCCGGCGGAATCACGGGTTCGAGGTACTCATCATCTGGTGGATTTAAGTTACTGGCAGCTTGCCGGACTGATGAGCTTCTACTGGTCGAACTGGATGAAGAATCATTAAACGATGCCGGGGCTGCCGAGTCACTTTGCTCTAGGCAGTTGTCAATGTCTTCATACATCTCTCCTGCCACTGCCGACTGTGCTATCAAGTCATACAAGTCTCTCAGCTCTTCTGGGCAACTGCCCTTCTCTGCCAAGCCACTGTTCTGAGGAGTCGGTGGATCTGGGAGGGCTCGGTTTAAGAACTTGCTGGTACGTTTTTCATTTAACTCGTTCACTCTCTCTTCATCGGTTCTGTTGTCTCCAATGCCTACAATAAACAAATGTCTTGCAGTAATAAACAAAAGACAAAACAAACTGCTGGCATCTTCAGTGAACAATATCAAGAGAACTAGGTACTAGTAGGTAGACTAAATTCCCATAGTTCGCACTGTGTGCTCAAGTTCCCCCGACAAAACTATGTCCATGTAGAGCCATAGCCTGCCAAGTGCCAATGTTTCTTTTCTGATTTCCTTTTATCAGATAACACTGGGTGACTTTATCTTTCACTGAGACCAAACTCTTAAACTTTAGTCTGAGACTAAAGAGAGATGCATATCTTAAAACCTGCATGAAGTTCGTTTAAGTTTTAAGATATTCCTCTCTCCTTAGTCTCAGACTTTGGTCTCAGCAAAAGATAAAGTGACCCAGTGTAATTCTAATTCTCAGAAATTATAATAAAACACTGGCAGGCCACAGCTTCAAATCAGCCATGGACCCTATCTAATTCGTGGTTCCTGGGCCCACTGGAATGCACATCCCAAATGAATCTTGATCATTTCAGCTGTTTTTGCACAGCTCTACAGACAGACAAACAGACAAACCATGCTACTTGAGACATCTGTAGCAACAGGCCACACCCAGCTAGCGCTGTGATGCGGCCTAACAAAAATTAAAAGTAAAACTAAAACTAACAGTATGAAAAATGAAAATACCCTCATTCCAGTGTTCAACATCAAGTTTCACGCCTTCCGAGACAGTTTTGCTGCGAGCATGTTTAACTGATGGTTCTGTTCTCAACGATCCTGTCTTGGCATCATCTGACAACCGCTGCAAACAAAGTAAACATCACCATGTAGCCAGTTTGGTCATAAGCTTCAAAACTCTTTAAGATTAAGATAATCATTTATGTATTGTATACAGACAGACAGACAGATGGGTGGACATCATACCATTTCATAGACCCTGCTCCATACACTATGCGGGCAGTGCCAACAAATTTCTTACACAAATGTTTTGGTCGCTGACCTGCGTGTGTCATCAGGACTGACTTCTGGTTTCGGACGTAGTAAGTAAACTGTCCCATACATGGCTTAGCAGGCAGCTCCCCTTGTCTCAAATCATCCTGCTACTTTTTCTAATCAACACCACCTCTCTTTGAGTGTGCCAGTCCTGCTTGATTCCTGATCAATCACTGTGACACTGTCCCAATCTATTACATGATTCTTGCTGCATACATGATCCATGATGAAGGCCAGATCAGTGGCCAAAACATTGATGCAAGAAATTTGCTTTGAATGTGTTAAAGTACCTTAACAATAGTTTTGTACCAGGCTGAAGAAACGTTTCACTGTAACAGTTACCTTGTCGTCAGAGATCTTTGAAGCAGGTCGAGGGAGGGAGTGAGAGAGTGGAGCTACAATGGATGACGGCGAGCTGTCACAAGGAACAGAAATGTGGCGTATAATGGACACACACGGCTGAGCAGTAACATCACTGGGTCCAGATATGCACCTTGGAGACAACAGTACATTGCTGCTGTCCATGTCCTGTGCTGAAACTACTGCAGTAGCTGCATCAGCTGGCGGTGGTGGAGGTGGCGCCTCCATCATTCTTCTGCGAACTACCACACACAATGCCAATTCTTGACTTGTCAAATACTAGACTCCGACAAACAGCCAAGAAAACAAATGACTGGGTACTCGAAAAAGGCCATGCAACTAACTAAATCCTAAGACTCAAACAAATTTGGCTAAAAATCAGTATTTTAACTTGAAGTTTTTAAACAGTAACAAAAATAACACTAAAAGGTAAAGGTTGCCCATACTTGATTACCGACTACCGAGTGTAGGGTTCCGGAGCTGATCCCGGTTCTTGGCAGTCAGCCTGCAGGTGACGTGAGTCATAAACCCAGCGGTACTTTCCGCCAGGCCTGCAGTTACCTCCGCAACCCTTAAAACAGCCGCTACCAATCTGACTGCATGGTGAACAATTGGTGTGAACAGTTTGCCTAAGACTGTTACCCGACAGCGTCACGGCTGCAATTTGAACCTGGGCCCTTCTGCGTCTGAGTCCAGCATGCTAACCATTCGGCTACCGAGCCACCTCAAAAATAACTCTAAGCTCAGAAAAAATGTCACAAACCTGACACATAATGCTGCTTAGGATGCAAACCATCAGTGATTTACAGTAATTTACAGTGCTAACACACATGCACTTCTAAAATCTAGTAATCCCCAACAATTGGCTCATTTCTGTAGCTAAAGGATTTTACGCAATACCTCCTCAAAACTATGGATCAAGCAGTATATGAATTTTAGTACTAAATCCCAAGACTTGAACAAATTTGGCTAAAAAATCAGTATTTTTGACTTGAAGTTTTTAAACTACAGAAATCTGAACTACACAGTGTTACAATGCAATGCACTTGTTGTTATATAACAGAACATAAGCAGCTGCATAAAAACGATATACCAGTACCTTGTCTATCTGTTCTAGCTTTGCATTTGAGGCTGGGATGGTCAGAACTCTCTGCTGATAAGTCACTTGGGGTTGGACTAACAGCATCTGATGAACAGGTGGACAAGGAACAGTCAGCATTACCAGCATCTTCCGTGGTGACTGTCAGATCTTTAACCTCAAATCGCTGTCTTTCTTTGCTTTTCTTATCTGTCACACCCTGCAGACCTATGTCAGTGTCTGATTCCTTGCCGGCCTGTTGGGGTGCAGAAACTGAAACGTCTTTTGATGACGACTGCTCTTGTATCGGAAGATGACTGGCTTGGCTGTCCACAACTGGAGAAGCTTCTAGTATTGGCACAACTGCAGCTTGCTTCTCAGATTTCTCCATGCTGCTACCTTGGCCCTGCACTGGTTGTACGATGCCAGTAGATTGTGCAGAGGTTCTTAAATGGGTGGGTTCCAACGATCGGGTTCTTGAATGAATCGGGGAGATTTCACTCGATTCACTGGTTTGGCGCTTGGCTAGGCAATCTTTCAGGTTCATCAACATTGCCTGTTTCTCAGTAAGTTGAGTCGTCTGAGTTGGACTAACACTGGAAGAAGATACAGCATCATCATTTGTCACCACTCCACAGGAAGGACTGCCAGAGCACTCGATAACGTTTGTATTACCCTCATCAGTCCTACTTACTGCAGAACTCTGGACTGCTTCTGACGTGTCTTTGCTTCCAAATTTGAGCAACTTCTGGAAAAATGTCTTTCCGCCACTTTTGCGGGTCTTTTCCGGCTTTGCTGCAGAAACAACAATGGTATCTTGGACGGATGAAGCAACGGTTGACTTAGTCTCCAGTGACTCTTCTGGTGTATTCATAGTTGGTGCTGCTACGGTGGCGACCTGTCTCGTCTTTCCAAGGTCCAGTGAAGCAAGTGCTGCCATTTTGGCTGCAAAGGCGGGAGACTTTCCGGCAGAAGAACGGCTTGTGGTCTGACGTGACCACTCCACATCTGCCTTTGAACCACACTGCTCAATATCCAGGTCATCGATTTCTTCGTAGATACGATGAGCATATCGCTCAGATACTAGGTCCGATGACATTACGTTGCTCGCAACAGCGGGAGTTTTGGCACAACCATCAGTGTCTTGAAGACTTGCAACTTCCACATTCGTAGAAACAGCAACTTGCTCCTGGGGTTTTGACACCCGTTCACGTGGCTTTGGTGGGCTTCTTGGAACTATCTGTCTTTCAGCAGGCTGCGGCTTGCTAGGCCATGTACCCACAGCAGCAGGCGGTGAGCTACTACTGACTGATGGATCCAAAGACAGCGGATCACCATTTGTAACACATGGTCTACGCAGTGTAATGTCCACCACATTATATGGCATTGCAACATGCTCTTCAGGAACATCATCTACTCGTGTTGCAGACACCGGCAAAGTTCGAAATTTCCTCTGCTCTGACTCGCAATCAAGATTACGACCAGTGCTTTCACTGGCTGTTCCGATGACAACTTCAGGTTGCTTTGGTGTTCCATTCAACTCTCTGGCTGTCACATCGTACAAATCATAATGATGAAATGTTTTCTGATTTGAATGCTCTTCTTTCTCGTCAGTAATACATACGTCTTTTACATGTGCAACATCTGACACACCATCAGAAGAGTTTACTGATCCTTCTTCAGTGAACGTAAAAACCGAAGAATTGTTTACAACACCGCTTTTTGACCGTGATGGCATCAAATGTTCTCCAGACACACAGTCACTGGACTGCCTAATGTGTGGCTTAACTGGAACTTGGTCTCCAGTTAAATTTGGCTTCTTTGCTGTTGCAGGTTTTGCTGACACTGCTGGCTTTGGTTTAACTGGTGACAGTTTGGCAGCACCAATCTTTGATGATTCGGAGAGATGTGTGCCAGCGTTCATGGACACTGCTGCTGAAGAACTTGCTGAATGAGCATGCTCATGCTGTACTGGACTCGTGGAGACATCCCCGTGATCTGCATGCTTTAAGCTCGGCCTCAAACAATTTGCACAGATATCAGTTTTCCACACATGTGCGACGAACTGGATGCACTGTCCACCCGACATTGCTCTATTAACAACACATTGTAAGCAATATGGCAACATGAACACGATCACATAAAATACATAACTGAACACATACATGTGTATTCTGCAATATGTAGTTAACAAATGATATAAAGCTTCTGCTGACAAACTAATTACCGATATAACATAGCCGATGTCTAGTACCGGTAGTCTAGTAATCCACTATACATGCACAGTGCAAATAGTTGACAAACATATCTGATAATATAGGATACTAAGCAGAAAGGATGCAGACAATGCTGCAATGGATGCTTCAATGCGAAATGTACTAACAATTAGGCCTACTGTGCCAACATAGTAGTCTCTGTCCTGCTTGCTATTTCACACTACGTAAATGTTTGAAAAAAACTACACTGCCATAAACGGTGCACTCACAGAGAATGTGCCAGTTCACCAACTCTGACCTATATTATTCTTTGTTCACAACTGCCTTTTACACACGATATTTCGTACGAGACCCAAACATAACTGCTTTTAATTACACTTTCACACAGTGCATTTACACGTGAGTGTTTCACCAGCATAACTTTTTCAACCTGACTTAACGATAAACGAACTCTTTTTCAACATTTTTAACAAAAACAAATCAACATAAGCCTATAAATATTCTACGAGGGCGTAGAATATTTATAGGCTTTGGTGAGGCCATACTATTTCGATTTTAACCATTTTTTACACTGAACGCTGATAAATCACTCACTACTTTATTCAGTGGGGCTCAGAGGACAGGGAGTTGTTCTGCCCAAATGTATGCACATACAAAAATAAGTAATACAGTCGTAGCCTAGGCTAGTCGTAGCCACGCTACGAACTTTACACCAGTTTTAACAACTTTTAAGATAGCCTTCTCTCGTGTACGAAAACGCTTCAAAATTCAGGACTGTAATCAGAAATGCCTCACTGAATGGACTCACTGACGCACCACGTTCTAACTAGCGGTCGAGCACTCGACACATTGCTTTCAGTCAGTTTTAATCTGTTTAATCACATTTTGCAATGGTCGGATCAACTGATCCATTGCTTATTTGTAAGTAATAGTTCATTGGTCGGATGATCGGATCGTTTTACTTGTCTGAAAATTCAGCCATTCTTGTCTGTAATTTTGAGCCCGTAAACAGTATAGTTGGATACTCGATACTCGATAAAAATTGGATACTGCGCACATCTCAACAGCTTGGTTGAAACAAAGTTGACTTGACCTACTTACCGGGTCGTGGAGTTTGTTATGTTTTATTCGTAGAGTATTACGTGATTTTTGTCGCTAGTACATTAAATATGTTATACTTTTGGCAGTTTTCTGTATATTTCACTAATGGAGAATGATCGTTTCTTGGCCTGATGGCATTGCTGGAGTCAAATATAATATTATGGGCGTCGATTCTTTCTTGTTTGAATGCGCTGATTCAAGGTATCATTGAAATTGTACTGGACAATTACTCCCCCGTCCGTTGCCGTTACCATGTAATTGTGGAGCGCCGAGCCTATTAAGCTTCTCATACAGTAACCGTGAGCTACAATGAAGTTTCTTGAGGGTTGGGAAGGGGGAGGGGCTTTTTCCCATAAGCATTTGAAAGCAACTTTTAACGAAAACTCAACATTAAACAACTTGATTGCAAATGATGACCAAACGTAAAACCGATACGCATTGTGATATTCATCGTGCACATACATGGCGAAAAAGTATCGAAAAAGCACGGTGCTAGTGCGGCTGAAAATTCAGCCAGCCAATGTTTCTGAGAGCTGTAATTTTCAGCCACTTTAGCAATTTTTAGAGACAAGAGTGGCTGAATTTTCAGCCGCACTAGATTTCTTCATCGAAAAAATGTTATCTACGTGTACACGTCCACGGTGAAAGAATACAGTATATAATTGTTATTTTCTGGATGCACACATGGTAGGGCCTATACAGGCTTCAGAAAAATGTTATATTTCGTGCATGACTGCAGGAATATAGCTTTTCACATAGTGGTAATGGCCATGCGCTCTCCATCTGGAGTAAGTTACTGACACTGATCATTGTATAAATGTTCGTACTTGTAGGATCATGGTCAGAGAAACTTCCTGATGTCCCTTTTTTGAGCTGTCAAATATATTTTTTACCTATGTGATGTTATGCTAGTGAGGGTACTAGTATGGCCATTTTTCTGTTTGTCTGTGTTTGTCACAAGTCACATTTCTGCTGTAACGGATGGGCAGATCGAGCTGGTTTTGGCATGGAGACTTCCTTTCTTCTATCTATCCTACACTGTTGAAAGGAAATTCAGGTATCCACAAAAGCAGGCCTAAGAGTACTTCCCTCTGGAACTTTATTTTATACTCCAGACGAAAAATTTTGCCACAGCGTATCGATTGTTGCAACATGTTGTCAACTTAGCTCGACAAAGGTGGACGCTTGTTTCATTATAAACTGGACCGTTGTCTGGCTACTACTGTAAGTTGACAATACCTGCAAGTGCAGTGTTAGAATCGATTCCTGGTTTATCCCACCGATCATCCACCTCTGTCTGCAACAAGAAGAGCCGTTGCACGGGTACATCTATGACAGCTGATAGGTCTCCTCGTTAAAGGTGTAGCAGGTGCTGGTTTCAAAAGTTCAAAGACTTGGAAGAGGCAGCAAGGCTGATCGAAAACAACATTGACCAATCACAGCTTAGATTTTTTGTGCATGGTAAATAACATAACATTGTTACTTATTTTCCATGCATTCATACAGTTAACGTAATTATGCCAGTGGACTACTTTCAGTGTAGATGTTATAATTATATAACCAGCCTGATACCAAGTATGTAAATGTGTCCTTCAACGATGTGACCAGTGATGAAACCAAAACAAATTTCAGTAAAACTGAAACTGGCTTTGTGAACTCTGGCGAAACTTGCTTTGATGTTGGTTTGAAAATTGTAAATGATGATAAATTAAAATTATCTTTTGGACGGAAGCGTTAATGTTTGTATGAATTTGCCACATATGAATTACTTCCAGCTATGATTTCAAACAACCACATTTGTTTCTTTTTGTGTCTATTGCCATAGAAATTGGCCTTCAGTGCTTTGACACGGTTGGGTGGCAGGAAGGGCATCTGGTCTGTAAAAAACTGAGTGGTGGGGTACAGGCATGGTTATCTGACTGGAGCGTGGTGCAGACTTGCATATGGCCCAGTGGATGCCACTGCCACTCACTGTCTCTTGCTTCAGTAAAATCCAACAGTTACCAGCAGTTACTGGTTTTTCCTTTCTGGTACCGGCTCACCTGGGTAGTCCCGGACAAAGGGCTATTAAACGGGTGTGTGTGTGTGCCATAGAAATGCAGTTTCAGACTGATCCATTTGTACAGTGTCTGGTTTTACTATGAATTTGAAACCATTTTGGACAAATCGATCATAGCCTAGGATGTGAAAGTTCCAATGTAGAGATTGAATGTGTAGACTGTGAAGTAGTTGTGCTCAGAGCAGAATTGGATGCATCCATGGGCAGATCTGCCCAGATTCAATTCATCAACACTGGTTATGGTTCAGAATCAGAACACAGATTGGTTTGAAGTATAGCAAAAATGCACACAGTAATTATATTTCACAGTCTGATGTGAGAGTGTGTTACATAGCAAAAGAATTCCATTTGTGCCATTAAACAACATTTGCATGAGCGACATTTTTGCTTTAGCTGATATTTGCTGATGCTGAAATGGGATTAAAAATCCCAGCGAGTATCGTTAGTAAGGTTGGAGTGTAGCATTAGTAGTTTGAGAAAGTAGTGACCAAAGTGGCTACTGGCTAGGTTAATATATAGTGGAGGTGAATGTTGCGACTGCATAAAAGATGCAACACTACACGTGCAGTTTCACTGAGCATGTGCAATAAATTAATTAGACTGGTTTCATTTTCGTGAAACTTAACACCCCTAGGCAGTGGATTGCTTTTTGGGCCATCCTGTATGTTTTATAAGGGAGACAAGATCCAGCCTGGCATATAACAAAAATGGATTCACGAGACACAGATCCTTTAGAAAATAGTACTATGCCTGTATCAGCTTCGACTGTAAAATGCCTTGCCTACTACTCTGAAAATGAGCCAAATTCTGAAAAACAGAACCAGTCTAAATGCAGTTTTACCGTATATTTGTTTTGACATAGCATTGATATTGCAGCAGAACAGGCTGCATTGGTATGGGCATGTGCTGTGAAAAGATGATGATGATTGCGTGAAGAAATGCATGGAGTATGAAGTTGAGGGTTCAAGACCAAGGGGAAGACCAAAGAGGACCTGGAAAGAGGTTGTTCGAGAGGACTGTCAGGCACGTAAGCTGAATAAAGAGGATGCTGTGGACCGTTGCAAATGGAGAAAGGTGATAAAGGAAGTATGTTGACCAGGATGGGTGTGAGCGGGTGAATGTTTCTTCGGTACCGGCCTTCCCGGGTTGTCCCGGACAAACGGCCGTTAAATGGTTGTTGTTGTTGTTGTTTTGACTGGATATCTGGTATAACGTGAACTGAACAACCAAATTGTTAACTACTGGGGTTAAGTATGGAGCTGGATTTGTGGTTTTGGTTAAGGTCAGCAATAGTAATTCGCTGTTGTTACCATCACCCCTTGGGCAAGACCCAAAATATAGGCCATAACATATTACTGCTGTTGCTCTCGGGGTGGTTTTGTTATTCTGTGTTTCTATGTGCAGTTTGTAAACTGAAATGTTACCATCATAAGTGACATAGTCATGTTGGGCCTAGAAGATGGTGTGCCTTAAAGCTGGCACAGGCCGTTCATAGACAGCACCGTTCCATAATGCACTTTGTCTTACTTCGTAATAGGCAAGGACAGTGTGAGTGTGGTATGGCACTGTTGCAGCACGTTAAGGTTCGTTCATTAATAACGTCTATACACATTGTTTACACCGCATATTGACTTGTCTCCATTTAGGTAGCCAGAAAAAATTATTGTGTTATTTTCTTTCCGTAGGGATTAGGGACTGTTGGTTTAATGGTTAGTATAGCATAACTTGACTGACTGGTGAAGATAGCCAGAATGTAGTGTGACCTATGTGAACCACGTGAACTACATTACTAATGAGAGCCTTCAGAAATTTACTCAGCTCTTCTCTGGTTTGTTATCTACCTATTGGCCAAGTTTCGTAAAACATATTCATAAATTTTATGCTTTTTCTGTCATTCTATGGGCCTGCTTTGACACTGTTGGCTGGGCGTCAGGAAGAGCATCCGGTCTGTAAAAATCGAGTGATGGTTTCTTGATGTGGTTATCTGTCTGGAATGAGGTGCAGATTGATAGTCCAGCTGATGCCACTGCATCCCCAAACCCATCATCTCTTGCCTCGTTTAGATCCAGACTGGTTTTTCCTTTCTGGTACTGACTTAACCAGGTTGTCCTGGAAAAGAGGCCGTTAAACAGGCATAGTATATGGACCATTGCATTATATTTTCGACCTGTCTGCCTGTGCGGCAGAGGCATTTGACCGGCTTGCCGTCGACGTTTAGTAGTTAATTACTAGTTATCCCCATAAACGGTTGTGAGAACGCCAGAAGTGGCTGAGATAATTATTGTCAGTCTTGTCATTGTTACAGGTTGCCGGATTTGTGTTTCGATAACGCCTGATTTTTTTGTTGCGTGGGAGCAACTGGCGAAGTGTATCTTGCTGTAGAGAAGTGTGCTTCGCAGCTGTGTTGACAGAAAACTTGCTAAAAGCGTCCTGAGTCATGCATCCAATTAGGCGGCCAAGGTCGGTCGTTCTGCATAGAGGACCAGCAACGCTTGGGACACAGTATTAGATACAGATGCTGGCTGGATGACCCAGTTATGGCATCTCTCCTGCCGGTCACTTAAGAGCAGCCCCGCTGGTCAGACAAGTTGCGGGGGAGGTGTGAATGAATGAGGACTGGTGGAGACTACTGTGTTGACTACCTGCTGTGACCATAACATCCAGTTTTCTGGGGACACCTGAGTGCCTTGCTTTGATCCCTTCTTGGGGGTAATTTGGTGCTTAGGAAGATCAGGAACTACTGGGCTAGTCCCTCTGCAACGATCGCGCCTTCGGCGCTCGCTCCCTCTGCTGCGATGTTGCCTTATGTCACATTACTTTAAACGCTCGTTTTGTTTTTGTTTCAAATGTGTGGAACAGCTGTGGTTTAAAGTAGCCACCAACACGTTGCGCTGTTTACAAGGCTGTAGCTACCAATATGCAGTATTATCACTAGCTAGAACGTTACTTGAAGGTCGTGTAGCTCCATGTCCCTATCAGCAAAACTCACTTTTCATGCTACTCCTCACAATCACCCGCCAGTATCCAACCTCTTGGTTCTCTGGCTGCCCTACATGCGCGTGTGTGAGCCTGCCTATTTATGCTGGGTCTGTAGGCCTAGTTGCTCTAAGTGTCTTCAATGCATGCGCTGACGCTGCTGTTTGGGCACCAGGAAAAGCCGACAAGCGTCTGCAGATCCACGGAACTAATTACAGTTAACGTTTTCAGAATTCGGATGCAACATTTATGGTCGTTTTAGATGGGCCTGTTGCTGCAGACGCCGCAGCAAATCCGCCGCACGCCGCTGCTGCTGTCGATTGACGGGACAGACGGACGCTGACCGTTTCATAGACCCTGCGTCACATATTATGCGGGCAATGCCAGTAACTGCTGGTAACATGCGTATGCAGTGCACATAATACCCATACGGTTATTTTGTATGTATATGAACATCAGGTGTGCTATGCTGTATGTAAAAGGTAAAGGTAGCCCATACTCGATTACCCAGTGTAGGGTTCCGGAGCTGATCTCGGTTCTTGGCAGTCAGCCTGCAGGTGATGTGAGTCATAAAACTAGCGGTAGGCTGCCATTACTTTCCGCCAGGCCTGCAGTTACCCTCACAGCCCTTAAGAGGGTTGCTACCAATTTTGCTGGTTGGTGAACAGAGGCACAATGGGTGTGAACAGTTTGCCTAAGACTGTTACCCGACAGCGTCGCGACTGTGATTTGAACCTGGGCCCTTCTGCGCCTGAATCCAGCACACTAACCACTCGGCTACCGAGCCACCCATGCTGTATTTAGGGTCCAGAAAAGACAGGTAAATCGTGCAGTATGTGAGGGTCGATTTGACTGGAGACCATGACAGCAATATGCAGTGCTGACCAATGACCATAGGCGTAAACTTGGCAAAAATATTGGGCGGGCCGGAGTCAGAGAATCTGGGGTACAACTCCGCGCACAGCCGAGGCCGTGTTGGGGTGGGCATGGGAGTGGATTGGATCAGGGTTGAATAGACAGACTGTGTCTTATGCTCTTATGTGGAGCATGAAGAATGTCGCATGATTTTCTGAAGTGTGTAAATGGAATTTAATAGATCAGTAGAAAAAAAAAACTTTAATTGGTCATAATATTGAGGGTGCTCATTAGCCTTACGAGCCTAGCTGCATTATTACTGGAGGGGCTTGAGCCTAGCTGCCTGCTTAAGTTTACGCCTGTGATGCCCACGTTCTGACGGTGGCTCCTGTCTTAGATAAGGCTCATTCAGTCATTTTACCACTTAACCACTATGCTCTATAAAAGTGTCTCAACCCTTTTCACCGTATAAGCTGGACCCTTATTGGCTTTGGGGCTGTACGCTGTCTAGATGTGTGAGCGGTGGGGTTAATAGGGTCAAGTTTCGCATGGATGCCGTGGGTAATTTACATATATATTGTGCATGTGCATATAGTTCTGCTGTGGTTACTGTGCCTCCTATCGTTACCCTATTATTTGTCTACCGTGGTGGGCCAGCGTTAATGACTTTACGACTTTGCTGGGTGTCAGCCGGTTCTACTGCAATGAAGTAGTAGTACATGTAGTAGCAAAGCTTTGCTGTCTGCCTCACCAACGGGTAGCTGTTACTGCTCCATGCGGCCGCCTGCAGTACGCCAACGCTGGCTTTTGGGTCAGCGTTAACTGCCGTGTACAATTGTAGGCTTATCTGACGCAGTAAGTCAGCTGGTCAGTACACAGTCTGTGCTGCATTTGCATTACACTATAGCAGTTCCTCTCCCATTGAAACAACAGTCACGGCGGGCTAAATGTTCTGCTTCTGTTTTGTAAATTTATTTTTAGAATTTTCTTAACGTTTGAAGTACTGTGACTTATGCCTTCAGTGCTTTGACGCTGTTGGTTGGGCGGCAGGAAGGGCATCCGGCCTGTACAAAACTGAGTGGTGGGGTGCTGGCATGGTTATCTGTCTGGAGCGAGGTGCAGACTTGCATATGCCCCAGCGGATGCCACTGCCACTCAC
>Ga0126325_10000265_pt1 | contig 14064 bp, 8 predicted proteins | sample InaspJWI14metaG_FD_94487 | JGI IMG/M metagenome (GOLD analysis project Ga0126325, IMG submission 94487) | Marine gutless worms symbiont microbial communities from Oahu, Hawaii - Inanidrilus sp. 1 OAHU.JWI-14 metaG | ecosystem: Host-associated > Annelida > Digestive system > Unclassified | place...
AACTCATCTCCTAACAGCACCTGTCACAGCAAATGCACAAATTAAATATATTTAGAGGAACCCAGTCCAGTACTGACTCTTCTGCTGATGTCAGCAAACACAGCAATGACTCGATGGACAGAATGGCCAAATCACCTCGGTGTTTAACTAGCCACCAAGGCCAGCTTAACCTTCTACTGTACGTGGGAAGTAAAACAAGTAGGCCTGCCAGCCAAACTGTTGTGATGCTTCACAAGCACGCTACCGGTATGTTAGTGGACAACTTGTCAAGAGAGGATACACCTGAAAACTTGTCAACTACATAAACGTGTAGGTGGCAGGTATAACTAAGGTTCGGCTAACACGTGCTATACCAAGTGCTTTAGTGGTGAGTCACAGTGAGTGCACGGATTTGTATAGTGTGTAATCATTACTTAAGAACCAGTATAAAGTGTTGTACAAATGACCTTTTTACTTTACTTACTTAACTTACCTTTCGGGATAGTAATTCAAAACCTGAAGCACACACTCCTACTCTTTGCACTCTGTCTGGGGTTATTTGGACTGCAGTTTGGAGCTGTACATCGAGCTACAGCAGTCTGCTGCAACCAACAGCAGCAACTGCCTGCACTTCTGAATTTAGAATGACATATAAAAATTTCATGGCAATTAACGTACCTGGAATACTGAAGCTGCAATCGTGAGATTCTGAGCACTAAACGGTGTAATTTGAACACGCCCAGTGTAAGCGTAGTCAGTCAGTACATTCACAGACCTGGCATCAACTTCATGCAGCCGGATGTCTGACGGCCGACTTTCTAATGAACGTGGCATGAAAGTAGCAGCTGGTTGCAGCAAGCACAGCTCGGTGACAGAAGAACTGTTGATCATCGACTGCCACGCAGACATCTGTCAGCTGACGACTGTCGTACATTGACTTCATCATCTCCAGAACTCCCGTTGTGAGAGTGGTGTGTTGGTGTGCAGGGTGTGCTGCTCTACGGCCCGCCGGGCACTGGCAAGACCCTGCTGGCTCGCGCTGTCGCCCACCACACCGAGTGCACATTCATCCGCGTCTCAGGCTCCGAGCTCGTGCAGAAGTTTATTGGCGAAGGATCGCGCATGGTCCGCGAGCTGTTCGTCATGGCTCGGTTTGTTTTCCGTTCTCTTTACTACTCGTACCACACACACACACACACACACACACCCATTTAACTGCCCTTTGTCCAGGACCACCCGGGTGAGCCGGTACCAGAAAGGTAAAACCAATCTGGATTGTACTGAAGCAAGAGACAGTGAGTGGCAGTGGCATGAGCTGGACCATATGCAAGTCTGCACCTCGCTCCAGACAGATAACCATGCCAGCACCCCACCACTCAGTTTTTTACAGGCCGGATGCCCTTCCTGTCACCCAACCAACAGCGTCAAAGCACTGAAGGCTACTGACCTGTTTACTGTTTACCTGTATGAGTTACTACTCATACCACTAACGTATAATTAAAATAAACAATGCAGTTGTTAGTTGTGAATAACAGCTCTACTGATGAATCGAGTGTAGTCGTGTTGTTGTGTTGTAATGAATTAGAAGTTAGTAAACTTTGTAAACTAATTTTTTTGGAGTTTCTGAAGGTGTCTGATGAGCAAGATTTTTTTTACATTTGGTGCCCAGTGTGGGCTCCGGGGCTTAATGCTCCCTTGATTCGATCTTTTATATCGGTGCTATATATATTGTTTCCTTGTTTATATTGTATCCTTCCCCACTTATCCTTTTTTTCTTCACCTTTGTTACTTATCTCCTCTCTTACTTATCTTTTCCTTGAGAATAGACCCGCTGTGTTTCCAGGTCGGATTTCATAAAAGGCATCTAAACCTGACGTTGGTTTTTTGTGTTTATTTCTTGTTGTGACACATTTCTTCAGATTGATGAATGCATGCTTTTGTTGTGTTCAAGTTTACATTTTTCTATACTAAGCCAAGGCTTGGGAAACCGACTATGAAATGAATGACCTATTGTGTGTCGAGTGGGATGTAAAACCACAACTCAGTCAAGTCAAATCAATTTTGACATTTGTCGTGTCAAATCTTGCATATTGAGCATGGCTCAGATCACTTGTGTGAAGATCCACATCCAAAAAAAACGGTGAGTTGGTAAGGTTGTAAGTGAGATTGTGTGTTTGTAACAGCGAGCACGCTCCGTCGATCATATTCATGGATGAAATTGACTCAATTGGTTCGACTCGCCTCGAAGGAGGCTCAGGAGGTCGGTACAGCTAATGCGGCGTGGCGTAGTGGTTAGCGGCATTCGTTGCATCACGTCAGGCCCGGTTAGTACTTGGATGGGTGACCGTCTTCGGGCCAGTATACCATCTCGGTCTGTAACTGTCCAACTAGGTCAACTCAGCCTTGCATCCTTCTGGGGTTGCTAAATCGAGTACCAGCTTCGGCTGGGGTAAGGGCAGGAATGTCACCTCTGCCGGGTGGCAGGTAACACTGTTTGCATCCCATGTCGCATGTGAGTTCATGTAGCGTTGTGGCAACCTTGCGAACTGCTATACACTTGTTACTTTCCTTACTTTCTTACAACTAACAGTTCTTCTGTGGCTGTATTTACAAGTGAGTATGTAAGAGTATTTGTATTGTGCACAGTGATCAAAAGTCACAATGCACTGTGATTTCTAGGCCCTGAATAAATGTGTTTTTAGATGTTGCCTAAACTGTTTGTAGCTGGTGCTCATGTGTCATTTGCTTTCTTTCCCAGATGTTATTATTCGTATGGTAATGACCTCTCCAGTAGATGGGGCCAGAGGTATTATGTTCTTGAGTTGTCTGTCCATCTGTGTGTGTGTGTGTGTGTGTGTGCTGTGCCCGGGCGGAATTATTTTCTGACCAGCTTGTTGCTGAGATCTAGTTGATAATGCAGAACTGTATTTTGAAGCTTTGAAGCCAGTTGCGTGGCCTCGCCTTCTCTTAATCCACCACTGACCTTGCTGCCTTTACACTGGCTGTACGATGCTGCTACACATGTGCTTATACTCTTTCCCATGCTTGTGCAATTTTGAGAATTACAAAGTCGTGTTTTGAATAATAATAATCGTATTTGTATAGCGCCATATGGTCGTAACTTCAGAGGCACAACGTAGTGGTTAATGGTTGAAAATCATTAGTATGGATGTCCAGTTGATGAAAATCTCACTCTAATAGTCTTCAAAGTTTTCCGTGGTGGTTGAAAATCATTAGCATGGATGTCCAGTCAATGAAAATCTCACTCTATTGGTCTTCAAAGGTATCAGTGGAAGCCTGGACAACTGCACTTTTGTGGATGATGCGTTTTTGCATGATGGACCACAACAACTGAAACAGAGAAAAATGTTGATTAATTTCCAGCATATTTGGAAGGATAATGTGGAGAGCACAGACGTGAGAGTAAATATGAACAAAACGAAGGTTGTGATAAGTGGAGAATGTCAGAAGGTGATGCAGAAGCTTGTAAGATGGCCTTGTAGGTCTGTGGTAGAGGTGTTGGTAGTTATTTAGTACAGTGGTACCATTGAGATTAAAGAAACTGGAGTGAGCTTAGGCCAGCATAGCCTATAGCCCGCAGTGTAGCCAGCCATCTTACTACTCCAACTGTGGCAGGATTGCCAGGTCTGTGTGAAAATTTCCACCCAACTGCCTCCAAAAGCTAGCCCAATTTAACATACCCGCTGAGCTCACATTGGGTAACTAGCCCAATAGCGTTGTCTGGTCGAGTAGTGGGCGTGGCCAACGTCGGTGACAGCTTATGCCAGCTAAGCTCACTCCTAGAATATGTAACTCAGTGCATTGGTGTGGACATTAAGTGGTTGAGTGTGCATGTGTCATAAAGTGTAATTTCTGATACTGTTATATTATGTATTGCACACAAGCTATCTTCGAACCTCCTCCAGAGAACTGGAGGCGACCACCGGGGCGGCCGCACACAACCTGGATGAAGAACATTCCTGATGACCTGTCTTTGCTGGATCTTGGGATACATGAGGCTAGAGATCTTGCACAAAATCGGTCTCTCTGGAGACTGATGTCTCTGCACAGCGCTATGCTCTCGTAGTGGTGCATGCTACTATTGGATTGGACACACACATGCACACACCATGAATGTGTCTGATTGCAGGTGACAGTGAAGTTCAGCGTACGATGCTGGAGCTGTTGAATCAGCTGGACGGCTTTGAGCCGAAGCAGAATATCAAGGTAGGTGTGTAACTAGATTTCTTCATCAACTATTTTACATATGGCTGCCACCTTTTCACTTTCCCAATCCGTGACGGCAGATCCCCAGCTGATGGGGATCCAGGGGTATCACCCCCGGAAAACTTTTAGAATTCTATACATGATTTGGTGCATTCTGATGCAGCCTGGTGGCAGTTATGTGTAGGCCACCGGACGCGGTACATTTGTAACTTTGCAATAAAGATAGAACTGATTCCGGCCGAATGTATCATACTGGGCCCATTGTTACTATTTCTTGTTATTATTGTCGTCATTTTGACTTTACCTTGAAATCCGGGACATTTGGCGTCCCAGGGCTGGTCTTGGGTTGGGTTTGGGATGCGGGACAGCATGGCACAAATCTGGGACAGGTGGCAACCCTAATTTCACAGTGGCTTCGGACTCTGGCCCCATTGACCTAGCTCTGTTTCCCAGTGAGTTGCTGATGGCGAAGAAACGGCGTTTAGTCACAACTGCTCATCTGCTGCAACCTGGAGATGGTCTAATTTTACCATTTGACATAGCAGAATGTGGGAATGAAAGGCATTAGAAGGTTTTGTCGTTTTATGTCTCTGCTGTCCAACCTCTAGGCCATCAGGGCATTATGATTTCACAATGTCCGTCTGTGTGTGTGTGCATATGTGTCTGGCAGAGACAGTCTCTGACTGAATTTTTGTCGACTTTTTGTCTGCTGGTTTATTCTGCATTTGTCTGGTTCAGTTTGTGATTGCACAAGTCCTGGTATTTGAGTTTGTTGCTGTGTCTGATGTGATGTTAAAACAGTTAATCACACGCACCCACACGTGCTTAATGGTCACTCTCCATATTAACTGATACTACTACAACAGCCACCATTTCATGGCCATTATACAGGTCAACCTGCATTAGCCGGCACCTCCCGTTAAGAACTGAAGGATTTTGTTGGTGCAAAGTTTAACTGTCCGCATGCCCTTGCTGACAGCAACCAGCACTTTCAGATTAGAGAGAAGACTCTGGAGTTCTTCTCGACAGTGTACCTACACCGTCTTTATACCTTACATTAACTGATACTAGAGGTGAAAAGTTTTCTGGCAGCTGCATGTCTTCTTGCTGCCAGTTCGGAAATCACTGACTGATCCTGTTCCCTTTTGTCATCTCTCTTGTAACATGTAAGACGGGCATGAAAAAAATAGATTTTTTAAACTTCAAAAATTGATGGACAGTGCTGGCCGAAATAGTGGTAGTAGGAAACCAGGGGACTGCTGCAGTCTGGATTTTAACATAGATTTTTTGTATTACTATCACGTTTTTAAAGTTTAAAAAAACTTTTTTGAACTTTTCTCAGATAAAAATGTCTGTATAAATGTAAGTCAAGTTGGAATTTTAATTTTGTGATATTTCACATCGTTTGCCTCGTTATTTAGAGTAGATGGGCAATGCAGCAGAACTACAAGACGTCAATGTGGGCCTGCACATTTGCCAGTAATGTGTGTGTAATTCAGTGTAATTTCAGTAAATTGTAATTAGTAACTGAAAAACAGTAATTGTATAACTGGAAAAATTCCTTGCAGTTAACTGTTGGCAACAAACGGTAAAGTGCTACAAAAACCAATCGTCGATTATGGATACTTTGTGTATCGTAGCATTTCTAGTGCTATTGTTTACAACTGTTTGGCACAAGATACAAGAAATAGAATGTTGGCTTCAGCTCATTTCTCAACTGTAATGTGATTGCAATGACACTGTAGGTGATTATGGCAACAAACAGAATCGACATTCTTGACTCGGCTTTGCTGAGACCCGGACGAATTGATCGCAAAATTGAATTCCCCGCTCCCAACGAAGAAGTGAGTAACAGGCATTGGACTTGGATGCTGTCGCGTTGCGTGTGATTTTAAAAAATTTCTACTTTCTGCAAGATCTCATTCATGTTTTTCAGTTAATGGAATTGGTGATGGCTCTAGTTTTTAAATCACTGCTTATGATAGGTGTCAACTGCCACATAAAAATCTTCTGAAATTTGTTAAAAATGTATCCTGGATATCTCTTGGAAATTGCTTAGGCTGGATTTGTAGCAGGTTGTGATGGTTCGTATGAAATGTGTTGGTGATGATGTCAGGCTCGTCTTGACATTCTCAAGATTCACTCGCGCAAGATGAACCTGACGCGTGGCATTAACCTGCGCAAGATTGCCGAGATGATGCCCGGTGCATCCGGAGCCGAAGTGAAGGTCAGTGTCACCAGAGGTCACATCGACCGTTTGTTGACCTTCTTGTTGCCGAACCATTTGCCCCGTGTGGGCTGCGTGGTGTAATCCGCCCTTGATTTGATTTGTGATTTCGGCACTGTGTATATTGTTTGCTTGCTTATGCTTCCCCGCTTGTCCTTTTTCTTCACTTTTTCCTTATTATCTTCTCCATTGCTCATCTCTTCCTTTGAGAATATACCCGCTCCTTTTCCAGGCCGGATGTCGTAAAAGGCAACTAAACCTGGCATTTTTTTGTCAATCAGAATGACAAAGGACAGGAATAAATGGAGAAAGTACGTCCCTGGTGTGGCCAACCCTTGGATCGAGAATGGCTAATGAACAGAACAGTTTTCTTGAATATTTTGTGTTGTAGTACATTTCTTTTGACTGGTGAACGCGTGCTTTTGTTGTGTCAGGTTTAGTTTTTTTTCCAATACCAAGCCAAGAGATTGCCTTGGGGAAACGTCTCCGAAATGACCTATTTTGTGTCGAGTGGGACGTAAAACCACAACTCAATCAATCATTCATTTGTTGACCTTTTGTTTTCGAAGGCTGCGGAGAACACAGTGACTGAGATACAGTCTTGGCTAACATCCTTAGTACAGTGGTGAGGTCGCATAGTCATGAAACATTGACACACCTAGAAAGGCCTGAAATTTTTCTCGCCTGCTGTTGACTGATATTATTATTATTAGTCCTCTCAGCATATGCTCTACCAGCGGACTGATGTTTTACCTCTGTTACTTGTTTCTTTATTTTGTTATCTCCTTATTACCTCTAAGATCTCAGAAATAGCGAATGGATGGCTCGTGGGTATGTTATGAACAGTTGGGGATATGGTGTAATTTTAATATCCCGTGATTGGTTTCTTTGCCTCCTCCCCCCGTTTTCGGGGAGATGGGGGAAATTGCCCCGAATTTTGCCGAAAATTTGACGGTGTTCTCTTTCGGCGAGTTGCCATAACCAAACGGCTCAGCATATAAAAATGGGAAAATATTGTTTCAACAGAGGGATAATCATGCTACATTTTGGCGAAAAATATGCAAGTCCCCCTTTACCAATTTTTGAGGAACCGTGGCGGACACATTGCGGGTACCGAGTGGACTACCGCTTGCTATATCACGCAGTAGCAGCTGTCTAGTTTGGATTTTAAGTGCTGTGAGGAGGATAACTAAGCAACTTAACCGTACAGCGATAATCCAGTCACGGCGTCTTTCCATATTTGTGCATATCGCACGTACGGATGATGACACAGACGCCAAGATGATTCTAACGGCTCCCCCACCCGATAACTGGAAGAGACCACCAGGGCGTACTCGTATCACGTGGCTGAACACCGTCTAGCACGATCTGAGAGCCTACAACCTCACACTCATCGAAACAGTCAACCTGGCCCAGAACCATCCCTGGAGGCTGATGTCTATGTATGGCGCTACGCACTGCTAGTGGTGCATGCCAGAAAAGAAGTAGAAGCTGTTTGTTGTGTTGGTTTTGTGACCGTTGATGACGTGCTGGCTGCAGGGCGTATGCACAGAAGCCGGCATGTATGCGCTGAGGGAACGACGGGTTCACGTCACTCAGGAGGACTTCGAGCTCGCCGTTGCCAAGGTATCGCCGCCATTTTCTGCTGGCGTTCAGTGTTCACATGAGTTTGTTAGATTGGCCCGTGTGGTCGATTACCGAGCGTAGGGTTCCGGAGCTGATCCCGGTTCTTTGCAGTCAGCCTGCAGGTGACGTGAGTCATAAACCCGATGGTAAGCTTCCGTTACTTTCCGCCAGGCCTGCAGTTACCCCCGCAACCCTTAAGAGGGCTGCTACCAATTTTGCTGCTTGGTGAATAGTGCCTTCAGTGCTTTGACGCTGTTGGTTGGACGACAGGCAGGGCATCCGGCCTGTAAAAACTAAGTGGTGGGGTGCTGGCGTGGTTATCTGTCTGGAGCGAGGTGCAGACTTGCGTACAGCCAAGCTGATGCCACTGCCACTCAATGTCTCTTGCTTAAGTAAAATCAGGATTGTTTTTACCTTTTTGGTACCAGCTCACCCGGGTAGTTAAACGGTCGTCGTCGTCGTTGTTGTTGTTTGTACCCAAAAACTGCCTTCGGCGAACAGAATTTTCTTAAATGTTTCGAGTTGACTGGGGAGGAGATACCATTTCCCTTCAACTTATTTGCCGTCCTGATGTCTAGCCTGGTTTTTAAAATATGATTACCTGGCAACCATGTGTGTACAGTGAAATCCTCTTAAGTGGATAGCACTGGGACCTGATTGAGTATCTACTTAGGCAGATACTCCTCAGGTCTCAGTGCTATCCAGGGTGGCTCGGTAGCCGAGTGGTTAGCGTGCTGGACTCAGGCGCAGAAGGGCCCGGGTTCAAATTGCAGCCGCAACGCTGTCGGGTAACAGTCTTAAAACTGTTCACGCCCATTGTGCCTCTGTTCACCAAGCAGCAAAATTGGTAGCAGCCCTCTTAAGGGTTGCGGGGGTAACTGCAGGCCTGGCAGAAAGTAATGGCAGCCTACCGCCAGGTTTATGGCTCACGTCAGCTGCAGGCTGACTGCCGAGAACCGGGATCCGCTCCGGAACCCTACACTCGGTAATCGAGTATGTGCTACCTTTTTTACATTGGCAGAGTATCCACTTATCCATGTTCTATACTCTACATTGTGTCTAAACAGGACCAGACAAATGATATCCATTTAAGTCGGTTATCCACTTAAGCGGTGTCCACCTAGAGAGGTTTGACTGTATATGACACGTGGCATGTGTGTATGTGTTGACAGGTAATGCAGAAGGACAGTGAGAAGAACATGTCCATTAAGAAGCTGTGGAAGTAGTCGCGAAACATTCTCAGATCTACGACGGCCGCGTTGCGTTTGTGTACATAGCAATTAACATTCTGGTTGTTTGTATGCAGTTCTCCTCTCAGCAACCCCCCTTCTGTTCTCGTTTCTCTTCTGTTGTTTTTACGGCTCGCATTTTGCATACGCGCGCGCGCGCGACCAAACTTCAGAAATGGTGAACTCGAACGAAAAATCTCCGGAATTGAAAAAGTAACGGAAATATTGTGTTGAGCTTTCGGAGCGGTTGGGTTGGTGTGGTTCAGGCATGTGCACAGAGCAGTTAACGTATCTCGGTGTGGTTTTCTCGACATCGTTGCTTCTTGGAGTTAATTCTTTCAGCGAGTGCAATGTTTATGTTTACAGTGAGACGTTTGTCACTGTTGCCTGTTGGGCTGTTCAGTTGTGCACTGGCACATGGATTATATGGTTATTATTTCTAACTATGTGAGAGTGGCATTGATCATATTCGTGCTTTTTGCCACTCGACTGCAATATAGCTTCTGGTGTTGACTGTTTTGTCACTGTATCTCTCACTCTCGAAATATCAAGGTTTTCATTGTGGATACCGAGGTGCATGCAGAGTTTTGTAAAATATGGGTGTAACCTTTAGTTTTGTCTGCACGATTGATTACAGCCAAAAAACTTTTTTGAACTTCCTGCCAGTAAAATTATGCAGAGTTGCTTGCATGTTCATGACAGATGCCAGTTTGCAAGTTCTGTTATGTTATAACAGTCTTTCGAATAATTACTGTTCTAAAGTTTGCATTTTATATTGTGGTATAAAAGAATGACTAGAGTAGCTGCAGTCGTTGTCCCATTCTTTGCAATCTAAAACAAGCTGTTGAGTTTAAGGGATAAAGAGTTTCACCAGACCACTGATGGTTAGTAATCTGAGTGAGATACGGTAGGTTGTTAGCAGTCCATTACATCTCTGCCCCCAGTATAACACTAGTGATTAGTGATCAGTTACATTTAGTCGTTCAGATATTGAATAGTTTGCCTCGCTGTAGAGTTTTAGTAGCAGCCGATTGCCGCTGGATGCTGTCATTTTGCAGAATTTTTGGTGAGGAAAATCTGTGCCTTTTAATCGATATGCTTTATTTCGTTTGTAGGAGCAACTTTGTTTTGCTTTGATTTCAGCTTCATTTAACTTTTGTGGAAGCTGCAATGTTTGAGTTGACTTCGCATAGAATTTTTGAAGTGTGCAAGTTCACACTGTTGGTTGGGTGAGAGGACAGGACATCTGGATCATAAAAATATGTGCTGCTTATCCCGAAGGTTCTTTTGGATCCATTGTAGGAAGAAAACTCCGGGGTGAGTTGGCTAACGCTGGTTCACTGGAACACTATTGTTAACTGCGGTGGTGTGCGTTTGATTTCATAAATGTAACGTACTGTTGTGCAGACTGCAGCGGCTCGTAGCATTGTTATATCACTGTTTTCTGCCATTGTCTGTGAACTTCCGTTAGCCAGCCGCAGCTTACTCAATAAACCAATACAACTTGATATGTTGTTCTGCTGCTCAGTGTTGGCTGGAATCACAAGCTTCAAGTAATGTAACAGGGTGGCCACAACCTGGAATACTCGGGGATTTCTCTGAGCATTGAAAACTCAGGGAATTCTGTGCAACTTCGGGGAAAAATTGTAACGAACAGTAATACTTGAGAGACGGGGCTGATATTTTGGATTTTTCCATCCAAGGTATCGGGCTTCCAGTGAACAAAGTCTCGTGAATTTCTGACGTGGTCAGAGTCCAGTGATGAACTGTTATATTGCTGGAGTTGATGTGGAATGACCCCCGATGAAGGTCATTATTACATTTACTTTTTGCTGCGATAACATGTGGAACTGTAAGTTTACAGCTCTGGAAAAGTGCTTAGACGCTGTTGGTTGGGCGGCAGGAAGGGCATCTGGCCTGTAAAACAGTGGTGGGGTGCTGGCATGGTTATCTGTCTGGAGCGAGTTGCAGACTTGCATATGGCCCAGCTGATGCCACTCACTGTCTCTTGCTTCAGTAAAATCCAGATTGGTTTTACTTTTCTGGCACCAGCTCACCTTGTAGTCCCTGGCAAAGGGCCGTTAAACGGGTGTGTGTGTTCGTTCGTGTTCGTGGCCGCCCTGTGCAAGTTACATACTGTTCTGCAAATCGGCAAACCATACCCAGTACGTCATTGAGTTGTCGTTTTACTGATCTACCTGATGCGTGTTTGTAACAAAAATTAATACATCATAAACGCCAGTCAAGCAGTAAACATGAGTAAAATGTATTGTTAACACCGGACGACGAATTTAGAATCCAGCAATATTGAAGTGAAGGTCTGTGACTGACTTATGACGGTAGTTGCTTGCGAAATAGATACATAATGCAGCAGACCAAAATATACAGTCTGTGAAGCGACTTAAAGCAACAACTACGACCACAGCATGCATTAGGAATGCTATTAGCACTATGCCGTCAACTAGGCTAACTACACTTTGCTTGTTAATCTAGGCCTCACTAACTGAAATGAAATACCCAGGTCCACCAATGCAAAGCAACAACATCCAACAGCGCGACTGAAATGTTGCTCAGAATCTGAAGTGTCGAAAAAAGCACGAATGCCCATACGAAGCGGAAGCGCTGTATAAAATATGCGAATGTGGGCTAAGTAGTATTCAGCAGTAAGAGTTGACAAGACCACGCAACACCGTCCAGTGTAACAGGCTGTCAGTAATATTACTACATCGTTCGAAGACAGTTTAACCGTGAAAATTCTTCCTCGGGCATGACGAAGACCGTGCGCAGATCAGTCAAAATTTACAAGTTTTCTTTTATTGTCTTTTACAAACAGTTATCCGCGCCAACGACGTGGCCGGATGGGGTGTTGAATGGCGTCAACAGTTGATGCCAGTACTATTAATGCACGGTTAGATAAGTTTTGGGTTGCACCAAACAGTTAAATATGATTCTACAGCCGACCTGACTGGTACCAGAAACCGACCAGAAGAAGATACAAAGTGATAATGTTTTTTATAGAACTAGTTAGATATACTGACACGGACATAGGCCTAAGAGGTGTTAACACCTACGTCGTAACCTCCAGTTGAGTTGAGTTGTGTATGTTTGTCCGCGCTCATAAAGGGAAGTGGTTCAGGCTATCAATGCCAAAGTCGGCAGAGAAAATTAGAGATATAGTCCATGGCAGGTCATAAACATGAACTCAAAATATCAGAGTTAGGGTTAAGATCGGGTGAGACCGTGACAGCTGGCGTGGGTGTCTGCGTGTCAACATGCCTGGTTGTGCAAGCGGTTTTGCTCTGCCACCCGTGATTCCACTTACGATAGAAAATATCGTCTAATGTGCACATTTTCTAGCAGAGGCGGTGACAGTAGTCTCGAGTTGGCGCGACAAATAGGGAGTTTGGGGGACGGGAGTCTCCCAGTGGGGTCCAAGGTGTGGGATGGGGGGACGATGTCCTCCAGAAGCTGAAACACTTTTACGAAATTGCACTATAATTTTCGTGTCAGCTTTAACGATTTTTATTGGACTTGTTGTGTTCACAACTAAACAAAAACTCTGACGATAGCCGACGGTGAGATTTCATGAGCTTATAACTAATTAACTACACGAAAAAATTGGGCCGGCATTTACTATTGTTTGCCGCCCCATTCTTCAATATGTGGCGGCGTTTGCCGCCCCTGTCCATAGTCGCCGCCTACGTTTTCTGGTTGTAACACCTTCCTCACACAAAGTTGATGGCAGTAGCCATTGTTGCCGGGATCTCTTGTCACCTTAGGTGCAACCACCACTGAAAAGTTGGGGGACGTCAGGTGGGGTGGATACCAATCCCCTTACTTTTCCTACTCCGTACCTTCCCCGTGTCCGGTTATTTCTCCACCCCTGTTTCATCCATTCCATCCCCCACTCCTCGCGGTTTCTTTTCCCCCCTTAAATCCAGCTAGGATGTGCTCCCTATAATAAGCTACCCACAGTGCCCAGCGAAAAAATGACAGCTATATGCAAAAGTTGGAGGGGACATAGTGGCATAGTGGTTCGTCGCACGAACGAAGTTAACCCACGTCGGGCCCGGTTAGTACTGGAATGGGTGACCGTCTTCGGGCGGGTACACCATCTCGGTATGTAACCTGCCAAGTAGGTCAACTCAGCCTTGCATCCCTCCGGGGTCGCTTAGTCGAGTACCGGCTTCGGCTGGGGTAAGGGTGGGAATGTCAGCTCTGCCGGGTGGCAGGTGACACTGTATGATCCCATGTGGCACGTGTGTTCCCGTATAGCGGTAAGGCTAGTTGCTAACTGCTATACTTCGTTTATCTTACCTTTTACCTTACACTTGGTCCCCCACGATCTCCAGAGTTGGAGGGGGCGCGTCCCGCGGGTAGCATTGGGCGGTTGCACCTATGCTCATCATAATGCGCGCGCGATGCAACGTGTTAATTGAATTAGCAGCCGCGGATCAGTGTGCGACAGAGATGGAACTGGGTCACATTTTGTGACCCAGCGACCCGGGAACCCAGCGACCCGGAGACCCTGTTGACCCGGTGACCCTGTTCTATAATGAACTCCAAATGTCGACTTACCTCGCAGACAAACGTTTGCAATGGGCAAGAGGTTTGCCAGTTTTTATATCGCTGTTTGGCGTTTGCACACGCTTCTGGAAAGTACAATTTAATTTTGAAGATCATTTATTAAATGTCAATATTTCAATGACGGTTGGACGGATTTTCGCAAATATATATGTATATATATATATGTATATATATATATATATATATGTC
>Ga0126325_10000266_pt1 | contig 14049 bp, 10 predicted proteins | sample InaspJWI14metaG_FD_94487 | JGI IMG/M metagenome (GOLD analysis project Ga0126325, IMG submission 94487) | Marine gutless worms symbiont microbial communities from Oahu, Hawaii - Inanidrilus sp. 1 OAHU.JWI-14 metaG | ecosystem: Host-associated > Annelida > Digestive system > Unclassified...
ATTTCTATCTTTATTTTGTTTATTATTGTTTATATTTATGTTCTCTGCCAGTGTACATTCTGGTGAATAAAGCTGTATATATATCGCTTAATGCCCCCCCTTTCTACGGCGGGGCATAATAACCGTAACTCTAACCCTGAAATCCGATTCCGTAACTCTAAACCCTAACCATAACCAGCGGGCAGACGTACGGGGGGAGAGCAAATGTCCTGTCTCGGACACCGACCTGGTCATGCCCTCGACGTCGAAGTGTCTGAAGGTGATGTGTACGCGCTCGTTGTCCATGCCGTAGAACAGATAGTGACACTCGGTGTTGCGCGGATAGAAGCCGGGGTAGTTGGGCGACGTGAACGTCCCGTTGGGACTCAGCTGACTGCGGTAGATAAACCCGCACGCTGCCAGACCGACCACACACACACACACAAGCGCCGCCCGCTCTCGCTAAAGGGAACGAAAGTGTGCCGATACAATTGACACTGTGCTGTATCCCCGAACCGGCCATTTTCAATGCTAAACTAAAAATATATTTTTCAAACGGAAGCAATTTTATCAAACAGCACTAGGAAACTGTTACGGTTTGAAATTACCTAAATGCTGATTGCAGTTTAAAAAAATAAATTTATTGTGTGTGTTATTTATTATAATTTTCGGCGCACTTTCGTTTCCTAAAGCCGTCCGCACACTCATCAAACATAAAAAAGAAATAAACTAAATGTTGCAAGAACTATTTATTTTATTTTATTTCATGTCAGACGTGCGGACGGCATAACAGGCGGCGTTAATACCGCTTTCGCCACCGTTTATCAATAAGATTACGCAAGTTATGTGCATAGCTAACCTACAAAATATGTTCCAAAAACGTTACAAAAATTATTTTGTGCCAGATGTTCGCGGATTGCGCCATCTGGTCCTCTGCATTCGCCGCTGCACCACCTCGTAGTAAAAATAGCATAACAACTACACCGTGTTTCATAAAAATGCAACCATATACTTTTGACCACAAGTATTAGAGCTTAATCAAGGTCACGTTAAATGCTAGTAGAATTCTTCGGCTGAATGAATTTGGAGAAAAAAAATAAAATTACTGTAATCATATTATCATCACGGTACATAAATCGGGCGGTTAACGTACCCAGCTCGTCGTCGCGTTCGCCGGTCTTTATACCGAAATCTGCAAAACAATACACACACACACCCGTTTAACGGCCCTTTTTCCGGGACTACCCAGGTGGGCCGGCACCAGAAAGGTAAAACCAATCTGGATTTTACTGAAGCAAGAGACAGTGAGTGGCAGTGGCATCAGCTGGGTATATGCAAGTCTGCACCTCGCTCCAGACAGACAACCACGTCAGCACCTCACCACTCAAGTTTTTTTACAGGCCGGATGCCCTTCCTGCCGCCCAACCAACAGCATCAAAGCACTGAAGGCAATCTGCAAAAAAAAATCTGCAAAACAATATATAAAACCGTAAACCGTATACACCGTGAAATTGCATAATTCACACGAACCATGGCCGCGGCAGTGGAAATATATCCCCTACCAGCCCACATTCAGGTAGATATCACCTCAACCTTAATATTTCTCTCTCACCCGCGGGCTGTCTGCCAGGTAAACCGGAAACCAGCATCCGCACACAATAGTTGAGGACAGCTGATGCTAGTGAAACACAAAATGAAAGCGTGCTGGCTATAGGAGTACGGAACAAAATCACAGCTTGAAAAGCTGTTATCGGTGCAGGACCGACGACGGACCGACCGCCATAACCTTGACCTACGACGGCGAGCTATGGTTATGACCCATATACAAGCAAAGTATCAAGGTCAAAGGTCAGACGGACGGTTCAAAAGATAGAATGGAAAGAAACAGACGGATGGGCGGACGGACATGAGAGTGATCGCTTTACCGTACCGGCTTCGACTGTCGTGCGGTTGGTGACGAAAAAACATGTCTCTGCGGGCTAAGGACATTGATCAGCATTGTTACTGTTGACAGATATTTGGAGAATTTTTACTTAATTATGTTCGTCAAAAAGGGAGCAAAAACAAGACCATTCGACCAGTGAGCTTTAGTAACTGTTTTCAGATGGTCAGAATCAGCGCTGCGTCAGCTACATTGTGTGAATTTTTTTAGCCAAACAGTGTAAGTTTTTTTACAATTTCTGCCAGAAACGGAATTTTCAAAGCACTGCGTGCATAGAAATCAGGCCAAGCATACCGTCGGAGTAGGATTGATGTTTCGCGGTGGGCGGTCTAATAAGATATGTTGCGCCAAACCGATCCCATAAATCACCAAAACGCCAGTAAATGGGTTAATCGCCGCGACACGTACATCAGCAGGAGCCGAATCTACGCAGTCATCTGATGAATACGTTATGCGCTCGTCCGTATCAATTATCAACATGCCACGACGATAGACGGATAAGCAGCTTCATGAATAAACATTTTGGCCGTTCTTCAAGGTCAGCTCAGCTTTATCGCCCTGTCATCGTGTCCTTACTGCGTTCTACTGCTTGCTGTATACGCCGGGCGTCAAAAACTAGACCAAAGCTATTTTGCGATAGCTATGTTAAATGTAGTGCGATCTGAGCTATTCATTACTTGCACTGATCAGGAATAATTCGCTTTCGTGTCTCTCACTGACTTTAACTGCGTTGTCAATGTTAAGTTGATGCATTTGTCAATACAAAACAATCACTTCCCCGAAATTTTGTCACAAAAGCAGCCTTAGACGCAGTATGCGTGCTTGCTGATTTCTTTCAGTTGTTCGAAAAAGGAGTAAACCCCAAATTTCACCTTTTTTCAAGCGACCCTAAAGTACAATATGCGCCGTTGATCCACCACGTAAAGTCGAGCAAAAACGGTGCAACTAATTAACGCATCGGCCTATCGGCCGCTATCGGCGTTAAATACACAGGAAATCACTGACATGACACCTCGTTTGCTGTAAGTTTATTTCTGTTTGCGGACGGCGCACTGTTTGTGCGAATGTAGTGAAAATCAGAGTAAGGTTTAGTAGGGTCAGTAGAGTTAGGGTTAGTTGTCGCAGTGGTGTATCGACCAATAGTTTGAAAGATGTCATTCATTACCTATGTCTTGAACGCCGATAGCGGCCGATAGGCCGATACAACAATGCTGCAGTCACACCCGAGCAAGAAAGACACAGAAAAAAGTGTTTGTTTGGACGAGGAACCAAGATTCATGTTAACAGCCAAAATTATAATTAATTGTGTCGCGGTGATTCGTCTTATCAGTCTCGTTCTAATCAGTCTCGTGCTTCACCTCATTGCGCACAGGTCAACTCATCACCTTTATCATATTCACTCCCATCGCTATCATCAACCGTAATTCATCGTCTCCACCACAGGTTGGCGAGGTAATGCTTAGATCAGTGATTGTCTATTTGTCTGTTAGTAGGAAAACTCAAAAAGTTATGGTCAAGTTTTGTTGAAATTTGTGAAACAGATACACTGTAACAGATTCAAAAGTGTAACTTAGTGAGTAACTAGATATCAATTTACAAACGCGCACAATGGTCAGCAAAAGCCGAACGTGAGGCGACTGGATTAAGTTTAGGACGGTTAGGATTAGAGTTGAGTCAGAGCGGCGGTTTGTTTCCACTTTATTATACAGGGTGGGTCAAAAATGAGGTCACAAACTCATGGCCACAATTCTGTCAAATCTTAAACGATTTACAATTTTTTTCACTAGAAGATTCCTTGGTAAATTTGCAGTAAACTGGTTACTATAATTCCCACCACACCTTGCATATGTTACCTTGTGAAATGATACATTACAAGGTAGTGTAGCTACATATTTAAGGTGTGGTGGGGTTGATAATAACCGAATTAAGAACATTTTATTGCTAAGTCTGTCAGTAAATTTGTTTAATTGGGGAATATTTGACAAAGTTACAAGCAAGATCGTGGCTGTCTCGTAAACTTTGTGTGCTTGGACAACACACTGCTAAAAGACGAAGAAAGTGCAAGACACAGCCACGTTCTTGCTTGTAATTTTGCCAAATACATAACTCTTAAACCGCTTGACATTTACCTTGATTCTTTGCACGTACCCCGTATACGTGTCATTGCCATAGCTCCCGGGGGGATTGAAAATCAAGGTCATAGGTCAAGGTCAAGGGTAGGAGTTAGCAAGAATTGTAGCGCGTTCGGTCAGTCCTCGATACTCGACCGAGATCGGTTTGTGTGTCTGTCTGTTGTCCTCTAGTGGCGTTGCGATATGTTATGTGCTGCCGGTTTGCAGTGTGGATAACGTCATATTTGCACGTAATAAGCCTCACGGAGGCATATCGATACCATTGCAGCAAGCGATGTCACTGCGTCGTCGTGCGCAGGCTAACGCGTCTGCTGTGTGGTATTGGTTGCGTCGTGTCATGGACGACGACAGGCGATGAAACCAGACGACTGCGTCGTGCAAGGGGTTCCGGGGCGAAGCCTTCAATGCACCTGCACCATCGCCTTGTTGCGCTGTCCGCGGCAAGCGTATTGTAACGATGCCGTGTCCTTCTGTCCGTCCGTCCGTCCGTCTGACTGTGCCAGGGGCAGCACGCGCAGCAGCAGCAAAGCCGTGCAGCGGCAGGCGATGCGCATCGTCGGCTGCATACGACACGCGGGCCGCGCAAATTTCGGTCCTACCGTAAGCAGGGGTGTAGTGGGGCGGGGACGCGGGGGAACGCCGTCCCCCACTTTTTTCGACAGGGGGGACGCGTCTCCCACTCCCCCACTTTTTGGCTGAAATTCGTGCAAAAGTTAGTCCACTGTTGCAACTGGTTACTTACTGAAACGCAGTGTAAGATAATTACAGTACAGCAGAATTAATATTCTATGTAACTGTAAATCTTTGTCAAAGTCTTGTTTCAGGCGTCCCCCCACTTCTTTTTTATGACTACACCCCTGACCGTAGGGTGAATCCAGCATGCATTACTGCCATACGGAATAGACGATTTTTAAGGACCTTCCGCGGCATCCTGTAACTGCAGCCTGCTCGTACCGGTGACGAAGCTGAAGGAGACGTTGAATCCGCGGTAGTTCTTGGCCGGCGGCAGCGTGCGACTGACGAAGTCGAGCTCCATGCGCGCGTTCGGGCTCATCAGCGGCGGCGGGCGCTTGCTGCCGCAGAACGAGCCGATCTCGCGACGAACGTCGTCCAGCACGACGTACACCGACACCACGTCGACCTCCTCGCAGCTGCCGACAGACAACCACACACGACGTCGCCGACGCTCAACGACAGAAGCGTCTAGTCTCGTCGCCCGTCAGGTCAAATGTCAGGCGGTTTAAGAGTTATCTATTCGGCAAAATTGCAATCAAGAACGTGGTTGTCTCGTGCACTTTCTTCGTCTTTAGCAGTGTGCTGGCCAGGCGCACAAAGTCCACAAGACAGCCGCGATCTTGCTCGAAACTTTGCCAAATATTCACCAATTCAAAAAATTAAACAGGGTGAGTCAAAAATGAGGTCACAAACACATGGCCATAATTCTGTCAGTGTGGCGAACTGGCGGCGGTCGTACGTCCGTCGAACGATCGACGTGCCGTGGCGAAACGAGGTATCGCCCCGAGGGCGGCGAGACGATATGCCCCCGCCGATGGCAGTTCGACGGTGGCTGGCATATCTTTTCACCGCCAATCGGGCCATCGTGGATCAGAAAATCGTGGCGGATCTACGTCCGTCCGCGGACGGGTCCGCAGTCCGCACATCTCTGGTGGCCGGCGGTAGCTAAGCTGCAGGCAGCCAGCGTGCCTATAGCCTAGGCCGGCAGCTGCGCCATGGGACAGACAGACGGACGGATCGCGCTATTCCAAAATGCCCCCTAGGGCGGGGGCGTAAAAAGCAGAAAAATTGGCTAAGTTCACAGTTTGGGATAAAGTTCCACGGAGAGAAACTCAGGAAAGCGCCCTTGTTTTAACTGGAGATACCCGAATTACCTTAAAATACTGCAAGGAATAAGCCGAGCGGCGGGTTCGTGTAATCGAAGCAAATAGAAATATGACCACTGTGTCAACAGAACCGCAGACGTGCATAGTATCCTCGTTTTACACCAAGCCCAGCTATTGGAGGGGTAAAATAAGTTAACGACATCCGTGACAGTAATTGTAGTGGCAATAGTAAAAAAAGGTAAAGGTAGCCCATACTCGATTACCGAGCGTAGGGTTCCGGAGCTGATCCCGGTTCTTGGCAATCAGGCAGCAGGTGACGTGAGTCATAAACCCGGCGGTAGGCTGACATTACTTTCCACCAGGCCCGCAGTTACCCGCGCAACCCTTAGGAGGGCTGCTACCAATTTCGCTGCTTGGTGAACAGAGGCATGATAGGTGTGAATAGTTTGCCTAAGACTGTTACCCGACAGCATCGCGGCTGCGATTTGAACCCATGCCCTTCTGCGCCTGACTCCAGCACGGCTACCGGCTACCGAGCCACCCTAGTGGTAGTAATACAGCGCCAGTATTCAGTCTAGGACCGCAATCTGAGACGCATTAGTGGCTGGCTGGTTCATGTCCTGGCGGAAAATGTAGGTTTTGAGGTGGTTTTTAAAAGAGTCTACTGTTTCACAGTTTCTAATTATTTCATATTCACAACATGCTTTGGATCACTCCAAAAATTTAATAAACGCTTCTGTAGTCAACAATTACTTATTTTCCAAATTCCGTAAAAACCACCCACACTTGTTGAGTTATTAATGGCCAAAAACAGGCACATCAGCCAAGTGTGGCGAAGGTAACAATGCGAAACTCCGATTGCAACAGAACGGAATATAATGGCGTTGCAAAGCGACGGAAGAGATTTTATCTGCGATCGTCGACGACTGTCGCGATTTCATAGCATTTCATAACTCAAGTTGTCCATAAAAATCTGGTGGCGCCGTTGTTCCACAGGAACCCAGCAGCGATCGGTCGGAAGATGTACGGCGTTGAGAGATTGGAAACTTGTCCATATCAGTACTTTCGATAAACCGGTGGCGCAATGTCAGGGGGATAACGGGGGCAGTTGCCCCCGGACGCAGCAAGGGGGCAACTGCGCAAAACAGTTTCAGCTGAAATATTTTATGACTAGGCCTAACGACCAAAAAAACAGAGTATGAATGATAAAGTTTGCTAACCTGGGGCCCGATTTACAAAATATCTTACGATTATCTTACGATAAATCGTAAGATATTTTGTAAATCGGGCCCCTGATGATGAAAACTAGCCTATTGCAAAAATATTTTGCTATACTGGTTGCCAACTTGTTCAGGCATCAGCTAATTTATTGCATAAATTTTTGCTTTCTGGTTATGCGCTCCCCATCCACCCCAAAATTTTATTGCTTCTGTTCCCAGTAGCCAAAAACCCGACTTACGCCACTGCCATAAGCCTACATAATATAAGCTACAGACGCAACTCGACAGCAGTAGGCCTATCAGCCCATCAGGCTAAATGTTTGCAGTATATACGACGCTGCTGGAGACAGTAACGTCCCTGATCAACAGTTTATACTGTCAGTGTGATCGTCACTCGGACGTTTGCCATAAATCCCAGAAAAATCTACAGGTTCTATTTCTCTCGACGCTCAGCGTTATCATCATGATCGTCATGCCGTCGTCAATACAAATGCATCACTATAGCAATCAAGACCGATTAGTAAATACAAGACGCCAGTCGCGAGATGGATAAACTAAATAAGGATAGGTTCCAAGCTACCACACAAAAATATCACTATTCAGAAAAACTCGTCTTATGTTGAGCGGTAATCTACTTCCGATGGCAGAGCCAAACAGCAGACAACGAATGTCATAGCCTATTAGCAGAATAACAAACGACAGTGCTTTGAACTGTCCAGTCATGCTATTTCATGACGTACTTATTTCTCTTATAAAATTTACTTCCAGAAAAAACGCTAGCGATTCGGTTAAACAGAGCCTCTATTTTTGTAAAATGCCACCACCACCTCTGACAGCCTTTTTCGGGTCAACCTGGGTTAGGCAGTTTGCCTTATAGTTCTTCCTCCGCTTGTCGCGAAAAGAAACAAGAAACTTTGGGGGATACGAGGCATAATGGCCTGATGCCCTTTTCTCGCACTTTTTTCTGCGTACAGCGTCAAAGCACTGATGAAAGCCTTTGTTCTGAAATTACTTATTTCAACAAAACCGAATGCGCGGAATAGCCGCGTCGCCTAGTGCCGTAGTCAAAAGGTACCAAGACACGACATCGGGCACTTCCGGTTGTCGGAGCAGCATGCCGACAGCACCACTCGACTCGTAAGGTATGACTTCCTAGTAGTGTACTAGCCGTCATGCGCCAAAACCTCAGCTCGATCCATTCAGACGGCTTGTGACGGACAGACACAAACATCACTATAGGCCATGCTATGAAAGCGCAAAAAGATTGCCACGAATACATAACATAACATAACATAATCGTTCATTGCGAACTGTCAAACCGCAGTTGTACACAAGAATAAAACAAAGCGCAGGTGTAAAATATATAAAATATACGCAAATATGTTTTCAGCAAAAGCATTTCCACACTGGCCGGCAGTAACTGCATGGTGTACACACACCTGACTGCTGGTGCTGTGATACATAGCGCGTATCATGTAAAATCCAGTTTGCGGTTTCGTAAAACGTTGTTGCGGGTCTCTGTAACGATCGCTGTTGCGCTTACGTAGTAACTTTTTGCGCTTTCATAGTGTGGAAAAATTTGCGCTTTTGCGCTTTCGTAAATCCCCCCATGACTAGTACCGCGCAGAGCGTCGCGCGGGAAATCAACACACAATATTTAAGTAAGTAGATTAGACAGTTGAGAAGCGGAGGCAGGGCGTACAAGTAGGCGTCGGTGGGGTCGCCGAGACTGTAGCTGAGGTCGAGATCGTCGAACACGAGTTGAACGCGCTCCGTCGAGTCCGACGTGCTGCCGCTGAACCGGAAGTGGCAGGTGACGTCAGCGGGGTAGGGGTCGGGGTAGAGCGGCGAGTGAAACGATCCACTCGTCGACTGTTCGCTGCTGTACTCCGTGCCGCACACCGAGTCTTCACGCCGATCCACAGCGAGACACGTCAACTTCAATGTCTACCATCGGTGTGTAGCTAATTAGTGCATCGGCCTGTCGGGCGCTCTCGGCGTTCAAAACATAGGAAGTTAATGACGTCCTTAAAACTATTGGCCGATACGCCGCTGTGACAAACAACCCTAACACTGACCCTTGCCCTAACCCAAGATCATAATTTCTTGCACGAACGATGCGCCGCTCGTAACCGGAAATAAACATACAGCAAATGACGCGCCATATTTAAGGATGTCAGTGATTTCCTGTTTTGAACGCTGATAGCGGCCGATAGGCCGATATACTGACACATTAGTCAGCTACACGGAGGTCGAGACAAGTAAGCAAGAAGATGAAATTTCATGACTCTAGTGCCTAGATGATCGAAAATGGCCCAAGTACAAGCAAGTTGCTGCAGTGCACACAGCGAAAGGCCGCATCACAGTCACCCACCGAATAAGGACGAGGATATCGACCGCACGCCGGATATTCCCACACTTTACAGTGGACCAAGAAATCAAGAAATGTGCCCCCAAACTGCTCCTTCCCCTGGGGGAATTCGAGCCTCCGCTTGTGAGTTCAACCGAATCCGCAACGCAAACGCCATCTCGATCGTTCTGTTGGATGGCTGCGTTATGCGTATACTGCAAATGTGACGTGTTTTAAAATGAGATACATGTAGACAGTGTAGTTACTAAAAGCCTAAACACACGTGGCATTTCCTGGTCCCGGTTTTCGCGATTTTATGCACAGCACTATGAGGGCACTCGGTAAAGCGCATACATCCGCCATACCACGTCGTCTGCGGCGAGCAGCAGATGCGTTTGCTATCATCCTGGCCTTCTAAACTTAAATTAACTCCTCTCTGGTGCATAGTCTTAGTGCACATGCAGTGTATAAACTTTAACGGCTGTTTTCACTGTTTGTCGAATTAAAAGCAGAAACGCTGTCTTCGCAGCCTGTGTGTGCACAAATGTTTAATTGTATCTTCCGGGAATCAGAGTATTCCGGGAGGATATAATTAAACGCTCGGGCATTATTTTAACGAGTGTCCATATGAGTACGGTCTAGACATTGCAGCGAACAAGATCATATATGGCTGCGACGTAACATAGAGTCGAGAAATGACGGATCAGGCCGTAATACGTTCGTAACGACGACAACAAGATGGACGAATACAATGTCGCTCAATACTCACACGGCGTTGTTGCGGCCAGCTGGAATGGCGAGTCGCCCGGGTTATGTTGTTGCTGCTGCTGCCCGTTGCCCGCTGCAAAACATGCCAAGCTCAATAATTAGTTTACACGTGTTTCTTCTCTTCATTTTGTTTCTTATTTTGAACATTCTAAAGTCCTCAAACTGAGCAATGCTCTGAATGCAAGCACGCTGATCGTCTGCACACAAAAGGCAATGCAACACTGGAAAGCGTCGAGGTTCGAGGTCGCATCGACCACTTGAGCGCAATATTTTGTTACACAGTGGTGTCAACGTCAACCCCCAAAAGTTGTGGTTTTCCTTTCTCGGGGTGGCAGTTGCCGGAGCTTAGCGCGGGCGTTCTTCTATGTATCAAACTACCAGAACAAGTAAGTAAGTAAGTAAGAATATTGGTTTAGCGAAAAAATCAAAAGGTCACAATGCGCTGTGATTTATAGAGCTAAATAAATTTACTTTCGGATGTCGCCTATACTGCCCATAGAGTAGCCGGTTAACTGCTTCAAATAAAATGGCGTAAGTTGCTTTTCAATCGTAAAATTTCAGAGTAAAAACGTTATATTCAGAACTTTGATGTGTCTGCCTGTTGTATCTTCTGATTACATGTTTCTGTGCAGTAAGTATTGCGTTAGGCCTACTTCAAACCAGAGACGGTGTAAAAAATGCAGTGACACTCGCGTTTACGGCATCACTGGGTGCATACCAGCAATATATTTGTAGTAACATATTTACATTCGTATTTGTAGTTTTTTATCGTGCATGCTTTTTATGTGTTCTGTATGCCTGTAGTTTGCTGTGCTGCCTTAGTGGTGTAATAAATAAATAAATAAATAAATAAAGAGTTCATGCTAACTGACTGTCGTACCAGGAGCGTGAATATGTCCGTCGGTGTGGCTGGTCAGCGAAGACCACCCGCCGAGCCCACCAGGGTCGCCGGTGGCCGGCGTCGTGGTCGACGCGGGCGGTCGTCGGCGCGGGTCGGCGGGCGGCGGCGTCACGGCCGCCTCGTCGACGAAGCGGAACGTGGCGGCGAAGCCCTGCCGCTGCCGGGAGGCGTCCGTCGCCAGCTCGACGGTGAGGCCCTGCCCGGAGGACGTGACCGTCTCGGCGTTGCGCGTGCCGCAGAGGACGGCCAGGACGTCGAGGTCGGAGTCCTGGTCGTCCATCAACGACCTCAAGACGCCGAGTAAGGGGCCTTGGTTGTCAGAGGACGGCCAGGATATCGAGATCGGAGTCCTGGTCGTGGACCGGCGAGCTCAGGACGGCGACCGAGGGGCCCTGGTCGTCAGAGGACGGCCAGGACGTCGAGGTCGGAGTCTTGGTCGTCGCCGTCGCGCACCGTCAACCGGTCCGGACTCGCCGCGCAGTCGCTGCTGCCGCTGAACATCGACATAACGTCTCACTCGACACAAAATACGCCATTCCGGAGACGTTTCCCAAGCCAATCTCTTCAATCTCTTGGTGTGGCATGGAAAAAACTAAACACTAACACAACAAAAGCACGCATTCACCAATCAAAAGAAACGTACTGCAACACCAAATAAATACACAAAAGACTAAAGTCAGGTTTAGTCGCCAACGACATCCGGCCTGGAAACGGAGCGAGTCTATTCTCAAAGGAAAAGATAAGTAAGGGAGGAAATAAGTAACGAAAAAGCCACTGCAGTACTTCGTCCGCTGACGCTAACGGCTAACACAGTAAGTAAACAATTGAGTAAGCGTATGTGTATAGTGCAAAAAATCAAAAAGTCGCACGATGCGCTGTTATTTCTACGTAGTCCGTAAGCGCATGTGCTTTCAGTTGTCGCCTGAATTGTCCACAGCTAGTCACCTGCCGTGGAAAAGCCCTTCCTGTACTGCGGCTTCTCTTGCCGATAACTAGTAGTGCTCGTATAAGTGTGGTACTGTTACCCCTAGTGTTGTTGCCCGTTGTGCTTAGCAGCGCAGGTTGTCCATTGTACGATCAATGGTCACGCGTCACTAAATTTAAGTGCACGGTTTACCGGGCCAATTACAGGCTCAACGCCTAAGGAAGGAAGACGAAGAATCCTTCTAACGAAGGACTGTACCCACCGTCAGTTATGTTAAACGAGACCGTACCTTCGAGACCGACTGAGACCGAAATTCTGACTTCCAGATCGAAGTCGAGATAGAAAGTACGGCCTCAGGCATTTGGTCGCGAGACGCAGACCGAGATTTGGTCTGGAGACTCGAACGCGTCTGGTGAGCGTACGATCAATGGGGAACGCGCGTCGGACGGACGGCGCGCGGGCGGCGGCCGCCGCTGCTGTCCAGTTTGTTGTCTATCGGCGCCCGCCCGTCCGCCCGCCCGACGTGGTCCGATCTGTCGGCGGCGGCGACGGCGCATTAAACTGTGGACGGCCATCGGTCAATCGCGTCCGTCCGCCGCGCACAATGCCTCGGCCGCGACGCAGCCATCACTCATCGTGACGCCCGCCTAGCCGTCGCACAAAAGCCGAGACGGACGCGCGCGGTCTGCGCCGGATCTCGCCAATCCGACAACCAACTCGTGACCGAAAATATGCTCGACCCGGACAACTGTTTCCCCGCACATCTTCCTCTCCGAAAATCACCGTCTGCCACCTCCCCCGCACCCAGCGTCCAGATTCAGCCCATGTGCTCGACACTAAAAAGGCAGCCCATACTCGATTACCTGGAGCTGATTCCGGTTCTTGGCAGTCAGCCTGCAGGTGATGTGAGTCATAAACCCGGCGGTAGGCTGCCATTACTTTCCGCCAGGCCTGCAGTTACCCTCGCAACCCTTAAGAGAGCTGCTACCAATTTTGCTGCTTGGTGAACGGAAGCATAATTGGCGTGAACAGTTTGCCTAAGACTGTTACCCGACAGCGTCGCGACTGCGATTTGAACCCGGGCCCTTCTGTGCCTGAGTCCAGCACTCGGCTACTCAGCCACCCCCGACACTGCGCACTATAAATGATTTTATGTGTGTATGTATGGTTAGGGTTAGTTTTTTTGGAGTTATAGGGTTACTATTTAGGGTTTCAGTTGCAGTCATAAGGGTTAGGGTTAGCCTGTTTGGACTATTAAGGGTGGGGGTTGGACTTGGTTTAGGGTTAGTGTTTTGGGTTTGTATTAGATTTATTAAGAACACAGTTACCGTCAAGGTTGGGTTTTGGGGTTACGTTAGGGTTAGAGTCATGCACGGGGTAGACGTCCACGACAGTGATTTCCAGGAAAGGGCAGAAGTGTCCCGGGGGGAAATGTACCACATTCCAGCGAGCTGCACCGCACCGCCGGTTGATTTCTCTCCAGCACGACGACTCGTCGTCTGCATTCAACGACACCGTTACCCCCAAACCATTAACCCCAACTCCAACCCTAATACAGACCCGAACAATGTACACCCTAACTCTAATAACCACAACGGTAGCCCTATAATCTAAACCGGAACCCTAACCGGATTTCTTTCCTGCACGACGACGGCTCGTCGGCATTCAGGGCCGTGGTCGCGGCGGCCGCTGTCGGCACTCGGAGCGCCATTCTGTGCATACTGTAGGTGGCGCGGTCGCCGTGAGAATGCGTGCCACCCGACCACGTACGCGTTAGTCAGCTACACAACGCCATCGTCGTCGTCGCCATCAGGGCTGTATTTGACGGGGGGGTAGGGGGGTTGAACCCCACCGCGAAAATTTCTGACCCCCTGCTGCTATTAAAAACGCAAGGGGGGTCGACTTTCTATGTACCTATGCATTAGCACGGTCGTCGACTTCAATAGCCAAAACTTCGACCCCCCTAATGAAATTTGACAAATACAGCCCTG
>Ga0126325_10000270_pt1 | contig 13936 bp, 7 predicted proteins | sample InaspJWI14metaG_FD_94487 | JGI IMG/M metagenome (GOLD analysis project Ga0126325, IMG submission 94487) | Marine gutless worms symbiont microbial communities from Oahu, Hawaii - Inanidrilus sp. 1 OAHU.JWI-14 metaG | ecosystem: Host-associated > Annelida > Digestive system > Unclassified | place...
ATAATATTATCGAGTAGGCCTACAGCAAATCTGCTGTTCGAGATTACAATGGTTCGGGGCGGTGTGTTATCATTGCTTACATGGTTATGGTTTGCGCGTGATCTTATAGACGATGTTTTATCTAGTGTTTGTGTTTAGTGCTGCTTTTACTGTTTTCGTTGTTCTTACTGTATGTCTGTCTGTCATGTACTTCGTGTACGATTTTATAATAAATTAATCAATAAGCAGTGACCGTAGGTCTCGGTGGGTGGCACCATTGTCACCGTTGTTGAGATGTAAGCTGTTAAAGTCAAAGTTAGCGGAACCGTTTCAACCGTATAGACGTAATACCCAACAACAGGTAGGTTTACAAGAAAAGGATGGACTTCTTGGTGCATCTACGTGCTGATAAAAAGTTAAGTGACAACACAGTGGATAAACTTACTACTATAACTCCGTGGTTCCGAACTCGGGCCGGCAAAACTATGGCATCAAACATTTTCTCGGAAATTTATTGACCCGCCAGCCGTCAAAGGGATCGAATAAAAGACAGAATATTCATTCATTCACTGTTATACCTGCTTATGTTTGACATTGCGAAAATTTTATTGGTCATTCACGTCGGCTGTAGGGCCGGGCCATGCACTGCGGCGTCAGTCAGATGTTGGCTGCTAGAAGACACAGCCGACATTATGCGACACTGACGGCTGACATTGTTGACCGTCATCATAGGCCGTCAGTCTGTCACGGCTTCATTTTGTCTCCGCTCGTTCGTGACAGGCATGTTGCACGCGCGTCACTCGTTCGATTAGTCAGACACAATGCAGACGTCACGTGTAGGCCTAATACACGTGCGTCATAGTGACATCATCCACTGAATGTCGATGAACAATTAACTGATGAGCTCAGTCTTGACAATTTTTACCGGCAGTTACTGCCTGGCTTATATTCTGTATATAGCCTGAGCTTACGTTTGGTTTGGTATACACATGTACGTAGGCCAACCTGTAACGTACGCACGTACGATATTTTGCGGTACGTTACGCACTTACGCGCGTTAAACGCATGTTCTGAAAAAATACTTAAAACTACATTACGTCGTTGTTGTACTAAAATTTCATACTGTTTGCGCTGACTTACAAACGACTATAAATCGAGCTTTTCAGTCAGCTATTAGGTTACCTACTGTAAGCATTATCTGACTGCGCATTAGCATAAGCCATTGTCGTGTGTTTAGCCCAACGGAGGCAGCTGAACTCAACGGAAAAGTCGAATTCTGTCCACACAGTTGAATTCGTCCGAATTATCTCGTCATATGTCGGAAACATGCAAGCTATAATTACATACTTAGGGGCCTACTACAGAACATGAAATCATAAATCATAATGTAGTAATACTTACTCTATCTAACGATGACACTGTTGATGACCTTGATCGAGTGACCTCTAACACTCATTTCACACATTTCATAGACTCGAAAGCTCTCCAAAAGTAAAGCAATTACCACACTGCATAGGGTTACGATGTAAATTACAAGGACATCGATGATTCGAGGGTCATGTGCGAGCTATTAATACTCTTCTGATAATTGTTTAGTGTGAATTGAGTGTATGATCAGTGATCACTGCGTTATAAGAGTGACAACTAAATCATTTCGTCCGTGTCGCGTAGCAAAAGCGGCTCTACAAACACCCTTTGGCGTTTCTTTTTTGCTGCTGCTGTTCTTGGAGATTACGATGACGCGGCTATTGCCCGCATTCGGGTCTTGTTGTGTTATGTTGTCGTACCATGCTCGAGACGAACGATATAAGACTTGATTTCTTTACCATCTCCGTCAACTTTGACGGAGATGGCTCATTTTCTAAGGAATCCGCTGTGTTTTATGCACCCTTTTATGACGTTTCGCGTCGACTTCTGCAGCGGCGTTTATCTGCTTCTAAGACAACAAGGTAGGCCTTATAGTGAACTGCAGACTCCGCCCCCGGCACTCCTTGCGCGATGGACTTGTCTAGTCTCGGCGCCCATCGTCGTCTAGGACACGACGCAACAAATACGACGCTGTAGGGACATTATCCTGCGCACGACGACGCAGTGACGTCATTTACTGTAACGATAGGTCGACATGCTCCCATATGACGTCATTCACAACACCGGACACACATAACGTATCGCAACGCCGCCAAAGCAGGACCCAGCCACGGCCATTAACATTCACATATTTTTTGAAGATAGGACATGTAGTTCCGGAGATATGCTCGCTGGCAGACAGACAGACAGACACACACACAAACAGACAAACACACAGACACGCTCATTACAGCTGTCAGTTGCAACGACTGTCAAAATGGTCATAGGCCTATGCAACATGCGCGGTTAGCGGTACCCGGAACTTCCGGAAGTTCGATCACGGCCTGACACAGTCATTACACACCGAGCTTCGCTGGCTTAATGTAGCAGTGATGCAAATGCGAATGACCTTCAGTGACCTCGGCGACAGCTGAGCCAATTGTTCGTCAGTCATTAGTAATTAATTACAAAATGCTTTTGGTACACGTGGGGACTATTTTGAGACAACGCGTACCGGGTAATGATAATGTTATACGGTCAGCACATGTAAAAAAGGTGCCGGTGTGTTATTTCATGCACATATTAGGCCTATTGGCACGCAGTTTGCGCAGACGCGCGGGCGTCGTTTTCATTCACAGGCCATTTAGGCCTGCACTTGCTTACTTATTTACTATCAGCAGTCAGCTTCGGTACTGTAAACATGGTGACGTAATGTTTGACGTCGTTGTGCGCACAGTTGATGTTTTTGCTGTGAAATTATTATACTTACGCCTATGCACAAAAGTACTGAGTTGCGGAAGCTAATCGTCTCGACAAACGGGCGTGTTTCTGTAGTTCCTTGAGTGTATGAAACTTCCATGACTGATCGCGAGAATAGAGAATCGACATCGGATCACTCGATCGCCGACAAGACGACTGGTAGGCCGTCAAACAGCCGACGCGAGTCCCAGACCAACCGCGTGACAATCGAGTCTGTACGAGAAACAATTGGCACGCGCCAGGCCTCGCTGCTGGAACGCAGGACTCTTCCACAAATAACGAAACAAGTGGAACGTAAGCTGATCTCATTGCTGTGCTTCGCCAAGTACAAGTACCGGTACATAATTATGTCGTTTCATAGCAGCACTAGATCCATTGTTACTATTATTATTATTATTGTTTATTACGCCGAAGCAGCACGACATACAGACAATAGATATTACAATACTACACACAGAAAACACAAATCATGCAAACATAAAACATAGTACAGGAGAGACAGTTAAAACTTCAACTAAGCTTTGCATGCGTTAATGTAGCGAGGAACACGGGTGACACAGTTTTTGAGCCACAGATTTTTGCTGGATTAACCTGTGGCCATAGCTCGGTCGTTCGCTGGTGGCGTTGCGAGACGTTTTGTATTTCCGGCTTTCTCGACGTAATCGGCCAGACAAAACAGGCGACCCAGGAAGGGACTCTTCTCAAAGTGACTCACCATGGGCAGTACCGGACCGGGGGTATCTTTGCCGCCATGTTATAGTTATAACTCTGAGATATGTTTGTTACTATGATATCGCTTAGACACGCTTTGTTAGTAAGTTAATACGTACAGTAAGTTATACGGACATTTTCTTAAATCAACTGATTCAGTTTCATTGGAATAACATGATAAATCATCGCCACTTAACTCCTCCTCACATGTCATGTTTACCAGCAACATGATCATTGATTTTTGCCTTCAGTGCTTTGACGCTGTTGGTTCGGCAGCAGGAAGGTCATCTGGCCTGTAAAAAACTGAGTTGTAGGGTGCTGGCATGGTTATCTGGCTGGAGCGAGGTGCATACTTGCACGTGGCCCAGCTGATGCCACTGCCACTCAGTACAAGAAGCTCAGCTATCGCCAAGGGACTGCGCGATGCGTCGAGTCAGTTGAAATCTTGCCAATTGCCACACAACAGTGTAGAAACTACTTGTACGACAAGTCCTGACCAAATCGATGTTTTGAAGTTGGAGGTTTAGTTGGAGGCAGTGTGTAATAAACATGTGCACTCAACCATGACGCGACCGAGTCGCTTTTCATTGTCTTATAGGTGTATAAACAAACCGACCACGGACGAGTTGTGGATATCACCTGTATACCGATGACTTGCTGTGGCAAAATTTTCTAGGTCCACAATTTACAAATTGCTCACGCCCACTTAGGGAACACTCACTCATCACAATACTAAGACTTCACATGGCCGACCCCTAAACAAAATTTGAAGTCTCTAGCATTAGCCGTTGCGGAGATATTTCACAGGGTGTAAAATTCTAAAATGTGTCTCATGATCCTGACCACGCCCCTTTCAGTGAATATTTTTCATCGACAGGCTGGGACTTGCTACCATTAACCTACAGACCAAATTTGAAGTTTCTAGCTACACTCATTAGGAAGATATGAGAAGCGGTGCAAAATGTACAAATTGTGGTAGTTTGGGGCACTTAGGGGTCACTCAAGGTCATCGGCAATGTCACCGTTCGATAGAGCACATACGACTTCATATTCGACTTTAATAGAAACCATGCGTCTATCTTGTACCGTTTTCGAGATATAGCCGGTTATTTGTAGAAAGTCGCCGATTTGACCCACCCTACCTGCATTTGGCGCCCCCGTAGGGGATGATCTTGGTCGAATTTCGCGGAGATCTTTGGCTTCAGAAAACTAGAGTCCCTGGGCTATCGTGTGGTGTTGTATGTGTGATCGTACGTTTAGCCGTTTTAGTAGAACTCCGACTTGTGACGGACGGACAGACACAGGGCCATTGCTAGTACCGCGGATGCATAGCATCGCGCGGTAAAAATCCAGATTGGTTTTACCTTTCTGGTACCGGTTTATCCGGGTAGTCCCGGAAAAAGGGCCGTTAAATGTGTGTGTGTGTGTGTGTGTGTGTGTGTGATCATTGATTACCGGTAGCTGACGACACTTCACCCCATTTGTAGTTACTGATCCACAAAGTACACTAACGCGGCTGTTGATGCAGCGAAGGAGTCCGCGGCGAGGGCGGTGCACGTCGTGCTGCCGACGCCCGCTGATCAGTTCGACCTGGACGTGATTGCCCTACAGCAAGTCCTGCTCGACCCGCGTGTAAGAGATCGGCACGTCGTCCTACTGTCCATCGCCGGCGTTCAGCGTCTCGGCAAATCACTCATCCTCAACTACCTGATGCGCTATCTCAACTCCGAGGTACCGTTCTATAGACCATAATTTTGGTCAGGTCATGTCGGTAGCTGAATGGTTAGCATGCTAGACTCAGGCGCAGAAGGGCCTGGGTTCAAATCACAGCCGTGACGCTGTCGTTAACAGTCTTAGGCAAACTGTTCGCACCCGTCGTGCCTCTGTTCACCAAGCAGCGAAATTGATAGTAGCCCTCTTAAGAGTTGCGAGGGTAACTGCAGGCCTGGCGGAAAGTAATGGCAGTCTACCGCCGGGTTTATGACTCTCGTCACCTGCAGGCTGACTGCTAAGAACCAGGATCAGCTCCGGAACCCTACGCTCGGTAATCGAGTGTGGGATACCTTTACCTTTTTAGATGTCTAACAGATTTCACTATGATAAAGTTTAAGGTTCGGTTGCACCACGCTCAGTTAACTTAAGCTCTCGGTTAACTAACCCGTGTTAGCATGGTGCAACCGGGCCTAAGTAGAGCTAAAAAAATCGAGGAAACACACTGCACCATCGCCGTTGAATTAAGTTATTAAATTTGAATTAAATTACTGAAAATTATGTTTAGATTAAATTTATTAAATGCAAGTTTATTAAATGTAAATTTTGTAATTGAACAGGCGATAGTATTTTGCTCTTTATTTGAGCTTCAACTGTGATTGCAACCAAAAACATAACAGACTGCCGTCTGTTACTCCACAGGTCTGTACATAGGTCCTGCCTATTTTGCTGATCTGTTCCGGATAACTCGTGAGACATGAGTTTTGCATTGTTCTGATTCTGTTCTTTTTATTGTACTGTCTACATTGTAAAATTGTAATCAGTTACGCTGTGTTCGACTGAAATTAAAGCTTCTCATTGATTGATTGATTGATTGATTGATTGATTAAGTATTTAGTGAGAATATCTGTTTGCTGTTGATATTCATCGCATGTGAACTATAAGCATGTTATGGTTGGTGACTTCAGAATTCATCAGCAAACTGGTTGAAAAAAGATTGGCCGTTGACTGGCTTTCCATGGTCAGGCGGTGCCGACAGAGTCACACGTGGCATTGACCTCTGGAGCGAACCGTTTATCTGTGAAATGCCCAGTGGCGAACTGGTAGAAACGATTTTCTTGCTTCTGTGTTATGTAATATGTAATATTCTTTTCCGTGACTATGGTCTTTTAGTATATGCTAACTGTATGTCTTATAAAACCAACTAAAACTGAGGGCAGAAAGTACACAACAGTAGAATTATATGCAATACTTTTAGGTTCTTTTCATCATTCTGTTAGATATAAGATAAATTATGGCCTTATAAAAGTCTTAGAAACTGGAGATAATGAAACAGGTGCCCAAAGTAATTTGGCAAAAATCCATGCCCCCTTTCCGCAGGAACTGGAAATTTGGGCCTCCATCTAATACAAGGTTCCTCGGACCCACAGGCCCTCAAAAAAACTGGCTCACGATCGGTTTATCAATTTTTGCACAATACATTATATGCTTAACACACAGGCGTGACATACCTCGTTAAATGCGACATCTGTAGCAGTAGGCCGCTTCTAGCACCGGCAGCAGTGCTGGTGATGCCGGCGAAAAACTATTGCAACAACAGTCCGGTCTGAGTTCTATAGTCCATGTCCAAACGGAAAAATGAGTCTGTTGAGAGAAGGGTTTGTGAAACAGTTGGGTTAGTGATGAGCGTGTTTGTCTGTCTGTCGCTAGGTGGCGCTGCTGTTGATGGACACACAGGGCGCGTTCAGCTGCAACTCCACGTTACTGGACTGCACCGCACTGTTCGCGCTGAGTGTTTTGCTTAGTTCAATCCAGATCTACAATCTGTCCTCGGACATTACCGAGCACGATCTTGAACGTCTCCAGGTGCATGATCTTATCTATCCTCGTGCAGTTCGTCGTAATCATATTTTTATAGCAGTTTATTTATTCGTTAAGTTTGGCATGACCCTTTGTTATTTAGTTACTTTAGTAGTTCACCAACAGAATTTAACTGTGTGTCTCAGAATCTATGCCATTTTTGGATCGCAATAACTTGGACTGAAGAGAAGTCAACCGATTTCAATAATTTTTTGGTGAGCGACATGTTCATTTTTGTAACTGCTGATTGCAAGTCACCTAACCATCTTTGGGTGTGCACAATACTTTTAAAGGTTTATTGCTATATGTGTTTGTCTTCATTGCTGTTGTCAGCTGTTTGCTGACTATGGCAAGATCGCACTGAAGGAAACTGGTGGTCATGCCAAACCATTTCAGGTATGTCATGTGTACTGTGCTTATATCAGACATTGTTGCTGTGAAGCTTTATTCGTATCTGTCGTTTGAGTTCTCTGAATTTAGATGGAATGTGTTATTATTAAAATGAAGTGACTTGATCGTTACGCAGACTAGAAAGCATCCACTTGAGGTTGCATGGAGCACTTTTGTCCGAAGAACTTGACTTATGACCAGCTAGAGCTCTACCTCAGTCATGCCACACTGAAACTGACAGCAGTGTCATCATTGCGGGAATGAGTGGCTTTTCCAATTTCGCTTTTACTTACAAACTACGGACAACATCCGTAGCCAAAAATGTACCTTTTTTCATCCTGTGACCGTCAATTTTGACCTGTGACCTTGGTCTTTGAACTTGACCAAAGTAAGTCCAAGAAAAACCACTATGCCACATGTCATATCATTTCGAAGCTGGTAACTTGCTATTGATACACATGCACCAGACCAGTTGTTTTACCTCCACTACTACATCAGGTTTGAATTGCACATTAGAGCTTTAGGGAAGATGCTGTATATAAATTCGCGTTTTACATTGCATTACACTACATTACAGTAGTGGTCTGCAAAATGTTATTTTGTAGTACATATCTGTGCAGACACTACAGTTCCTGGTGCGTGACTGGTCGTATCCCTATCTGTATCCTTACGGCGCTATCGGCGGTCAGATGCTGCTTGAACACAGACTACAGGTCACTGTGTTAGTTGCGCTTATCCCCTGTACCGGTGATAGTTGTTGATAGTACGTTTATCGTAATTATTCGAATACACAGTACACACCCGTACGTTAACAGACGTTATTTTCAGTTCTTTCATGGAATTGCATTTCCGTCAGTATTCGATCATCAAGGTGCCGTTAGTTGTTCCGTTATACAACATATATTTACAGAGCCACTGTAAACCAAGAGCCACTTCGGTGCATTGCTGCCGGAATTTTTTTCTGCATAGAAAATACTATGGCAGTGCATTTACAATTATCAGCTGCTGCAAATGGACCCGCGCAACGTGCTGTTTCACCACATCGTTTTGTAGACAGTGGTGGATGATCAGTGTGACTGTGATTAACCTGCCGTCGACCGTCGCAAGTATTGTCAACTTAGTTGGCCGACGACGGTCCAGTTTGTAATGCTGAGGGTCTGTTTACCTTTGTCGAGCTAAAATGACAAAAACCTGTGTGTGACGATCGACTTGCTGTGCATGGCTAAATTTTAAAAGTTTGAATGTTAGGAATTTTAAAAGAAAGTTCCAGAAGAAAGTATTTTACTTCTGTAAATGGTCGAATTTTCTTAAACACGGTGTATAAAGTAGGTCGAAGGAAGACACCATGTCACGCTGGCCTGATTGGTCCAGATGTTTCGACAGAACACCGACTTCTGAGTTGTAGCAGACACAGACGCAGGGCTGCAACGGCCATAGCTTGTACCGTGCCAGCATAGCTTTGCGCGCGCGGGTAAAAGTACACCTGTCTGACGTGCACGTGGCGGGGCGGCCGTTCGCGTGTAGGTAGACCGCGGCAATCGACAGCCGCCGGGGCTGCAGACGCTGCGTCGTGACCTCATCAGCTGTTTCGGCGACATCGCCTGTTTCCTGATGCCGCATCCCGGCCTACTGGCCACCACCTCGGAACACTTCCAGGGACAGCTGGCCGGTATTGTGACAGTCTCTGCTACGACTCTGATGACCTTCAGACTAGAGATGACGATGGTAATGGGATTCCCAATGGGAACGGGAATCTCATGGGAATCCCATGGGAATAGGAATAAGACTTAAACTCGGTAATGTAAATGTGAAGGAATGGGAATCGACTGCATGGGAACGGGAGGGAATGGGGGTGTAAAAATCCATTCCTGGTCATCTATACTTCACACCGATACCTGAGCACATAATGTATTTTATTCGCCACAGTTTTTAGTAGCCACCAAGTTCCGTCGACTGACTCGCCGACCGTTTTTAGATTCATTTTTTCTTCGGCTGTTTTTCCTGCTAGCACAGTCATCAGCTGTCATCCGATGCCTGTGTCTGTCTAAAGTCGGAGTTTTGTGGAAACGGATGGACGGATCTGTGTGGTTTTTGGCAGGTGGGCTTCCTGCAGCCTGTCCTACACTGCATTGTGCGGTAGATTAAGCTGACTTATGTCGGCTTTCGAGCGCACGTTAAAATAGCATCTCGTATCGTATCGTATTTAAAGAAATTGGGATATCTCCAAAACTAATGGTACTTTCCTCTAGAACTTTGTCCCAGAGTCTGAACTTGGAAACCGCCCACGCGTTTAATTCAATCCACAAATGTAACGAACCATAGCTGCTCTTAGTTAACAGCCGCAGAGCATCATCGCCGTCATCGCACGTTGTTGGCACTGCCTGCGTACTATGAGTAGCAGGGTCTATATAACGGTACGGTGTCCGTCCGTCTGTCTGTTCCAGCATGGACCCACAGCAGGAAACTTGCTTCTGCGGTTTGCTGCTGTGGGCCCGGCGGGCAGGAGATACCGATCGACTAATGCGAATGCGGGCACTGCGACGTTGTCATAGACTTGTTCATTTCACGACGCATGTCAGCCTCCGCCGCATAGACTTGTTCATTTCGTAGATCCTCATGAAATTGCCAGTAATGAACACTTGGATAACTTTCACAGGTCAAACGTTCAGTCGTAGGCCGTACTGTATTTACGCGTCCTTGAGTCGTGCACAGAGTGGTTTGAAGTCTGCTGTCGCGCCAGTCGCGGGCTTGCCGTGTTGTTGAAGATGTGGAGAGCAGTTTCCGCGACTGTCTACAGCAGCTGATGCCGGTGCTCGTAGGTCGTGGTCAGCTGGTGGTCAAGGAGGTCAACGGCGCCAAGCTGACCGGCAAGGACTTGGCGCAGTACTTCAAGGTACCTCGCAGACCATACATTCGTCGCTTGTAGAGCCTGCCTACAGTTTCTACCGTCATAGGCAGTTGTAGGCGTCTGCTGCGCAGTTAACTCCCTCTCGAAATTTGCCATAGCTCGTTGTCTGCCTCTGTTAAGAGGAATCCTAAGACATACCTAGTAGGCTGTTGTTCTCGTGCCTCGCCATCTTTCCCCTAGCGACTGCCCGTGCCTCCGATTCGGCCCTCCGGCTGACCACGTGCGTGTTATAAATGATGTATTGTATTATTTTGTTTTGCGTGATTGGTGGGGTTCTGGCTTGATTATCTGTCTGGAGCGAGGTGCAGACTTGCATATGGCCCAGCTGATGCCACTGCCACTCACTGTCTCTTGCTTCAGTAAAATCCAGATTGGTTTTACCTTTCTGGTACCGGCTGGCCCGGGTAGTCCTGGAAAAAGGGCCGTTAAACGGGTGTGTGTGTGCGCGTGCGTGCGTGCGTGCGTGTGTGTGTGTGTTTTGCTTAATCTAGCCTGCTGCATCTAGAAATCAGTAACTACCTCTTTGTTGCTTCCTCCCCCTGTAGATGTGCGAAATATTGCGATTAGAATGTCTGTCTGTCTGTCTGTCTGCGATCTCAAACAAGACGATCGTAGACATTGGACTCCGCCCCCAGTTAGGCCTCTTAATAACAGAAACACTGTAAATGGTGATGAAGCAGCAGTAGTACTAGTAACAGTACCGAGGAGATATACGCGAGTCTGCTGTGTGTACGTGTGTCACGCAGATCTATGTTGATTTGTTCAAGTCGAAGACGTTACCGTCTCCTCACGCTGTCTTTCAGGTTGCTGTTTGTTATAGTAACCGTTGAACAAAGCTGCTGGAATTAAATACTTGGCACAAATAAATACAAGGGGACTGGGTCAAGATGGGCAAGTGCGCTGCTGTGAGAACCTTGTCTCTGATGTCTAGTGATTTGTTGTCGTCGTACCGCGCGTGTTGACCTGTGCATGGCTCTCGCTGGATCAGTACCTAGGTTCTGAAATCTGCCACCGTGTGAAATGTTTGTACAAGTACTTTACTGTCACGTTTCGGAAAGCAATTACTCTGTTACTGTTAATCTTTCTATCCTACTCTAGTGTCTGTAATTTCAGTTCAGCAAGTGATAATAAATGAAGAGAAGATAGTAATTAAAATCCATCAGCTGCTATCTTTGATATCTGCACAAAAATCAGCATGTGAGTGTAGGCGACAGCTGCCCAGGAGAGAGCAGTAAAGAGTTAAATCTGTCGGAAATGTTTTTACATGTATATACAGATCATCTGCAGGCTTGGTTTTATATTGCTTTACCGTTTGTTATTGAGTTTTGTAGTTCTTGTGCCTTTGTCCATCCGATAGATCGGATTCGGCAGATGCATTAATAGATGCATTATGTTTTCGGGTTGTCCGTCCATGTGTGCGTGCGTGGGTACATACATGTGAGGCATTCTCCGACCGGCTTGCCGTTGACTTCTAGTTTTGTCTTATGCATTCTCGTCGCACTGAATGGCCTGAACGGCTGACCAGTTGGCTTGTATTTACGCTTATGATGATCTGCATGTGTGTGTGTTCATGCATATGCATGTATTCTTGGCGGCAGTCGACGGCGGCAGCCAGCAACATGGCGGCGGTTGTGGAGGCGCGTGACAGATACGCGGCCGCCATGAACGAGGTGATCGGTCGCGATTTTCAGTCGTTATAATCGTAAATAGCAGATTTCGCCCCCGGCGCGCAATGTGCTGCCATGTGTTAAAAGGCTTGGCGACCCCTGCCGAATGCATTGGTAGTTTCGACTAGTTATATTCGCCAAGCGTGTCTGCAGTGCCCGTGTTGTGTAGTGGAATTCGGCACTAAATTATTACGTAAAGTAACCTAGGTCTGGCATCGCACTGGACGTCCGTCGTGGACTTAGACGCGTGTGTATGTCTGTGTCTGTATAACTCTTGCCTTTTCGCCAGGACAAAAAAATTGATTTCCTGTCCTCAGTCCAGTCTGACTGGACAAGTACTTGTACTGCACCCGCGTATCTTATAGCCGGCCAGAGTGGCCAGAAACCGTCGAAGACCAAATACGGCTGCGTGCGTTTACGTGGCTATGTGGATTCGGTGGGGAAGAGGCGAAATTAAATGTGATACATATAGCAACCCTCGCTGGCTAACAGACGCGCAGAGGATGACAGCGCTTCTTGTGGTATATTTATTTATTTATTTAACATTCGTGAACAGAGACAAAAAAACACAGTAAAACATAGGACTGCAGGAAAACCAGACAGAATAGCTGCACTTACGGAAGCCCATTAAAACATACAAACACAAAAATAACCATGAACATAATAACACAAGCTGGGAACAAACAAGGATCAGTGCACAGGAGACAGAAGGTCAATAGGTTTAATGAGGATTTAAATTTACGAAGGGAACTAAAATTAACACTATCTCCAGGGAGACTTTCATAGCGTGACAACGCGTTCTGAGAAAACTTTTGATTGAGATGTACTGAACTGATACAACTTGTAAGAATGACCACGTGTGTTGCTTACACGAAACTCAAAAAATCGGCGTATAACGCAAACAAGACCTAATATAATGTTGTAGCAATAATGAGATCGAAACGTGCACGGTGTGATTGTAAATATTCCAAGTTTTATCATTTTTAACCGCTCATCGTACGTGTAGCGCTCATATGCTGATATCTCGTCCCGTGGAGGGTAGGAGGCTGAGTTGTGCAAAGCATTTAACTGCAGAATCTTATACGGTCGTCATGCTGCTAACATTCATACTTATTATTATTAGTATTCCATCACCCCTCACTCCTTCATTCCAGGCTTAAAACCTTCCTTTCCTGCAAATCCTTCCCACCGTAGCCTTCCTTTCTTCTTCAGCACTGACTACATGGATTCCCCAGACTGTTTACTGTTACTTCTGAGCATGTCCTCTGCTACTTTTTAGTTTTTCTGTTTTACACTTTTTACTTGTTGGTTCCGTGCGGTAGATTAAGCTGACTCGTGTTGGCTTTCGAGCGCACGTTAAAATAGCATCTCGTACAGTATCTTATCGTATCGTTGGCGCGCATATGGTGGACGGTAGGTGGTGGGCGAGCACGTGCCGTTCGTGGAGCGATCTGTGGTGAACGACCAGCACGCTCGCAGCCGGGCGGCCGCCGTCAGCCACCTGAGGTCTCGGCAGGTGCCCGGTGCCAGGAGACAGTCGGACCACTACGAGAACCAACTCAACGACGACATCGACCGACTCTTCCACTCATACGTCCGTCGAAACAGCGCCAAGGTCATCGTCGTCGTCTTCTTCTCAGGCCCGATTTAAGGGAAGAGGGGCAAACTGGGCAGTTGCCCAGGGGCCTCCACAACTAAGGGGCCTCCACAAAAACAGTAAAAAAATTATTGCCTAAGGAAACATAAAAATACTTGTTGAAACTGATAATCTGGAATAAAAAATAGCATGTGTAGGTCATAGAGTTTATATGTAGATCATAGAGTTGTCTGCTGCAGACAGACAACCACACGTATTCAGATTTATATATTTTACAGAGTATAAAAG
>Ga0126325_10000275_pt1 | contig 13818 bp, 15 predicted proteins | sample InaspJWI14metaG_FD_94487 | JGI IMG/M metagenome (GOLD analysis project Ga0126325, IMG submission 94487) | Marine gutless worms symbiont microbial communities from Oahu, Hawaii - Inanidrilus sp. 1 OAHU.JWI-14 metaG | ecosystem: Host-associated > Annelida > Digestive system > Unclassified...
ATGCGTATCGTCCAGCAGGCTGTAAAAACTTCAAAGATCACTTGGAAAGACGTTACCTGGGATATGGACCCCATATCCGAGTACTTTATGCCTGCTGGAGCTTTTTAGAGAACCGAATAAGATTATTCAGATTCTTGGTCGAAAACCAAGGGGCTGGCAAGGCACTCAGACTGAGTTTAGCATCGTTACCTGTCCTGTGAATGGCAACTGGGTCCAGGAAGACTATGTCTCTTTGAAATTTAATAACAGCAGGGTGCTAACCAGTATTGAGTTCGCAGCCAATAGGCCATAACATCTGTAAGAAAGGAATTCAGCCGCCAGGCCGTAACTCAAGGCTAAATCGATAAGAGGTTTGGTTATCGAAACTCATGTGGCCTACAGCTCAATACTGACATTAGGCGCAATAACTATGAACCTGTTTTCCATTTCAAAGTCATACGAAGCTGATTGCAGGATTTCAGGCGAAACCTGCACTGGTGAGATATATCACTGTTCAAGAAGATCAAGCGGCGGTGCTACCCTAACGCCGGTGGCTCGCTATTTTGCGTACAAACCAGGATACATCGAAAATGTGCACCCCCATTGGCGTGTCGATTGTTTCGTTCAGAAGCATCGATTCTTTGGAAACGAGGAGCAGATCGGTCGCGACCTCGTTTCTGCCTTGGTTCGTTTGGGCCATTGCGATGAACCGATTTGGCTTTCCTGGCATAGATCAAAGGAAATTAAAGGCGCAGCGTATGGCGAGCTCTATAATCATGACTAATTCGGCGTTTAACAATTCGCTGGAGCTGGAGATACTAGATTAGCGGGGTTTATGCTGTGTGACTTATAAGTTTGTAGTCAGTTTGCACACTGTGCAGCGCAACCGTTGGAAAGTCTTTTAGGGGCATAGAGAGAGATTCATAGCTGAGAGGATATATTGCAATGAGAATTCTTTACGGTATCCTGATTCTTGCTATAATACCGGTACTTTCTTGTTCAGCTTCTAGGACTGCCTATAAATCCAAATATGTTGGGCAAGAAAGAGGCGCAATTAAGAGTTTGTCTGAATCCGATATAGCCGAGTTGAAAAATGGCAGAGGATGGGGATTAGCAAAAGCCGCGGAACTAAACGGGGTTCCGGGCCCTGCGCACTTGTTGGAAATGAAAAAGGAAATAGGCCTGACAGCGGAGCAAATTGAAAAAATCGAACGCCTATATAAAACAATGAGAAAGCAGGCGATTCCGTTAGGTTTAAAATTAATTGAGCTTGAAAGACAATTGAATCAGCATTTTGCGAATGGAACCATTAGTGAGAGACGGCTGCATGAACAACTCGAGAAAATCGCCCAAGTTCAAAAACAATTGCGTTATGTCCATCTTTCAACTCACTTGAAAACGCCTTCTATCATAACACCTGAACAGACGGCCCTGTATAATAAGTTGCGGGGATATTCCTCAGATGACCCCTGTGCGAATATTCCCAAAGGACATGATCCTGAAATGTGGAAAAGGCATCATAAGTGTCCATAGCCGAAAATGATTACCAATATTCAATATAGATACGGCTTACAGCTTTCCAACAAGGCATTAAAGCTGACGGCACAAAGCGCCACCGCTGAACCAAAGCCTCATCCATAGAAACAGATTCAATCAATTTGTAATCCGGAATAGCGCTTTTGGAAACCTTCATTGAACCCGTAGAATTGGTGAAAAATCCTAATTTTCAGGAACAAAGAAAGCGCAGTCTCGCTATCCTCAAGAATGAAAACATTGATCCGCCTATAATTGATTTAATCAATAAAATCAAAATATTAAATTGTTGCCTTACGATTCAAAGCTGTTATGGCCATTTCATATACAAGGGCCAGGACAATCCCCATAACCTTGATCCTTTACCCATTTCAAAAAATATAACCGGAATTGAGTACAGAATAGCTTATATTGCTTTTTGCATTGAAAATAGTGATTCCGGGCGAAGCCTTTTAAGGGCCTTTAGAAAAATCCCGCTAATTGATTCCGAGAATATTCAGTTCTGTTGCGCCGAGTGGTTTTGGGACAGGCAGGTCAATTCATATGCGCTGCAGGTAGAACCGGACCGGTACAAAGATAAAGACCAAATTACACTAGAGTATGAGGAGGCTCTCAAAATCGAAAAAGTGCGAAATTTGTTCTTTGAGCGACTGAGTGAGTTGCTGGAAAATCAGTGATTTTTATTTGAGAATGGCAAACCAACCGCTGGAAGTGGCGATCTCAAAGGTCGCGTACATCTCAGCTCAACCGCTTTTTGCAATAAGGATACTCCGATGCAGAACACAATCCCAAACATTGGTGCCGGCATAAATTTACTGTTAGGGACGGCGGCAATTATATGGCCGTCTAAAATTGAGAGTTTTGTATCTATCAAGGGAAAAGGAAAAGAGGGCCGTTCCGAAGTTCGCGCCACGTACGGCGGCTTCTTTGCTGGGATCGCGTTGTATGCAATGTTTACGCAGCTGCCAGCAGCCTTTTTAGCGTTAGGCTTTGGATGGCTATCTGCTGCAACCATTCGGTTGGGCACGTTACTATTTGGATATTATACACCGAAAAATGTAGGTGGTGCCATCTTTGAGTCAGCCATTGGATTAATGTGTATTGCCGCGTTGTTCACTTAATAAACCGCTGGCGTAAGACCCGCAAAAATCGCGTGCGTCTCAGCGCAACCGTTGGGTGCTGCCATGCATCATGATTCAAACAGATACATGGGGGTTGGGGTTGGCTTGCTTCTTGGCGATGCCCACTGCGCCCCTTATGAAGGCGGCCCTCTTGAAAAGGGGCTTTGGTGGTTGATTGGCAGATCCAAGGGCAAGCAAAGGTATACAGACGATTCCCAAATGGCATTCGATCTCGGCAATCATCTACTGAAGGCGGGCCGTATTGATCAACAAAACTTGGCTCTAGATTTCGCCAATTCCTATAAATGGTCGCGTGGTTATGGTCCCAGCACAGTGGCTGTGCTCAAGCAAATCAAGAAGGGCAAAGATTGGCAGATTGCCGCCACGCATCGATACAAGGATGGATCCTTCGGCAATGGTGCCGCCATGCGGATACCCATTTTATCCGTCTTTCTCCATAACCGGGCACGTACCGCTGAAATTATGACTTGGGCAAAGCAATCGGCAGAAGTCACGCACCCCAACCCGGAAGCCATAGACGGCGCAACGGCAATAGCCGTCTGCATCAACAATGCGCTTGACAACGTACCTCCGGAAGTGAATATCGAATCTGTAATCAATACCATGCAGACACCCGCAATGCTGGCAAATCTCAAAGTTGTCGCTGAATGGCTTTCTCAGGATTCGGGTCCGTCCGTCGGGCAGGCCAAGAAGTTCCTGGGGGCGGGCACGGCAGCCATTGAGTCTTGTCCAATCGCTATTTATATTGCCCTCAGGGGCATAGATGGGCCGTTTGATGCTATCATTAAGCATGCCATCGAAGGTGGGGGCGACACAGATACCATTGGCGCAATGGCCGGTTCCATATGGGGCGCCTATAACGGTCATGAAAAAATCGCGCCTACTTTTATCAACATGACCGAAGGGGTTGATGCCATGCAGGGGCTGATAAGCAAGCTACGCGCAAAGCAGCCCGCAATGCAATGAGATGGACGTCCTGACCGTTACCATTTGCTTTTAACAGACAGCTGGGAAAATAAATCATGAATGATATCAATTATGCCCCCGTATGTGGAATCTATTGTGGTGAATGCAATTTTTTGGGAAAACAATGTGCCGGGTGTAAAAATGTTGCCGGGAGACCATTCTGGACAAGTTTAATGGCGCTTGAAATTTGCCCGTTGTATGATTGTTGCCTGAACCAAAAACAATTAGAGCATTGCGGATTGTGCGTGGATTTCCCGTGCGAAACATTTAACACTTTGCGAGATCCGAACATGAGTGATGATGAATTTGAAAAATCACTCATCTCAAGACAACAAACGCTCAGAAGGCGGGCCGAGATAGGTACCGATGACTGGCTTCAAGAAAAGGCCGCCAGTTAAAAAACCGCTGGAGTAGGATGCGCAATAATCGCTTGGGTCTACACGTAAACGTCAGCACGAAAGGGAACTGATGCTATGTTCGCTCATTGCACAATCAAAAAGGCCGACGGGATTACGACAATCCACTTTTCCCGGTCCCCAATATTTGATGAAGTGAGACAGCTGTCGATCAGCTTACGGTAGTGAAGAGCTACCATTTGCGGGTGTGGGATTTTAGCGACATCCTGTTCAACTTCAGCATGGATGAAATCAAGCAAATAGCGTTGTATGGCAAATCCAAATTTACGGAACCGAATCAAGTGGCTGTCGTGGCGCCCCAAGACTCGGCCTATGGAACTCTAAGGGCGTTTGAGGTATATCGCCAGGAGGAAACGCACCCGATGACAAGCGCTTTCAGAACGAAACCGGAAGCAATCGAGTGGCTTGAAGGACAGCGGGGTATATTGCAGTCTCTTAGGGACGAACCAAGAGGTACTTAATCATTGTCTGAAAGACGGACCGGCCTGCAGGCCGCACCAAGCTTCCGCCGGCCCTTTCGCCAGAAAGTAAAAAACCAATAGGAGCCGAATTTTGGATCAGATTCTTGTATATTCAGATAGTCTTACCTGGGGAATAATACCAAACACGAGAAATCGGTTGCCTTTTGACAAAAGGTGGCCCGGTGTTTTTGAAAACGCCCTCAAGGAAAAAGGAAAGAACGTCAGAATTATCGAAAACTGTTTAAATGGACGCAGAACTGCCTGGCCGGATCCTTTTAAAAATGGTCGCGACGGTTCCCAGGGACTCTCAGAACTTATTGAAATATGCTCCCCGCTCAAGCTTGTTATTCTAATGCTCGGTACGAACGATTTTCAAAGCACCCATGATATCAATGCCTGGATGTCTGCACAGGGTACGGCCAAATTGGTTCAAATCATAAAGCAAGCCCCAATTGAACCCGGGATGCCCGTGCCGGCAATCATGATTGTCGCGCCCCCGAAAATAATTGCGCCAAAGGGCGACATCGCGAATAAATTTCAAGGCGCAACAACGCGCAACGCGGGTCTATCTAGCGAACTGGGAAAAATAGCCAGCGAGCACTCCGCGCTGTTTTTCGATACAGCCAGGGTTACAGCGGCCAGTAAGGTGGACGGTATTCACCTCGACGAAGATCAGCACCACCTGTTGGGTGAAGCCATCGCTCGGGATATTTTAGAAAGAGAATTTTTTTAACAACACGCGGGAGGACCTTACCTACAAAACCGCACGCGTTCAAGCTCAATCGTTATAAGTAAAATAATGGAAAAAACCAAAAGACACCCCACCCATTTAAAATTGACAAGTCACGTTGGCGGGTTATTACTGCTTTTGTCCCTGGTCTCCTTTGGGGTCGGCATCTATCAGCAGCAGAAAGGCGCAACTGAATTGAGTCACACTTTCGCGTTTTTCTTTCTCATCAATACCGGGTTACTGATCTCGTGGCTGGTTTTTCGAATGAAGCTGTGCAAGTGCCCTTCCTGTGGAAAATGGTTGCATAATTTGGTGCCGGGCAACAAACACAGATCAAGAAAATTCATTTGTCCTGGGTGCAGCATTGTTTGGGATACCGGTTATGTGATGTATTTTGAACCTGATGACCCTGGTTAAACCGGAAATATATCGATAGAGAACGATAGGTGAGCCCGCGCGGGTCTCACCGCAACCACTGGCTAACGACTGATACGCAATATGAAATACGTGCTCATTATCATACTCGCGATTTTCTCTGGGTGCTCTTCGGTACAAACGATTAACACCGCGATTCCGCAAAAATATATACAAACTAACCCGAGCATTGATTCTCGAGGTGCCTCTGCTAATGTAAACATATCAAGAAAAGAATCGTTTTTCGCAAGTGCCGCATACTACTGGATCAGCTTGGACTCGGTAATAGTAATGGCCCTGAGGTCAGGAGATTACACTTCATTCAAAATTCAACCAGGAGATTACCAGATTGCTGTGCACTGCTTTGGTGACGGTTCATGGCACCGCACCACTACAAACATAAGCATAAGATCTGGTGAGTCTTTGTTTTTAGAGATGTCACCGGCATTAAAAATATATTGTGATATTTCCGCTGTCGCTGAAGATGGTTTTTTAGAAAATTACAAAAACCCAACAAGTGTTGATTTTGGAGTCGCTCCTGATCCTAATAGATAAGCCAATAAAAGGGGACCGAAAAGCCCATATATCAGGCGCGTTTTTTTGCATGGCGCCACGCGCAGCCATCAATAACCACAGCCAGCGTGGCGCGCAGACGAACCCATTCACTCCCTACTTGGCAAAACGAAGGGATTGCAGCCTATGGCAGCCGTCCACAGTCCGTCCAAGGAGCAAAGATATCGAGATCAATACCCGCCGCCCGGCCAACCGACTTGAACATGAGGTGGGACAGCGATGGACTCTTTAACGCAGCTGACATTTGGAGCCGCTTGCGGTGAGGCGCTTCTTGGCAAAAAGGTTGGGAGCAAAGCCCTGGGGTGGGGCGCCGTCCTGGGAACATTGCCCGATCTGGATGTATTTATCCCCCTCGGCGGGCCGGTTAATGACTTTGTCTACCACCGGGGCTTTAGCCATTCCCTGATTCTTCTGGCCCTGTTGGCGCCGCTGGCAGCCTGGCTGATTACGAAGGTCCATCCCGACACCAAGCGGTTTTATCGGGGCTGGCTACTGCTGTCCTTCCTTGTCTTGGAAGCCAGTGTGATTCTAGACCTGCTGACCATCTACGGCACACAAATCTTCTGGCCTTTTGACACAACCCCCCGGGCGATCCCAATTGTATTCATAATCGACCCCCTATTTACGCTACCGATATTATCCGGCGTCCTGGCTGCGCTGGTGTTAAGAAGACATACGCCCTGGGGGCATCGTCTCAATACGGTTGGGCTGACGATCAGTCTGGTTTACCTGATCTGGGCGTTCGGCGCCGCCGAATTTGTCGAACGCAGCGTGAAGTCAAAACTTGCCCGTCAGAATGTGTCCTATTCCCAATTTATATGCTCTCCGGCGCCATTCAACACGTTGCTGTGGCGGGTATTGGGTGTCGAGAAAGACCGGTATTTTGAAGCCTATTTTTCAATATTCGATGGAAAGACGCCCTTACCGGTCGAATATTATCCCAGAAACCTGGCCTTGATGGCGGGCATTGAAGCGCACCCTCCGGTTGTCAAGCTGAGATGGTTCACCCGGGGGTATTATGCTTTTGCACGCATGGGCCCGGATGTCGTTATTACCGATCTACGCATGGGGTCGGAACCCGATTACGTCTTCCGCTTCAAGGTTGCCCGACTGGACGGTACGCGTCTCATCCCAATTGACGATGAGCGGGTGAAAACCACCATGGATTGGCGGCGTCTGCCCCATGTATGGACGCGAATTTGGGATCCCAGGCCGCAACCATAATAAAGTGTACCGGGCCGGGAGATTGGGTGCGCCCTTGAACAACAGAGCACCAGGTTATAAAACGGGACCATCTGCCTAATTGGGTATAACTCACGGATTGAACGCCACGGGAGAGTGGGTATGCGTGTCACAATTGCTTTGCTATTAACGCTACTGTGCGGCGGGTGGATAGCTTACGCCGGGAATGATAATGACGGGGTTTGGGTCGGCCGGCAATTTCGACCCGAACAATGCGTAAAAATCACCCCCGGCCAGGTTATATTCAAGCGGAAATTATGCGCCATCATCTATAGCATTCAACAAAAAGACGGCATCTATGCAGTCGAAGGTCTGCTTCGCTTTGACAAGAAGTTTATCCCGGATACGGTCTCGCACGTCGATTTGGAAGTATTGCTGATAGATGAGAAGTGGACGTGTACCAAACAATTGAATCTGCACGCCGGAGTAGCCGGTTACCAGGCAAAGTTCTTTTTCAGGACTGACAACGTACCTGCCCAGCGGTATGTCAGAACCTACTATATTATTCATTACAGACAGCAATAGCGTCTCGTAGAGGACGAGTTGGGGAACTCTGGTAATACATAGAGATGGTCAAAGCATTTCTAAGAAAAAGCCTTTGCATCGTGGGTCTGGTCGGTTTTGGTATCATCCTGGGCGAGGTGTTGAAAAAGTGGCAGTTAGCCGGCCCGGATTTCAGTCTGGTGTGGATTGTGACCCCTATTCTAGTCCTTTTCGCTATCCGGGAGATTACCCGGTCAGACTATATCCGTCAAAAAAGATCATCACCCCCCATACGTGCAAACATTGACGACTATATTGAATGTTGTCTTTGTCCTGCTTTCGATCCTGGCGTGCCTCGGGATTGCCTATCTCTGGTTCGCCACCCTAGAGGAACTGGGGAAAAAGGGGGGGCGGTAGGGGTGAGAAGTGGTCGCGTTCCGTTAAGAGATCAAGGGGATTGTCGAGAAGGTAACCATCAAGATCCTGGCAGCCGTGTTGTGAGCCTTCCGGACACTCTTCTTCCCTCCGGCTGTGCCCATTTATCAACGGGAAAGGCGGTTGCTGAGGCAATCAATATAGGAGGAACCAACCATGCTGACCGGTATCCATTTTCTTCTGACCTATACCTGCAACCTGGAATGTGACCATTGTTTTCTGTATTGCAGTCCTTGGGCCAAAGGCACGTTCACCCTTGACCAGGTAGAGCAGGTCCTCGATGATGCCGTTAAAATCGACACCATGCAATGGATTTTCTTTGAAGGGGGCGAACCGTGGCTCTATTTCCCGCTACTGGAAGCCGGCATTGCCTATGCCCACCATAAAGGATTTAAAACCGGCGTGGTGACCAATGCCTATGGTGCTGTTTCCAGACGGGATGCCCGCCTCTGGCTGGAGCCGCTGATGAAGGCTGGGTTGAATTACCTCGGCGTCAGCGATGACCAGTTCCATTACGGTGAGGCGCAGGAAACGCCGGCCGCAATTGCCCACTCCGTAGCCCGCGACCTGGGTTTGAACACAGATCCATTTTGTATTGATCCGCCCAGGGTTCTCGAAGAGCCCACAGCGTCGGGTGACAAAGGGCAGCCGGTGATCGGCGGTGGGGCCAAGTTCCGGGGCCGGGCCGTGGATAAGCTCACCGCCGGTCTGCCGCGGCGGCCTTGGGATACCCTGTGCGAATGTCCCGATGAAGACCTTGCCTCGCCCTCGCGGGTACATATCGATGCTTACGGCAACGTGCACATCTGCCAGGGGATCAGCATGGGAAATATGTGGGAAACACCTCTTTCAGTAATGGATCGCAATTACGACCCTCAGGCGCATCCCATTTGCGGTCCGCTGCTCAGGGGCGGACCGGCCGAACTGGCCCGGGCCCTGGTTTTTAAACCTGATGAGGGCTATGTCGATGAGTGCCACCTGTGTTATCTGGTGCGTAAAAACAGGTTGTCTGCGCACGGTGAATACCTTGTCCCACGACAGGTCTACAATCTTGACTGATTTTGGGGCCGCCTAGCGGTATAGTCAAGGCCGCCGGAAGGGACCGGCGACCCTGGTCGTCTCAAGACCAGCTGTCCACACCGCTGCAGGCAAACTCCGCAAAAGTCAAGCCCAGGAGGGCCAGACACCTAACCCGGGTTGAATTCGACCCGGTCGATGTCTACTTTATTTGCAAAACGGGCATTTTCATCAACCGAGAGGGGTTGCCGCATGTCTTACAATCAACAGATTGAACAGAGAATCCAGAAGGTGATACAGGGTTGGCCAAACACTGCCCACAAAAATATGTTCGGTGGGGTCTGTCACCTGTTGAACGGGAACATGTTCTGTGGGGTCCACAAAGATTACCTGATCCTGCGGCTGGGGGCAGAAAAGGGTGGCGCAGCTTTGGAAAAGCCCCACACGCGCCCCTTCGACATTACCGGCCGGCCGATGAAAGGTTGGGTCATGGTGTCCGAGAAAGGGTTTGCAGGTGATGCCGAACTGGCCGACTGGCTGGCAATGGCCAAAGAGTTTGCTGATTCCCTGCCGTCCAAATAATCCCCTTGCAGGTTACAGCGGCACTTGAAAGGATCTGGTTTGAAACGGCTGTATATCATCAAAACGGGAACCACATTCCCCGCAACTTTGGCCCAACTGGGTGATTTTGACACCTGGACCCGGGAGGGCCTGGGCGGGACCACCACCGAGATTGGGATTGTGGATGCAGAAAATGGCGCCAAGCTGCCCCCGGCAGGGGACTGTGCCGGGGTAGTCATCACCGGGGCGCATCCCATGGTCACCGATGATCTGCCCTGGAGCATTGCCATTGAACAGTGGCTGCCATCCCTGCTGGCAGCCGAAACGCCTATCTTTGGTATCTGCTACGGGCACCAACTGCTGGCGCGGGCGGTCGGCGGTACGGTCGGGTATCATCCCCGGGGCAAGGAAATTGGGACCGTGGTGGTCAGCTGTCTACCGGAAGCAGAACACGATTCCCTGTTTCGGGGCCTGCCGGCTTCCTTTCTGGCCCATGTTACCCACGCCCAGACCGTGCTGACCCTGCCTCCCGGTGCAATCCGGCTGGCCGCCAACGGGTATGAACCCAACCACGCCTTTCGCATCGGCCGGTGCGCCTGGGGAGTGCAATTTCACCCGGAGTACACAGCGGACATCATGCGCGCATATATACGCGAACAGGCCGGTGAATTGGCGGCCGCCGGTATGGAAACCGAATGGCTCCTACAGGCGGTCGCACCGACCCCTGCAGCTGGTGGGTTGCTCAGAACTTTCGCCGGCCTGGTCGCTCAGCGCGACGGCTGACCATCTCTCTTCGCGGGTTATGCCTCAAATCGGAGCAGCTATGCGAACACAACTGAAGAAACTAATAATATTGGGGCCTCTGCTGGGCCTTCTTGTGCTGGGGGCCTGTGCCACCGGGCCGGGTGTAATGGTGTCGGGATCCCCGGCCGTCTATACCTCGGGTGATGACCAGACCCTCCTTGTAAGGCATGCTCCGGTATTCCTGGTGGAAAATAACCAGGCGCCTTACGACCGGATCGGCACCCCCCGCGCCGTTGTCCGTGAGGATGGCCGGGAAGAAATCTATATCGATTCAGGGCGAGCTACTTTATATGCTCGAAAACAGACATTTACCACGACCAATGGAATTTACACCAACCTGATTTACCGGGCGCACTTTACGGAAATCCCGGGAGGCTGGAAGCCTTTCTACTTGGGCGCTGGAAAAAATGTCGGGCTGCTGGTGGTAATTACCCTCGATCTGTTAAACCAGCCCGTGCTCTTTACGACCGTGAACACCTGCGGCTGTTACCTGGCCTTTGTGCCAACCTCCCGTCTTTCGGCGGAGGCCTTCCCACCCGGCTGGAACAAGGTGCGGCAATCCGTGTACGGTGAATCCCTGCCGGGAATCCTGGATTTTGAAAAACTTTCGGCGGTGAACAGGCGTGCCTTGGTGGTCCTGCGGGATGGAACCCACCGGGTGAAAGATATCCGCCCGGCCGACCCCAACGACCTGCTGACTGTCCCCGTTCATACCGCAGGCCTCCAGCCGCTGGAGGCCCTGGAAACCCTGCCCTTGGAAAACGGGCGAACCACCTCGTTGTACGAAACCGCCGGTGACCGCAAGGGGTATGTGAAAGGCAGCTACAAGGTGCGTGAAAGGTGGCTGATGAGCTGGTGGGCACTGGACTGGCGCGTGGGTGAGGACAAGGTGTTCGGGAAGAACAAAGCCGAGGGGATCAATTTTTATACCAGCCTCAAACCCTGGGCGCGGGACGCATCGGATATGCGGGATTTTGCAGCGTTTCTAGACTACTGGGGCTGGAACCTTTAGAAGCCATCTAAAAAAGGCTATTGTTCCAATCTCTGCGTTGGGCGCGATTATCAAATCCTCGAAATACTGCGTGTATTCCTCCGGTTTGAGATTCGCGGCCGCCTTGACCTTGAACCAATATCCTTTCCTATATGGCTTCTAACCTCATATCTTCAAAGGTATAATGATGTTCCGGTGATAGCTTTAATTTCCCAAAAAGGGTTAGGTTTAAACTTGGTCCCTCGGACCCTGAAACCCTTGAATCCTTCATTAAAAAAGGGCTTGCGAGATGTTGCTCGCAAGCCCTTGGAGTTAGCTGGCTGGGGCACCAGGGTTCGAACCTGGGCTAACGGGGCCAGAACCCGTCGTCCTACCACTAGACCATGCCCCAGTAAGAGCAAATGACCCAAATATAGAATATTGGGTGGTCCGTCAAGGCCTTTTTCGTTAGTTTCTACTCTTCCATAAAGGCCACCGCTTTGGCAAGCTTTTTAAGCACTTTTTCCCGGCCGATGATCTCGATAATTTCGAAAATGCCGGGGCTGGCGGTTCGCCCGGTGAGGGCCACCCGGACGGGTTGGGCGATCTTGCCCAGTTTCAGCCCGGTTTCTGCCATAACGGCCCGGAACACGTCTTCCAGGGCTGTTTCTTCAAAAACATCAAGATCGGTCAACTTTGCGGCCAGCAGGCGTACCGGTTCGAGGGCCGCCGGCTTGAGAAATTTTCGGGCGGCCTTCTCTTCGTATTCAATTTCATCGGCAAAATAGAATCCCGCGGCGGCGGCCATTTCTTCGAGTGTCTTGCTGCGCTGGTTCAAAGTCGCGATGATTTTTTCGATATATTCTCCGGGACCGGGGTCATAGCCGGCCTTGACCAGGAACGGCTGTAGATGGGGATAGAGCTTTTCGGGGGCCATGGCCTGGATATGGTCTGCGTTGAGAGCCTGCAGTTTTTCCTGGTCAAAGATGCCGGCCGATTTGCCAATGTTTTCCAGGGAGAACTTTTCGATCAGCTCGGCAGTGTCAAAGAACTCCTGGTCGCCGTATGACCAACCGAGGCGTACCAGGTAATTCAGCACCGCCTCGGGTAGATAGCCCATGTCGCGGTAAGCGGTGACCGACATGGCACCATGCCGCTTGCTCAGCCGGGTACGGTCCGCACCGAGCACCATGGGTACGTGGCCGTACACCGGCAGTTCACAGTCCAGGGCCTGGTAGAGCTGAATTTGCTTGGGGGTGTTCATGACATGGTCGTCGCCCCGAATGATGGTATTTATACCCATGGTGATGTCATCCACCACCACTACAAAATTATAGGTGGGCGTGCCGTCGCTGCGGGCGATGACAAAATCGTCGAGCTCACTGTTTTGAAACTCGATGTGGCCCTTGATGACGTCCTTTATGATGGTGCTGCCGGCCAGGGGGGCCTTGAAACGAACGACAGCCCCTTCTGTTTTGGGCAGGCCCTTCTCCCGGCAGGTGCCGTCATATTTCGGTTTGCCGCCCGAGGCCATGGCCGCTTTGCGCATGGCGTCGATCTTTTCCTGGCTGCAGGTGCAGTAGTAAGCCTGGCCGACTCGTAATAATTTGTCGATGTACTCGCCGTAGAGGTCAAATCGTTCGGATTGGAAGTAGGGGCCGTCGTCCCAGTCGATACCCAGCCACTCCAGGGCTTCAAAAATGGCATCCACCGATTCCTTGGTGGAGCGCACCCGGTCGGTGTCTTCGATGCGCAGTACGAAGCGGCCTTGGGTATGGCGGGCGTACAGCCAGTTAAAAAGCGCGGTCCGGGCGCCACCGACGTGCAGGTAGCCGGTGGGACTGGGGGGAAAACGGGTAACTATGGTAGCCATGGGTAAGGTCCTTATGATGGTAGTAATAAGTCAACAGTTTTGTGGTTCTATACGGGCTTAAAATTATAGTATATATAATTATAGCAAACGATTAACAGATTTCGGTTCTCTAAAAAGCTCCAGCAGGCATAAAGTACTCGGATATGGGGTCCATATCCCAGGTAACGTCTTTCCAAGTGATCTTTGAAGTTTTTACAGCCTGCTGGACGATACGCATAA
>Ga0126325_10000276_pt1 | contig 13808 bp, 3 predicted proteins | sample InaspJWI14metaG_FD_94487 | JGI IMG/M metagenome (GOLD analysis project Ga0126325, IMG submission 94487) | Marine gutless worms symbiont microbial communities from Oahu, Hawaii - Inanidrilus sp. 1 OAHU.JWI-14 metaG | ecosystem: Host-associated > Annelida > Digestive system > Unclassified | place...
AAAAAACTAAAAGTAGAAAACAGATATGCCCAGAAATAACAGTAAACTGTCCGGGGAATCCATGTAGTAAATATTTAAGTAGAAAGAAAGGAAGGGCTACAGTGGGAAAGATTTGTAGAGAAGGAAGGTTTTGAGCCTGGAAAGAAAGAGTGAGTGGGTGATAGAATACCAAATAACAGTAAGTATGACTGTTGGCAGATAAGACCGTATAAGATTCTACAGTTAAATGCTCTGTGACGCTGGCTATACCATAATCACTTTATCCGTCATTTCCAACGCTTCACATATCGTCCTTTTTCGTTGATTTACACTGTAGTTTATCATTCTTACAATTGTGATAGCATTAGCTCTAGATCGCTGTAAAAGTCCTCCCCAAATTTTAACTTTATGTCCATGTTACAGACACACCCATTTAACGGTTCTTTGTCCGGGACTGCCCAGGTGAGCCGGTGCTAGAAAGGTAAAACCAATCTGGATGTTACTGAAGCAAGAGACAATGAGTGGCAGTGGCATCAGCTGGGCCATATGCAAGTCTGCACCTCGCTTCAGACAGATAACCATGCCGGCACCCACCACTCACTTTTTTACCCGCCGGATGCCCTTCCTGATGCCCAACCAACAGCATCAAAGCACTGAAGGCATGTTAATTGTCCGTGTTAATTGTCAGAGAATTAAAAAAATACCTATTAGCCATGTTGAATTGGTCGAGAGTAGCGTGGCGTTTGGCAACTGCGCGCCGCCGGCAGGTGGTTGTACTGGACGGAGAAGGAAGCGAGTGGGCGAGGTCGTCTGATGCGCAGTCGCCTGGACGGATCCCACCTGACGACAGTCCTCAGTCATCGACGTCGCCAGTCCAGATCCTCCTCATCGTGTTCGTGTCCTGGATTGTCGGTGGCTTGGCCGGTCGCCGTCGACCACACCGGGCAGCCCGTGTCGCGGCACCAGCCAGCGTCACTAAAGGTCGTGTACGTCGCTGACAGTGACAGTGGTGACATCTGGAGTGTCGACGACGCCGGGTGTCACTGTCAACTCGTCGTCAATGCATCGACACTGTCGCTCGCACCGTCCCACAGCGGTTTGTGTCAGACATGGAACTGGGTCATTGGGTCGCCGGGTCAGTAGGTCATTTGGGTCATCTTTCACGTCCGAGTCACCCGATCACCGGGGTCATCATTTTGACCCGGTGTGAGACCCGAGTTTTTCCGGTTTTTGAAAAAGTGTCCAAAATGCAAAACGTACATTTGAAATGCTGAAATGACAAAAGTCATTGTCAGGTGTCTGTTGTTGGACTGAAATCACTGGATGTCAAAAATGAAAATGTGACCCAGTTCCATCTCTGGTTTGTGTACACTCGACTACTGCAACTCTGCCGCCGCCATACCACCGTTGTTTTAACGGCTGTTTTCTAGGCACGGAGATGGTGCAGGTAGCACCATTGTCCGTTGAGGAGAACTCTAGCAGTAGATAATAAAAGACAGTTTACGACAGTCTTTTATTATCTACTTCTAGCGCGTCTTTTCCCTAATCAGAATGCTGCAGGTTTGCTGCTGTGGGCCCGGCGGGCAGAAAATATCGATAGATTGCTACAGCATCGGCGGACTATGTGGGTAGTGCCATATTGTTAGCGTACGTAGCTAGCTGAACCAAGACTTGGGGAATCCAGTGAATATATTTCTTCATGCTGATTTTTTCATGTCGACACATGAATGTGCTGGACTGTTGGCAGGTTTACCGCCGGACTGCATGACGGTTGACCAAGATCGTCTCTACTGGACGAATGGCCTGACTTCGTTCATCAGCAGTGTCGACAAGCGCACCGGTCTGGATCTGGTCTCCGATGTCGCAGGATCCGTCAGCAGTCTTCTTGCATTTGGAGACAACCTACAGCCTTTTCCTGGTAAACAATCACTGTCCATTACGTCTCCCCCAAAGTGTATTTTTCTTTTGTAGTTCATGTGATTTTTGCTAGAAATGAATGATGTATGTTCAGATGTCTCTTTGGTAGGCCTACTTTCGACGATTAACGAAGACAGCAGTTACATAAATTTGCAACAATACGCAACGTAGTGCACAGACTAACGCCCCTGCTGCTTGGTGTTGGTCGCGTCCTGTCCTAGACGACGGCAGGCGCCAAGACTGGATGAGTGTGTCATGTAATGGGTGCCGGTGACGGAGCGAGCCTGCAATGTACCATTGCCTTGTTTGTGTGCTGTGGGCTCTGGCGTATTGCCACGTTGCAGTTTTTTTGTGACGTTTTTAGCTAATTTATTACCATATTTTTTGTATATCTTTGTCCTTTATTTTCGTTTTACATCTGTCTAACCCAAACTGGCTTATTTTGTATCAAGCTGGACGTAAAACCCTGACTCATGACTCAGTCAATTAATCGACATGTGATGTTGCATGTGACGGTGTAGAGATGGAGTGTATCCGAGTGTCGCACTATGACGGCCGAGCAGTTCTCGTCTCCACCACCAACAGCTCTCTGCGTCTGCAGCTGTTGCCATGGCAACCGCCGAGCACCTGCGCTGACATCTCACACCCATCAGTCAAATACAGCGTCTACTACCGAGCTGTCAACACTGTCCACACGGACCTCGTCTGCAGTCCCACGCACGCAGCATGCAGCCACAAGGTGATATATATTAAGCTACTGATCCAGTGATTGTAACTGAAGGAATGTGGTAGGCGTCGTCATCCATTTACTAGTTTATTATAGCTTCACAGACAAAGTGACATATTCACAGGCAAAGAGTATAGCGGACTTTTGGCTTGTGTTTGGTGATCAAATTTTCCATATAATCACGTTGTGTCACCTAAAATGCAGTAGTTTTCAGTTAATCATATTTATACAAAATGCTAACTCTTATTAGCCAATTTACAGAGGTATTTTATGTGCCAATTTCCTCAAAGGTTTACCCCCAGAACAGGTGTAGAAAAAGTCGGTGGATAAACTGAATAACTTATGTTCACGCGGAAAACAGCCATTAAAACGACCACGGTAAATGTGCTTTGAGCATGTCGTGGGGTGCGGTTATGTGCATCGCGTGTCTGTGTGTGTGTGTGCGTGTGTGTGGCGCAGGAGACGATGACGACTGACGTCACGCTGACGTCACTGGAGCCGTACACGCTGTACACGGTGCAGGTGCGAGCCAGTAACTTCTACTCCGAGTCACCGACGACGCTGCAGCCAGCCAACATAGAGTACTTCCGCACCTCGCCCGGCAGTCAGTATCATTTGTCAGCATTGCAGTTGACAACAACCGTCATTGTGATTCCTTAGATCACGACAAGTTTGTGCTTAGTCCCAGTCAGTAACAGATGCACAGTTCTGTCACAATCCGACCTCTAGAACACATCTGTAAGATAAGAAAACAGCAGAATATTTGTAGACATTAACTGTTAATATTATATAATGCAAAATATTCCACAGTTTGACAATAGTAATGTCTAGCACTGAGCTTTTAAACCAAAAACAACTAGTCCAGCATGTCGACAGTGACTCACTGATAGGTACAGATTGGCAGTTTCAAATTTCCTGTTTCACAAGGTAGTGCAGAAGCATTAGTGAGGTGAGATGGGCAAATACAGTATAATTTGATTGCTTACTTTCTCATTAATGTTTCTGCAAAAATTATCAAAATTGGCTGATCGTTAATACGTGTTAGAGTTACAGTAAGACTAAGTGATGACATTATTTTGGACACAATGTAAGTAGTGTCGAGTTGACCAAATATGCGTGCCAAATATCTCAGTTACTTAGATGTTATTGACGCTCGCTGCGTCTAGCGGAAAGCGTCTATGCGTCGGGCTAGTGTCCGTCCGGTAATCTGCCTGTCCGTCCGCCTGTCCCTTATTTTTTTTCCTAATGTCAAATCGGTGGCTCGAATTATACGGCGTATACTCAAAGTTTGTCGCCAGACGGCAACAGCGGCCAGCGTTTTACGTTGAGATCCGCGAGGGACGAGCATCGACACAGACTTGTTTAGATCGTAGGTCACTGTCAAGACACACACACGTATCCTGGACAAGTGGTAAGTAGGCTAGTGAAGATGATGATGCTGGTGCTGATAGTGATAAGGTCACGATGGCGACTGGTGACTGAGATGGTGTGTTGGCAGCTCCGTCGGCGCCGCTGGACGTGCGTGCGACCGCATACTCACCGAGTGTCGTGAGCGTGACGTGGCGGTCTCCGGCCCACCCACGCGGACCACCCACCGACATCGTCTACGTCGTCGACTGGCACTCGTTCAACGCGGACGGCAGCAGGGCCGAGGGACGCGTCGAGACGGGCAGTCGACCTCACAAGGTCACGTCAAGGTCATTGCAAGGACACAGCGATGATGACCTCCAGCAGGTCCTCGTGTCCGGACTGGAGCCTTCGCGGACGTACAGCATCAGGGTCTGCGTCACGTGAACGCATTCTTTACTCGCCATTGATCACTTGCTTGTAACTCAGCACACGTTTCATACATACCGGTACATTTAAAGAATTTAATATTTAATAAAGAGTGTTTAGCAGAGCAGTGCAGAAAAAAGCGAGAAAAAAGCTAAATTTAAAAGTAATTTTTCGACGATTGCTTAAAATGAGCAGTGTTCGTGGTGTCATGAGGTTTGTCAGGCAGACTGTTCCAGATTTGAGGTCCATCTGATGAAAAGCCACGCTCACCTTGTGTTAACATTTCATTATTGATGTCAGTTCAGTGCTTTGACGCTGTTGGTTGGGCGGCATGAAGGGCATCCGGTCTGTAAAAAACTGAGTGGTGGGGTGCTGGCATGGATATCTGTCTGGAGCGAGGTGCAGATTTGCATATGGCCCAGCTGATACCACTGCCACTCACTATCTCTTGCTTCAGTAAAATCCAGATTGGTTTCACCTTTCTGGTACCGGCTTACCCGGGTAGTCCAGGACAAAGGGCCGTTAAACGGGTGTGTGTGTGTGTGTCAGTTCCATGTTGTGTCTTGGTCGAGTATCATCGGTTTCAGTCACTGTGTATGACGTGGTAGAACTCACTCTGGACGTCGCATTCTATACAGGTTCTGGCGTACGATGCAGACAAGACGTGGTACAGCGCCAGTGGAACGGTCTCAGCAACCACCTATCAGCGTCCTCACGACGTCGAGCTGCTCGATAAAACTTCGACGTCCATCTACGTAGCGTGGGTCTCGTCGGCTGACGACAGCGTTCGTCAGCATACCTTCGAATACACCAAGGTCAACCATGCTGTCTTGTTTCTTATTACCGTCTTCAGACCTGCCGCGTTGCTCTTGAAATTAAGCTTACGTGCTGATCGTTAGCTTGTACATATACATGTAGGCTTACAGTTTACTTACTTACTGTATTCTGCCGGTCAGCGTTGATTATACGAGTTTAAACCGATTTAAACACAGTATACCGAAAGTTGACTTTAAGAAATCTTTGTTCATAGATGGTGATGCTTGAACTGATACTATTGGTAAATGTACTGTTTACCATTGTGGTTTTACACTGGTTTTTTGTTTGTTTAGGGCAGAGGTTAGAGCAGTTCAATGCCTCTCTGTCTTGTTCTGTGTTATACTTTTTTGAATAGCCTATGTGATGTATTATGTTGGCAAATGAAATTAATAAAAAATGACAGGAGCAGTGCGAGTGGCGAGAGTGTAGGCATTGCGTCATTCTTTTGGTGATTCAACGGTTTGTTCTCAAAATTAGGTCTACACATTACAACGAATATGCTATTCTTCAATCCAAATCGGTCAGCCGAGAACGGATAGCCAGTGTGCTAAGCGTTTTAAACAGATGAGATTGATCAAAATACCTGTTGCATTAAAATACTTGTTCCGATTTTTACCTGCGCGACGCTATGCTAGCGGGGGTACTAGCTGAGTCCCTGTGTACAGCGTATATCTGTCTGTCTGTCTGTCTGTCTGTCTGTCACAAGTCATAGACGTAGTTCTATCGAATCAGCTGATTGAATCGAGCTGGTTTTTGGCACGGGAGCTTCCTTCCGCCTATCCTACACTGTGTTAAAAGAAAATTCGAGTATCTTCAAAAATAAGGGTGCTACCCTCTGGAACATTGTCCCAAACTCCGGACTTAGAAAATTTTGCTTCCGCATATCGATCGTCGAAACGCGATATCAACTTAGTTCGACAACGTGGACGCTGGACCGTCGTCGGTCAACTAAAGTAGACAATTCCTCCAAGCTCTGATACGGTGATCGTCAAGCTCTGTCTACAGCACGATATAGTCGCGCGGGTCAATTAGCGACAGCTGATACTTGTCCGTACTACCAGCGATTTTAATAGTAAACTTTGTGACGTTTCTTTTCGGTATAAAATCGCAGCCGACAACAAACGTTGATTTCTGAAGCGTGTTGGTTGAAGGTCGGCGGTCGTTTGTCGTGGCGTCGTGTTGGTCTCACCGTGAACACGACCAACTCGACGTTGTACGAGCAGTTCATCGAAGGACTGCGACCTCGCACCGGCTACGCCGTCAGACTCAGTCTCCTATACCGCTCAGCACTGCGCTCTGTCTGGCCGTCGTCCATCCAGCACACCTTCTTCACGTCAGGTACGCTAGTGTCAGTCACTCGTCAGCGCCACAGCCTCGTCGAACATGTTACGAACGGACGAACGAACACACGTTTAACGGCCCTCTTTCCGGGACCACCCGGGTGAGCCGGTACCAGAAAGGTAAAACCAATGTGGATTTTACTGAAGCAAGAGACAGTGACTGGAAATGGCATCAGCTGGGCCATATGCAAGTCTGCATCTCGCTCCTAACAGATAACCACGCCAGCACCCCACCGCTCATTTTTTTACCGGCCGGGTGCCCTTCCTGCCGCCCAACCAACAGCGTCAAAGCACTGAAGGCACAAACACTGAACAAAATGTCACGTAGTTAACAAAATGTGTCACCTAGCTAGGTGACACATTTTGTTAACTACGTGACATTTTGTTCAGTGTTTGTGCCTTCAGTGCTTTGACGCTGTTGGTTGGGCGGCAGGAAGGGCACCCGGCCGGTAAAAAAATGAGCGGTGGGGTGCTGGCGTGGTTATCTGTTAGGAGCGAGATGCAGACTTGCATATGGCCCAGCTGATGCCATTTCCAGTCACTGTCTCTTGCTTCAGTAAAATCCACATTGGTTTTACCTTTCTGGTACCGGCTCACCCGGGTGGTCCCGGAAAGAGGGCCGTTAAACGTGTGTTCGTTCGTCCGTTCGTAACATGTTCGACGAGGCTGTGGCGCTGACGAGTGACTGACACTAGCGTACCTGACGTGAAGAAGGTGTGCTGGATGGACGACGGCCAGACAGAGCGCAGTGCTGAGCGGTATAGGAGACTGAGTCTGACGGCGTAGCCGGTGCGAGGTCGCAGTCCTTCGATGAACTGCTCGTACAACGTCGAGTTGGTCGTGTTCACGGTGAGACCAACACGACGCCACGACAAACGACCGCCGACCTTCAACCAACACGCTTCAGAAATCAACGTTTGTTGTCGGCTGCGATTTTATACCGAAAAGAAACGTCACAAAGTTTACTATTAAAATCGCTGGTAGTACGGACAAGTATCAGCTGTCGCTAATTGACCCGCGCGACTATATCGTGCTGTAGACAGAGCTTGACGATCACCGTATCAGAGCTTGGAGGAATTGTCTACTTTAGTTGACCGACGACGGTCCAGCGTCCACGTTGTCGAACTAAGTTGATATCGCGTTTCGACGATCGATATGCGGAAGCAAAATTTTCTAAGTCCGGAGTTTGGGACAATGTTCCAGAGGGTAGCACCCTTATTTTTGAAGATACTCGAATTTTCTTTTAACACAGTGTAGGATAGGCGGAAGGAAGCTCCCGTGCCAAAAACCAGCTCGATTCAATCAGCTGATTCGATAGAACTACGTCTATGACTTGTGACAGACAGACAGACAGACAGACAGACAGATATACGCTGTACACAGGGACTCAGCTAGTACCCCCGCTAGCATAGCGTCGCGCAGGTAAAAATCGGAACAAGTATTTTAATGCAACAGGTATTTTGATCAATCTCATCTGTTTAAAACGCTTAGCACACTGGCTATCCGTTCTCGGCTGACCGATTTGGATTGAAGAATAGCATATTCGTTGTAATGTGTAGACCTAATTTTGAGAACAAACCGTTGAATCACCAAAAGAATGACGCAATGCCTACACTCTCGCCACTCGCACTGCTCCTGTCATTTTTTATTAATTTCATTTGCCAACATAATACATCACATAGGCTATTCAAAAAAGTATAACACAGAACAAGACAGAGAGGCATTGAACTGCTCTAACCTCTGCCCTAAACAAACAAAAAACCAGTGTAAAACCACAATGGTAAACAGTACATTTACCAATAGTATCAGTTCAAGCATCACCATCTATGAACAAAGATTTCTTAAAGTCAACTTTCGGTATACTGTGTTTAAATCGGTTTAAACTCGTATAATCAACGCTGACCGGCAGAATACAGTAAGTAAGTAAACTGTAAGCCTACATGTATATGTACAAGCTAACGATCAGCACGTAAGCTTAATTTCAAGAGCAACGCGGCAGGTCTGAAGACGGTAATAAGAAACAAGACAGCATGGTTGACCTTGGTGTATTCGAAGGTATGCTGACGAACGCTGTCGTCAGCCGACGAGACCCACGCTACGTAGATGGACGTCGAAGTTTTATCGAGCAGCTCGACGTCGTGAGGACGCTGATAGGTGGTTGCTGAGACCGTTCCACTGGCGCTGTACCACGTCTTGTCTGCATCGTACGCCAGAACCTGTATAGAATGCGACGTCCAGAGTGAGTTCTACCACGTCATACACAGTGACTGAAACCGATGATACTCGACCAAGACACAACATGGAACTGACACACACACACACACCCGTTTAACGGCCCTTTGTCCTGGACTACCCGGGTAAGCCGGTACCAGAAAGGTGAAACCAATCTGGATTTTACTGAAGCAAGAGATAGTGAGTGGCAGTGGTATCAGCTGGGCCATATGCAAATCTGCACCTCGCTCCAGACAGATATCCATGCCAGCACCCCACCACTCAGTTTTTTACAGACCGGATGCCCTTCATGCCGCCCAACCAACAGCGTCAAAGCACTGAACTGACATCAATAATGAAATGTTAACACAAGGTGAGCGTGGCTTTTCATCAGATGGACCTCAAATCTGGAACAGTCTGCCTGACAAACCTCATGACACCACGAACACTGCTCATTTTAAGCAATCGTCGAAAAATTACTTTTAAATTTAGCTTTTTTCTCGCTTTTTTCTGCACTGCTCTGCTAAACACTCTTTATTAAATATTAAATTCTTTAAATGTACCGGTATGTATGAAACGTGTGCTGAGTTACAAGCAAGTGATCAATGGCGAGTAAAGAATGCGTTCACGTGACGCAGACCCTGATGCTGTACGTCCGCGAAGGCTCCAGTCCGGACACGAGGACCTGCTGGAGGTCATCATCGCTGTGTCCTTGCAATGACCTTGACGTGACCTTGTGAGGTCGACTGCCCGTCTCGACGCGTCCCTCGGCCCTGCTGCCGTCCGCGTTGAACGAGTGCCAGTCGACGACGTAGACGATGTCGGTGGGTGGTCCGCGTGGGTGGGCCGGAGACCGCCACGTCACGCTCACGACACTCGGTGAGTATGCGGTCGCACGCACGTCCAGCGGCGCCGACGGAGCTGCCAACACACCATCTCAGTCACCAGTCGCCATCGTGACCTTATCACTATCAGCACCAGCATCATCATCTTCACTAGCCTACTTACCACTTGTCCAGGATACGTGTGTGTGTCTTGACAGTGACCTACGATCTAAACAAGTCTGTGTCGATGCTCGTCCCTCGCGGATCTCAACGTAAAACGCTGGCCGCTGTTGCCGTCTGGCGACAAACTTTGAGTATACGCCGTATAATTCGAGCCACCGATTTGACATTAGGAAAAAAAATAAGGGACAGGCGGACGGACAGGCAGATTACCGGACGGACACTAGCCCGACGCATAGACGCTTTCCGCTAGACGCAGCGAGCGTCAATAACATCTAAGTAACTGAGATATTTGGCACGCATATTTGGTCAACTCGACACTACTTACATTGTGTCCAAAATAATGTCATCACTTAGTCTTACTGTAACTCTAACACGTATTAACGATCAGCCAATTTTGATAATTTTTGCAGAAACATTAATGAGAAAGTAAGCAATCAAATTATACTGTATTTGCCCATCTCACCTCACTAATGCTTCTGCACTACCTTGTGAAACAGGAAATTTGAAACTGCCAATCTGTACCTATCAGTGAGTCACTGTCGACATGCTGGACTAGTTGTTTTTGGTTTAAAAGCTCAGTGCTAGACATTACTATTGTCAAACTGTGGAATATTTTGCATTATATAATATTAACAGTTAATGTCTACAAATATTCTGCTGTTTTCTTATCTTACAGATGTGTTCTAGAGGTCGGATTGTGACAGAACTGTGCATCTGTTACTGACTGGGACTAAGCACAAACTTGTCGTGATCTAAGGAATCACAATGACGGTTGTTGTCAACTGCAATGCTGACAAATGATACTGACTGCCGGGCGAGGTGCGGAAGTACTCTATGTTGGCTGGCTGCAGCGTCGTCGGTGACTCGGAGTAGAAGTTACTGGCTCGCACCTGCACCGTGTACAGCGTGTACGGCTCCAGTGACGTCAGCGTGACGTCAGTCGTCATCGTCTCCTGCGCCACACACACGCACACACACACACAGACACGCGATGCACATAACCGCACCCCACGACATGCTCAAAGCACATTTACCGTGGTCGTTTTAATGGCTGTTTTCCGCGTGAACATAAGTTATTCAGTTTATCCACCGACTTTTTCTACACCTGTTCTGGGGGTAAACCTTTGAGGAAATTGGCACATAAAATACCTCTGTAAATTGGCTAATAAGAGTTAGCATTTTGTATAAATATGATTAACTGAAAACTACTGCATTTTAGGTGACACAACGTGATTATATGGAAAATTTGATCACCAAACACAAGCCAAAAGTCCGCTATACTCTTTGCCTGTGAATATGTCACTTTGTCTGTGAAGCTATAATAAACTAGTAAATGGATGACGACGCCTACCACATTCCTTCAGTTACAATCACTGGATCAGTAGCTTAATATATATCACCTTGTGGCTGCATGCTGCGTGCGTGGGACTGCAGACGAGGTCCGTGTGGACAGTGTTGACAGCTCGGTAGTAGACGCTGTATTTGACTGATGGGTGTGAGATGTCAGCGCAGGTGCTCGGCGGTTGCCATGGCAACAGCTGCAGACGCAGAGAGCTGTTGGTGGTGGAGACGAGAACTGCTCGGCCGTCATAGTGCGACACTCGGATACACTCCATCTCTACACCGTCACATGCAACATCACATGTCGATTAATTGACTGAGTCATGAGTCAGGGTTTTACGTCCAGCTTGATACAAAATAAGCCAGTTTGGGTTAGACAGATGTAAAACGAAAATAAAGGACAAAGATATACAAAAAATATGGTAATAAATTAGCTAAAAACGTCACAAAAAAACTGCAACGTGGCAATACGCCAGAGCCCACAGCACACAAACAAGGCAATGGTACATTGCAGGCTCGCTCCGTCACCGGCACCCATTACATGACACACTCATCCAGTCTTGGCGCCTGCCGTCGTCTAGGACAGGACGCGACCAACACCAAGCAGCAGGGGCGTTAGTCTGTGCACTACGTTGCGTATTGTTGCAAATTTATGTAACTGCTGTCTTCGTTAATCGTCGAAAGTAGGCCTACCAAAGAGACATCTGAACATACATCATTCATTTCTAGCAAAAATCACATGAACTACAAAAGAAAAATACACTTTGGGGGAGACGTAATGGACAGTGATTGTTTACCAGGAAAAGGCTGTAGGTTGTCTCCAAATGCAAGAAGACTGCTGACGGATCCTGCGACATCGGAGACCAGATCCAGACCGGTGCGCTTGTCGACACTGCTGATGAACGAAGTCAGGCCATTCGTCCAGTAGAGACGATCTTGGTCAACCGTCATGCAGTCCGGCGGTAAACCTGCCAACAGTCCAGCACATTCATGTGTCGACATGAAAAAATCAGCATGAAGAAATATATTCACTGGATTCCCCAAGTCTTGGTTCAGCTAGCTACGTACGCTAACAATATGGCACTACCCACATAGTCCGCCGATGCTGTAGCAATCTATCGATATTTTCTGCCCGCCGGGCCCACAGCAGCAAACCTGCAGCATTCTGATTAGGGAAAAGACGCGCTAGAAGTAGATAATAAAAGACTGTCGTAAACTGTCTTTTATTATCTACTGCTAGAGTTCTCCTCAACGGACAATGGTGCTACCTGCACCATCTCCGTGCCTAGAAAACAGCCGTTAAAACAACGGTGGTATGGCGGCGGCAGAGTTGCAGTAGTCGAGTGTACACAAACCAGAGATGGAACTGGGTCACATTTTCATTTTTGACATCCAGTGATTTCAGTCCAACAACAGACACCTGACAATGACTTTTGTCATTTCAGCATTTCAAATGTACGTTTTGCATTTTGGACACTTTTTCAAAAACCGGAAAAACTCGGGTCTCACACCGGGTCAAAATGATGACCCCGGTGATCGGGTGACTCGGACGTGAAAGATGACCCAAATGACCTACTGACCCGGCGACCCAATGACCCAGTTCCATGTCTGACACAAACCGCTGTGGGACGGTGCGAGCGACAGTGTCGATGCATTGACGACGAGTTGACAGTGACACCCGGCGTCGTCGACACTCCAGATGTCACCACTGTCACTGTCAGCGACGTACACGACCTTTAGTGACGCTGGCTGGTGCCGCGACACGGGCTGCCCGGTGTGGTCGACGGCGACCGGCCAAGCCACCGACAATCCAGGACACGAACACGATGAGGAGGATCTGGACTGGCGACGTCGATGACTGAGGACTGTCGTCAGGTGGGATCCGTCCAGGCGACTGCGCATCAGACGACCTCGCCCACTCGCTTCCTTCTCCGTCCAGTACAACCACCTGCCGGCGGCGCGCAGTTGCCAAACGCCACGCTACTCTCGACCAATTCAACATGGCTAATAGGTATTTTTTTAATTCTCTGACAATTAACACGGACAATTAACATGCCTTCAGTGCTTTGATGCTGTTGGTTGGGCATCAGGAAGGGCATCCGGCGGGTAAAAAAGTGAGTGGTGGGTGCCGGCATGGTTATCTGTCTGAAGCGAGGTGCAGACTTGCATATGGCCCAGCTGATGCCACTGCCACTCATTGTCTCTTGCTTCAGTAACATCCAGATTGGTTTTACCTTTCTAGCACCGGCTCACCTGGGCAGTCCCGGACAAAGAACCGTTAAATGGGTGTGTCTGTAACATGGACATAAAGTTAAAATTTGGGGAGGACTTTTACAGCGATCTAGAGCTAATGCTATCACAATTGTAAGAATGATAAACTACAGTGTAAATCAACGAAAAAGGACGATATGTGAAGCGTTGGAAATGACGGATAAAGTGATTATGGTATAGCCAGCGTCACAGAGCATTTAACTGTAGAATCTTATACGGTCTTATCTGCCAACAGTCATACTTACTGTTATTTGGTATTCTATCACCCACTCACTCTTTCTTTCCAGGCTCAAAACCTTCCTTCTCTACAAATCTTTCCCACTGTAGCCCTTCCTTTCTTTCTACTTAAATATTTACTACATGGATTCCCCGGACAGTTTACTGTTATTTCTGGGCATATCTGTTTTCTACTTTTAGTTTTTT